>ERZ724524.1740-NODE-1740-length-14472-cov-5.692655_pt1 | contig 14472 bp, 10 predicted proteins | sample MGYA00376057_ERZ724524 | MGnify/ENA primary metagenome ERZ724524 (study PRJEB28724, sample SAMN07190888) | wastewater metagenome | isolation source: influent of sewage treatment plant in Hong Hong | place: USA: Christiansburg, Virginia | collected 2016-03-01 ...
GCTAATCACCCGGACAAAATGCCCCAGAAACCGTCCGTTGAGGACGACTAAGTTTATTCGCCGGCCTTGCTCGCCGGATTCAGCCAGTCCGGTAGTTCACGATTTCCCGCATTCTCGATGATGTATTGACGGATCAATTTACGCACCACCTGCGATGGTGTCAGGTCATGGGCGCTGCAAATTTCTTCGAAAATCTGTTTCTTTTGCGGGTCTATCAATAAGGTCAGGCGGGCGGTTCGCTTTTCCATGCGGCCTCCAGTCAATCAGATATGCATCATATTAACATATGATTAACATTGACGAATAATCAGGCGCTCATATAATGATGCGCTTCGCCCCCGAGCCAGCGCCATGAAAATCGCCTTTCACCCCAAGCTGCTGGATTGCCTGCCGACTTACAACCGCGCGCAGTTCGGCAAAGATCTCGCCTCGGGGATAACGGTTGGGGTTCTCGCCCTGCCCTTGGCCATGGCCTTCGCGATTGCCTCGGGTTGCTCGCCGGCTGCCGGTATCTGGACAGCGATCATCGCCGGCCTGATTACCTCTCTTTTTGGCGGGTCGCGCGTACAAATCGGCGGCCCAACCGGCGCCTTCATACCCATCATTTACGGCATTGTCGCCATTCACGGCTTTGCCAACCTGATGGGCGCCACCATGCTGGCCGGCGTGTTTTTGCTGGCGATGGGGCTGGCGCGCATGGGGCAACTGATCCGCTTCATCCCGGTGACCGTCGTCATCGGTTTCACCAACGGTATTGCCGTGGTGATTTTTCTCGCCCAGATAAAGGATTTTTTCGGGTTGCAAATCGACAACCTGCCCGCCGAATTCTTTGGCCGGATCAAGACTCTCGCCGCCAATGCCCACACCGTTGATCTGCCAACGCTGGCGCTGGCCTCGGTCTGCTTCGTTTTCCTGCTCTCCTACAATCGTCTGGCGCAACGCTTTGCCTTCATGCGCCGCGCGCCAGGGCCGCTGGTTGTGCTAATCGTTGGTACGTTGGTTTCCTTCATTTTCAATCTGCCAGTCGAAACCATCGGCAGCCGCTTCAACGGCATCCCACAAGAACTGCCAAATATCGGTTTCCCCAGCCTGTCGATCCACGATTTCGGCAAATTGATCTCACCGGCAATCACCATTGCCCTGCTTGGCGCCATCGAATCGCTGCTCTCTGCGCGAGTTGCGGATAGCCAGATTGATGATCGCCACGACCCCAATCAGGAATTGGTCGCCCAGGGCCTGGCCAATATCGCCGCCCCGCTCTTCGGCGGCTTTGCAGCAACCGGCGCCATTGCCCGCACCACGACCAACGTCAAGACTGGCGGGCGGACGCCGATTGCCGGCATCATCCATGCGCTGGTGTTGCTCGGTATTGTGCTGATCGCTGCACCGCTGGCCTCCTATGTGCCGCTTGCCACCTTGTCGGCCATCGTTATGGTTGTTGCGGTCAACATGGGTGAATGGCACCATTTTCTGGAGCTGCGCCGCTACACCTACAACTACCGGGTGATCCTGCTTGTTACCTTCTTCGTCACCGTCGTTTTCGATCTGACCATTGCCGTCGAACTTGGCATGGTGCTGGCGAGCCTGTTCTTCATCTATCGCATGTCGGAACTGACGCGCATCGAGCGCCTGCCGCTGACCGAGGAAGCAGACGAGCCGCAGTTTCTCTATCCGGACGGCAGCATGCGCGTTGCTGCCTGGCAGCTATTTGGTTCGCTGTTCTTTGGCGCGGTGAACAAGCTGGAAGAACTGCTTGACCCATCCGCCGGCCATCCGGAAGTCGTCATTCTCGACATGGCCCGCCTGATTCAACTCGACACAACCGGCCTTGAAGGCCTCGAAAGCCTGCGTGACAAGCTGCAAAAGCGCGGCTGTACGCTGCTCGTCTGTGGCCTCAATTCACAGCCCGGCTCACTGCTTTTTCGCTCCGGCTTCATCGACCATCTCGGCGACGACAACGTTTGCGTCGACCTGACCAGCGCCCTGAAGCGCGCCTACATATTGCTGCCGAGCCTGATGGGCGGTAGTGACGAAGATTATTAATAAGGAAACACTATGACCGCGTTACCCAACTGCCCGGCCTGCAAATCGGAATACACCTACGAGCAAGGCAACATGTACGTTTGCCCGGAATGCGCTCATGAATGGAGCCAGGATGGCGCGGCCGAAAATGTCGAACAAGCGCGCGTCTGGAAGGATTCCAACGGCAATGTGCTGCAGGATGGCGACAGCGTGACGGTGATCAAGGATCTGAAAATAAAGGGTTCTTCATCCGTCGTCAAGGTCGGCACCAAGGTCAAGAACATTCGGCTGATCGACGGGGATCACGACATCGACTGCAAAATTGACGGCATTGGCGCCATGCAATTGAAATCGGAATTCGTCAAGAAACTGTGAGGCTAGCGCCGCGCCAGGATCAGCGACCCCTTTTCCAGAGGATCAAGATCGATGCGCATCATCGAGGCAAAGCCGGCGGCGTTTAGCCATTCAGCGTAATCCTCCGGCGCATGGGTCTGCGTCCCGGTTTCAAAGAGCAAAGTCAGGCGGAATGCTGCCTGCAGCGCATTGAGTGGTCTTTCGGCGAGATATTCATGGATGACCAGCAAGCCGCCGGGCCTTAGCGAATCAGCAATGCGCTGTATCACCCGGCGATTGTTTTCTGCCGTATGGTTATGCGCGACCGAGAGATAGAAGACCAGATCATGCTCGCGGCCCCAGTCATGTTCGAGCAAATCGCCCGGACTCAAGGTGATACGGTCTGACAATTGCGCCTGGGCAATGCTGGCCGGGGTTTGCATCAAAGCGCTGGGCAGATCGACAATTTGCGCGCTGAGTTGCGGGTAGTGCTGGCAGAAGCGAATGGAATGCAGGCCGTGCGAGCCGCCGAGATCGAGCAGGCTGGTTTGCTCAGGGCTGACCGGCACATGCTTGATCAGATCAGGGCCAAGATCCTGCGCGAAAGCGGCCATGTACGAAGCGAACAGATGACCGAGCTGCGGTTTCTCGACCATCGCCTGCCACAGAGTTCTTTCGGGCGTGCCTTTGCGCACCGCTTCGCCGAGCGCGCCCATCATCGGCCAGGCTTCGTGCGTCCAGAGCAGGCCGGGGGTGTAATCGATCTGACCCTGACTGGTAAACCAGCGTTGCGTGCTGGGTGTGTTGGCGAAAAACTCGCCCTGTTTTTCCAGATAGCCCAACGTCACCAGAAAATCTGCCAGCGCGACGGTTCCTTGCGCACTGGACTGAATTTTCTCGGCCAGCGTATTTAGTGCCAGCGGTCCGTTGGCGAGTGCCTCGAACAGTCCTAACTGCCCGGCAGAGATGATCGCTGCCGATTTCATCATCGGCATATAGACATCCAGCATCGCCAGCTCGGCTGAACCGGTGGCCTGGCAAACATCGGGTTTGCGAATAAAAGTCACTGTGGGTTTGCCTTTTTCATTTGTGCACTGCTTTCCCAGGAAATGAACCATTCAGTCAGCGGCTTGCTTTCGCCCAGCACTTTGAGTTGCTGATCGATCACATCATGATTGCCCCAAACAACATCAGCCAACACGCCATTGGCAACCTGGGTTTCGATCTCGTGACAATAAAGCCCCAGCTCGCGCTGGGCGTAAAAGCCGTAAGTACGGCAGGCCACTGGCCGCTGAGCATAAACCGGACAGGCGCCGGTGGACTGTTCCAGTAAAGGACAAACCAATGGGCGAGTATTTTGGGTGGCCAACGCCGCTAGCGCACAACTGACTTCGCGCAAGCGTTCGGCTGGCAGTGCCTCCAACCCGCGGCGCAGCAAATCCCACTCAGCCGCTGTCAGTTGTGGCACCTCGGCGAGCCGTTTGCAACAGCTGTCGCAGCCTTTGCCGCATAGCCAGTCGGGACGACTTTCGCGGATGTTATCGACGCGCGCATCAATGGCGCGGTGCAGCTCAAATAGTTTCGACATGAATTCCTGAGTAGCTTAGCGCACCAGCCCGGCGGCCCAGGCTTCGGCGGAGGGACGAACGATTTCCAGCCAGGGAATCGGATAGAGACCAATACTGGCGACCAGCGCAATGACGATAATCAGCACCGCCCACTCGCGTGGCCGTAGATCGCGGGCATCGGCCACTTCGCGGTGGGTGACCGGGCCGAAAAAGGCTTTGCGGTAGAGCGAAAGAAAGCCGCCGGCAGCGATGGACAGGCCGAACAAGGCGGCCATGCCGGCACCGGTGTGGCTTTGCAGGGCGGCCAGGATGAGCAGGAACTCGCCGGGGAAACTGCTGGTACCCGGCATGCCGACACCAGCCATGCCACAAACAAACAAACCACTGGCCAGCAAGGGCATGGTTTTGGCTGCTCCGCCAAGGCTATGCACATCGGTCGAGCCGGTACGCTGACGGAGGAATTCGAGCAGCAACAAGGCACCACCGGTGGCCACCGCAAAACTGAGCAACAAAGCCACCGCCCCCTGTACCGCCTGCGCCGTAAATGCCGCCAGACCCAGCACGGCGAGGCCGACGTGGCAGATGCTGGCGTAGGCCAGTGCAACGCGCAGATTGCTCTGGGCCAGCATGCCGACGGCACCGTAAATCAAGGTCAGTGTACCGAGGCCGGCGAGCAGCCAGTGCAGGTCAAGCGCCGCATCCGGCGCCAGCGGAATGGCGAAACGGATCAAACCGTAGGCGCCCAGTTTGAGACCGACCAGCAGCGCAGTCAGCGAACCCGGTGCAGCCAGCGCAAACTGTGGCAACCAGGTGTGCAAGGGCACCAGCGGCACCTTGACGGCAAAGCCTATCAAACACAGCAGAAAGACAGCGCTCTGCGTGTTGCGCGGCAAAGGCGCGGCGAGCAAGGCAATCACGTCAAAAGTTGGCACCGGCTGGCTGGCCGCCAAAATCACGAAAGCAACCAGTAAAGGCAGACCAGCACTGAGCATGATCAGGACGTAACGCGCCGCGACGCGCTGACAACCGCTGACTACACCCCAGCGCCCAAGCAGGAAGTAGAGGGGGATTAGCGTCAGTTCCCAGAAAAAGAAAAAGAGGATGCTGTCGAGGGCGCAGAAAATCCCCAGCGTGCAGGTCATGAACAACAGGAGCAGGCCGTAATGGAAGCGCGGTGCATCGGCTACCGTGTTCCAGCTAGCAACCAGCGAACCAAGAAATAGCAGGGCGGTAGCCGGCAAAAAGAGCACCGAAAGGCCGTCGACCGCAACAAGATAGTGAACATTGAGGCTGGCGATCCACGATACCCGTTCCAGCAACTGGAATCGCGCGCCGGCCGGGTCGTAAGCAACGATCACCGCCGAGGCGGCAGACAAGGTAAGCAGCATGGCCGCCGCCGTCACATAGCGGGCACTTCGAGCGGGCAAGAGCCAGAGCAGTGCTGCGCCGGCCAGCGGCGTGAAGATCATCAGTGTAAGCAGCGGGATGCTCATCGATGAAACCTCGCCGCCATCGCCTGACTGGCCGTTTCCGTCAGATAGAGCCAGGGCTCGGTGAAAAAGCCGATAGTCAGCATGGCGGCCAGGGCAATGCCGCAGACGACATATTCCATGGGCAGCGTTTTATCGACATCATGACCGCCCTGCCGCGCCTGACTGAGAAAAGCCCGTTGAAAAGCCCAAAGCAGAAAACCGGCGGCAGCGACGTTGCCAAGCGCTGTCGCAACCGTCGGCAAGGCACCGAAACTGTCGATAGAGCCTTCCAGAATCAGGTGCGCGGCATCGAAACCCGGTGTACCGGGCATGCCGACGATGGCCAGGCCGAAGCTGAGAAAGGCAATGGCAAGGAAGGGAATACGCTCGAAGAGGCCGGACACTTCATTTAACTCTGTCGTACCGGTGCGACGGAAAACGAAACCAACGATGAACCACATGCCGGTCACCGCCAGCCCGAAGTTGGCGGCGAGCAGAACAGCGCCCTGAATACCGGACTCATGCAGGCTGAAAACACCGATGACCAGCAGGCTGGTGTGGCTGACCACGGCAAAAGCGAGCAGACGGCGCAGGTTGGTTTGCTGGAAGGCCAGCGCTGCGGTGAAGAAAACGCCGGCCATGGCGAAGCCGACGACGTAGGGCTGCCAATATTGAACGGCGTCCGGCGTCAGCGGCAGAACAAAACGCAACATGCCGTAAATGCCGACCTTGACGCCAACCATCAGCGCTGGCGCCACCGCAATCAGTCCATGTTGCGCCATGTTAGGCAACCAGCCATGTAGCGGGAAAAGCGGGGTGCGAACCGCCAGGCCGTAGAACAGCAGGTAGAAGGCCGCTGTCTGGTATTTTCCGGCGGTCAGGTGTTCGGCAAGGTCAAAGAGATCAAAGCTCCAGAATCCGCCGGTGGCATCGGCATGGCCCCAGCCCAGCACCAGGCAGCCGGCAGCAAACAACACCCAGCCAAAAGCCTGATATTGAACAAAGCGCGCCAAGGCCTGAATTTCAGCCCGCGAAGAAGCCCAGCGCCGGAGCAGAAAAGTCACGGCCCATAGTTCGAGCGCCGAAAACGCGGCAAACCAGGCGATATTGACTGTCACCAGCATGCCGACCAGGCCGGCTTCAGCCACCAGCAGCACGGCAAACAGGCGGCCGGGCGAGATCATGCCGCGACTCATCCCGTATAGCGTCATCAAAAAAGTAAGCAAGGCGGTGAGCAATAAAAAGACCATACTCAGGCCGTCGACCGCAACATGATAGGCCAGCGGTTCAAAACGCTCGGCCAGTTGCAAGGCAGGCAAGGTTGGTTTGATTCGACTGACGGCGACGATGCCGAGCAACAATTCAGCCAGCGCAAAGACCTTGCCGACCAGCACGGCACTCAGGCGCTCGCCCAGGGCCAGGACAAGCAAAGCACCGAACAAGGGCAGCAATTGCAGCATCAGCAATAGAGGCAAACCTGCCTGCTCGTTCCAGAAAATTTCGGACAAGCCGCCCATCAGAGAATCACCACAAAAGTTGCCATCACCGCCATCATCAAATAGCGCGGCTGTTCGAGAAGATTTTCAACAATCCGCAGGTAATTGCCCGCCCGCTGCAGCAATTGCTCCGCCGCGCCACCCCGACCACGCAGCAGCAGACGATTTTCCAGCCGCTCCAGAATTTCCGACACACTGGCCAGCGCTCGACCGGGCAGACCATCAGCCATGACCAGCGGGCGCTCGACATGCACCGGTTTGCCACGTCCTGGATCGCCGAGCAGACGGTCAATGAAGTTTTCTTCCAAACCACGGGCATCCTGCGCAAACGACATAGTGGGCTTGACCAGCAAATCAGCAGCCAGCTTATCGAGCCAGAAACGCTGCAAGGCGGCGGTATAGAGCCACTGGCGTTGGCGCAACCAGGCTGGCGCCGGAGCCGGACGACCACGGGTCAAGCTCAGCCAGGAGGGCGCCAGCAAAAACTGCCAGGCCCGCCAGGCGGCATGCAGACCAAGATGCACGGTAGCCAGTGTCGTCCAGCCCAGGCCGATGGCAACGATCATCAAGGACACCTGAAAAACCGTGGCGAAAATCAGCGCCGATTTGACATCGGTCTGCACCAAACCGCACAGCCACGCATAGATTGCAGTCAAGACACCGACCACCACCAGCGCCAGCATGACATCTGGCACTTGGGCGAGTAGCGGCGACAGACGCAGCAATAAATAAACGCCGGCATGGACCATGACAGCACCGTAGAAAATCGCTGATGACGGCGTTGGCCCTTCCAGCGCACGACTTATCCACGGCGTAAAGGGCAGTTGCGCCGATTTGGCCAGCGCGGCAACCACAAAACCAAGGACCAGCAAACGGGCGTTGACCAGCGTCAACACGCCCGACTGATTGATCGCCTGCCAATCAAAACTGCCCAACCAACTGGCTGACAAACCCAATGCGAGCAGGAAGCCGGCATCGCCACCGCGATTGGTGACAAAGGCAAAGAGCGCGTTGCCGGTCGCCACCGGGCGTTGCCAGGCGTAGCCAATGAGCAGGAAGGAAGACATGCCGCACATTTCCCAACCGACGAAGGCGAGCAGACCGTTACCAGCCAGCAGCACAAGCTGAATGCCGGCGAGAAAGAAAGACAGGATGATGAAGAAACGATGAAAACCCGCCTCGCGATGCAGGTAATTGGCCGAAAAGCGCATCACCAGCCAGCCGATCAGCGCGACCAGGGTAGCCAGACTGAGTGAAAGCTCATCCATCAGATAGGAAAAACTGCCTTGCCAGTTGCTGCCGGAGAACCAGTAGGCGACAACGCGATGCCCAGGCACTTCGTCCAGCACGGCCAGCAGATCCAGCGCCAGCAAAAGCAACAGGCCGCCAAATGCAGCCAGCGAAGCAAGCCGCGCGGTCAGCGGTTCGGCGGCATCACCCGTCGCCCGGCCCAGCAGTACCCGCAAGCCGGTGATGCTCAGCGCCAGCAGGGGCAAGCCCGGCACCAGCCAAACCCAGTCGGGAAGATGGCGCAGTATTTCCACCATCATGCCGCCCCCAACAACATGGCCGGGGCCAGTGGTTCACTGCTGCCGGCAAACCAGTCACGCGAACGCGCCACCTGCGGCAACACAGCAGGGCCGGACCACGGCAACCAGCCGCGGCGCGGGCAATATTGTTGAATTGTTACGGTCAACGGGTCTTTTGCCGCCAAAATTATCCAGGCATTACCGATCAGCTCTTGCAAAGCCGGCTGGCGCGCAAGGATTTCGCTGAGCACAGCGGGCGTTTGCTCGACAACGACCAGCAGGCGCATCGGCTCGTGAATTTCAACCATCTGCCAGGGCAGACCGGTGCGCAGATCGGAATCCGCCCCCTCCATGACGCCAAACAGGCCGGTGATGTTGTGCGTAATCTTCGAGCCGCAGCCAAAGCGCTCGTTATCGACCGTTGAAAAATAGTATTCGAGGGCGATACCGGCGCCAACCGGGCCGGCGGCGAGCAAGATGTTCTCGACAATCTGCCCGCTCAAATCAGCCAGCGGATCGTAGGAAATCAGGAAAACCCGGCGATCCAGAAAGAGGCCGCGACTCATCGCCCGCCGCCCGATAAAGGCGGCAGCATTGGTCGCATGACCCAGTTCTGGCCGCGCCTGCGAAATGTCGTTGGCGCGCCCGCGCACATGCTCAAACCCTTGCCAGGGCGAAGGCCCCGGCGGTGCCGAAGCGAGACGGCGGCAGCGCTCGGCGGCATGGGCGCGGCAGGCATCTGCCAGTTGCCCGACCAGCGTATTGAGCGCCATTTCAAATTCGGCAGGAACAAGGTCGAGGTCATACCACTCAATGCTGTCGTCGCACGTGTTGTGCTCGGCGGCGATGAACCAGCACGCCGCAGGAATTTCCAGCCCGCGCGCCAACAACCCGGTACGCACCTCGGGGCGATTGGCCATCGCCGCGAAAACCCGGCCATTCGGGCCACCGTGGCGACCGGAGCAGGCGCCACAATCGTAGGCCGAGAGATGCGGGTTATTGCGACTGCCTGAGCCGTGCCCAAAAAAGAGAACCAGCGGGGCGAAATTTTGCGTCAGGCCGATGCTGCGCAGGAAGTTCTCAACGCGGTCAACTTGCTCTTGGTCATCAAAACCATCACGCGGTGCATCAGCGCTCGCCGGGACGGCGGCAGTCTCGGCGGTCAGCTGCAAACGGGTAGCAACAGGACGTTCATATTGAACACGCCAGCGCCGCACTGCATCACCGATCCAGGCCGGAGCCACGGTATTGAACAGCAGTGCCAGCAAAGCCGCTGGTGCGGCCAGTGCAGTCAGCACGGGGGCCGCCAGAATGCCATTGCGGGTTCCCTGATAAAGGCGTTCGCGCCACAGCAAGCGGTTTTCGTGACGTTGCGCGTGCTGCTCGCCGAGCGCTGCATCACGCGCCTTCTCGCGCACCAGATGTTCGGGACGGACAACAACCGGGCAGAGTGCGGTTCGCGTCGGATCATCCAAGCCCTGCCAGTACATCGCAACACCATAAAATCCCGCCGCGCCGTAAGTGACAACCGTCGGCGCGATTTCTTCAAGATGACGCCTTGTGCCTTCTTCGCGATCATCCATGCACATAATCACTTGCGCCGAGACTGAACTGGGCGTTGGGTGTCGGCCATGATTGGCGCTCAGCGCACTGAACAGTTCTTCGCGATAGTGGCGTTCGTAGGCCTGCAACCAGAGTTGTCCGCGCACCAGAGGATCAAGGCTGGCGGCGATTTCCAGCAGGTTTTGCGCATCTTCAGTCGTCAATGTAGCGGCTTCGCCCTCAGTGAATTCGAGGCCACGCAGCAATTCGTAAAGCGCAACGGCGCGTTGCCGAGCGTCGGATACGCACTGTTGCTGCCAGATTTCTTCAGCCAGCAACTGCCAGTCGTCATCCACTGCCAAAATACCCTCGCCCGCCACCAGCAAATGGGTGGCGCGGTGCTGCAGGTCTTCGCTCAACGGTACGCCCTGCAAGGCATCGCGGACATGGAATTCGGCCAAGTTGGCAGCGAAATAGCCGCGTAATTCGTCGAATTCCATCGGTGCCCCCGTCAGGCGACGGGTCAGGTCTTCGCACAACAGACGTTCGAGCAGAACGCGCACGGCAAGATAGTCGAGCATATCCACTGGCGTACCATCGCCGCGTGCCGGATTTTGGTCGCGCCAAAGGAACATACCGGACCAGCCCGGCAGTTCAAGCGCCAGACGCTCGAGATAACCCGGCCATAAATCCTCATCCGGAATCAGCCGCGCCAGCTCATCGACCAGCACATCAACCGGATCAGCCGACAGATAGGCTATTTCGTCATGAATGCCGGGCAACTCATCAAGCTCCCACGCCACATCGAGACCGGCACTGGCTCGCCATGCAGCAAAAAAACCCTCTACCTGCGCCGGATTGCGCCAGGCCGCGACACCCAAATCCAGATGCGCTGCCATGTGGCGCTGCAAAATAGTACGCACCCGTTCCAGCACATCCTCGCCAGTCAGATGTTCGAGCAGGCTGCGCAGCGTCCATTCATTTCCCACCCGGGCACAGAGCGCAATCCAGTTCTGCATGGCGCTTTCCTGCCAGATTCCGGCAGGAACCTCATCTGTTGCGGTCAACTCGCGACAACGGCCAAAAATTTTATCGCGAGCCAATAGCCCTTCGCGCTCATTCCAGTCCAGTCGCCGCTCACCCTGCGCGGTCGGCATCAGCAGACTGGCGAGCAGTACATCACGCCGCGTTAAAGCACGCAGGACGGACGCATCAAGCCCTTCAATGGCTGAATCGGCAAAAGCCTCGCGCAAATCCGCCGGCGAAATTCGCCCCGCCGCATAGGCCGCCTGAAAGCGCGCCTCCGGCCAGTAGGTCGCCGCACCAGTCAGACGGTGAGCAGCCGCCAGTGCTTCAGGGAAAGGCAAGTGCTGAAAGCCATGCAGGGTGTTGTGATGCACGAAATCGCGGATCGGCGCCTGCGCCGGCAAGACATGCGTCAAGTGCTCGACCCAGTGTTGCAGCCGTTGGCGTATGGGCAGATCGTTGTCGGCAGATTCCATCTCAGGCTCCGAACAATCCGGCGATGCGCCCGACACTGCCGGCAATCAGATCAAGCAAGGGCGCCGGCCAGACGCCCAGCACGACAATCGCTAGCGCCAGAATCGCTGCCGCCGACGTTTCAGTGCGCGTCATGTCGCTTATGGTCATCGCCTCGCCCTTGCCGCAAAGCCGGCCGATCACCCGTAAGCCGTAGGCTGCGCCGATCAGCATGCCCAGGCAAACGATCAACACCCAGCCGCCCCAACGCCCGAAGCCACCGACCAAAACGTGCAGTTCGGCAATAAAACCGGCGCTACCCGGCAAACCAATGGCGGCAAGTAGGCCAAAGGCAATGAAAAAGGCAAAGCGCGGTGCGCGGCCGAGCAGCGAACCGTAGTCGGCCAGATCGCGACTATGGGTGCGTTGGTAAAGCAGGCCAACAATCAAAAACAAGGTTGCCGCGGTCAGGCCATGTGCGACCATTTGCATCACAGCACCGGTCATGCCCGTCACGTTAAGCGTGGCGATGCCAAGCAAGACGACGCCCATGTGCGAAATAGAGGAATAGGCGACCATCGCCTTCAGATCCTGCTGACGCCAGGCGAGGATGCCGCCGTAAAGGAGACTAATCATGGCGATCACCATTAACCAGTCCTGCGCTGCCAACAAGGCTGCCGGCAGCGTTTCGGCAGCGCGAATCAGGCCGTAGGCGCCCATTTTGAGCAGCACGCCAGAAAGCAGAATCGACACCGGGCTGGGCGCCTCGACGTGCGCCAGCGGCAGCCAGCCGTGCAAAGGAAAAACCGGCATCTTGACTCCGAAACCAAGGAACAAGCCGGCGAAGATCAGCAACTGGGTATTTAACGGCAGTTCGCGCCCACCCGCCGCCATGTCGCCCATCGCAAAGCTGTGACCGGGTGCCGCGTCATACAGAAAGAGCAGGGCAACCAGCATGAAAACCGAGCCGCCCAGCGTGTAAAGGAAAAAATTAAGCGCCGCACGCTGCCGGTTAAGGCCACCCAAGCGATCAATGAGGAAAAACAGCGGAAGCAAGGTAGCTTCCCAGAATACGTAGAACAAAGACCAGTCGCGTGCGGTGAACACCCCGAACATTGCCGACTCAAGGAGCAGGATCAGGGTGAAATAGAGTCGCCGGCCATCCTCCATGCGCCGCGACATCAGCACAGCGATCATCGTCAGCAGTGCGGTCAACAGCAACATGGCCAGTGAAATACCGTCGATACCCAACGCGAAATACGAGCCTAGGCGCACATTCCACGGCCGGCTTTCGTGCATCTGAATCGCCGGGCCGAGCGGATCGAAATGGGCGGCCAGCCAGAACGAATAGCCCAGCGCCGCCAACGCAAAAAGCAAGGCCAGACGCCACAGCCAGCCAGCAAAACGGCCAGGCAAAATGGCAACCAGCCCGGCACCCAGCACTGGCATGAAGACCAGTACCTTCAGCACATCCCCGCCCCTCGCTCATTGGCTGCTGCCATGATTTTTTTCATATCGACATTATGCCAGCGCTGCCCGTCATAGCGCCAAGAGGGGACGGCAGGCAAGAACTTCAACGATTCGGGTGCGACATCATGTCGCAGGGGCAACCGCTCTTCAGCCGCTACAATCCAACCCTCGCAAACCCATGATTCATAACAATTTTTGACAAAAATCAAATCACAAAATAAGTGAATTCTTACGTTTTGACTGCCTCCCCACCTTTCTCCATTCTCAATGAGACCCAGGCACCAGATGAGCTGCCCGCGTTTCATCTGGCAACACCCGCGCCCACACCAGTTGAGCGCCTGCTGACCTGGGGCCTGGCGATCCTGGTGCATGTCCTGCTGCTTTACGCCGTGCTTTATGTCTCGGTCAAAAATAATCTGATTCAGTTGCCACCCAACATCAGCGCCCGCCTGCTGCCGCTTGCCGAAGAAAAGAAGGTCGAGCCGCCGAAACCGCTGCCGCCACCCCCCAAACCTGTACCGCAGGTGCGGCGTCCGCAAGTTCAGCCGCAACCTGTATTGGCTGTGGCCAGCACGGCCAATACCACCAGCAGTTTTGTTGTCGCACCACAACCGCCAGCACCGCCGCCGCAACCCGTCGCCGCCGCCCCCGCGCCGCCAGCCCCGCTGGTTGCCGCGCGATTTGACGCTGACTATCTGCACAACCCGAAGCCGGTCTACCCACCACTTTCACGCCGTCAGGGCGAAGAAGGCAAGGTTTTGCTGAAAGTCCGGGTCAGCGCCAAAGGTGATGCACTGGATGTCGCTATCTCCAAATCAAGCGGCTTCCCCCGCCTTGATAGCGCAGCGATTGATGCAGTAAGCCACTGGCGTTTCGTCCCGGCCAAACGCGGTGATGAAACGGTTGATTCTTCGGTGGTCGTTCCGATCACATTTGCACTTGAGTAAGGAAAGGTAATACATGGAATCGCAAATGGGCCTTGCCCACTTCTGGAACCAGGGCGATCTGGTCACCCACACCACCGCCATCATTCTGGCCCTGCTCTCCTTTGCCTCATGGACCGTGATCCTGAGCAAGCTGATGTCGACCTGGCGCGCCTCGCGTTCGCAGGAGAAAGCACTCAACAGCTTCTGGAGCGCCAATTCCTTGCCCGAAGCCCTCGAAGTCCTGCGCCGTGAAGATCCATCCGGCATTTTTGCAGGTCTCGCCCTGACTGGCGCCCACTCAGCCCAGGCGCACCAGCAGAACGCCGCACGGGGGATTGGTGCCGGCGTCAATGCCAGCGAATTTGTCACCCGTTCGATGCGCTCGCACATGGTTCACTCCCAAGCGCGCATTGAGCAGGGGCTGACTTTTCTTGCTTCAGTCGGGTCGACTGCACCCTTCATTGGCCTCTTCGGCACCGTTTGGGGTATCTACCACGCCTTGGTCGGCCTCTCCGGTGCGACGCAGGTGGTGCTCGACAAGGTTGCCGGGCCAGTTGGCGAAGCATTGATCATGACCGCCGCCGGCCTCTTCGTCGCCATTCCCGCCGTCCTCGCCTATAACGCCTTCACCCGCG
>ERZ724524.1743-NODE-1743-length-14460-cov-5.445054_pt1 | contig 14460 bp, 15 predicted proteins | sample MGYA00376057_ERZ724524 | MGnify/ENA primary metagenome ERZ724524 (study PRJEB28724, sample SAMN07190888) | wastewater metagenome | isolation source: influent of sewage treatment plant in Hong Hong | place: USA: Christiansburg, Virginia | collected 2016-03-01 ...
ATTCAATCGCGCCGCCAGGATATCCGGGTGAGTCGCTAAGGAACTGAACAAGCGCTCGGCACCCTTGTCATCCTTAAACTCAACGACAGCAGAAGCATTAAATGCAATCACCTCAGCCATCGAGTAGAGCTCGTTCAGTTTAGCTGCACGGCGCTGCTCAATGTCGCGCGCGGTAAAAAACAGAAAGGTCAGCAACAGACTTAGCCCGACCGCGCTCGAAATCAGCACCGTCAGCTTGTGCCGCAAGGTTTCCCTTATGATCACTTGACCGTTCCAATCACTTGCCGAGCGAGGCGCATCATTTGCGAATGCGGCTTGAGTCCAGCGCGACCAAGCACATCCACATTGATATCAAACTGCAAACGTCCATCGGCACGCACCAAGGCTATCGCGCCACCCTGGCGGGTAAAGACATCCGCATCACTAACCGTCAAGACCGGCAGATTTTCAACCCAGCGCAAGACGGCACCAAAACGCGCATCCTCAGTATCCGGAACAAACAAGATCTGACATTCCGCCACCTGATCCGGCCCGTTGATACGCCGAATACGTAGCTCACGGCCAACAATGGTACGGCCTTCGTAGCTAGTCAAATAAGGGCCCAGCGTATCGCGACCAAACAAACAAATGGTTGCGGTCGACGCACTGGAAGCGGGCCATTCTATGTATTTGAGAAAATTAACCAGGAACGCTGCCTTGAGCTGTGGCTCGCTATTCACCTGGGCATGACCAAGCACGCCCGGCAAAGCCAACAGCACTAGCACGGCAAAGCGCCGCAAAAGGAAGAAGAAACGATGGCCAGTCATGGCGATATCAGAATTTCCAGCGAGCGGAAAGCAATACCGAAGGCACTATTTCAATAGGAATGGACGGGATGTAATCCGATACAAATTCCATGCGGCGCTGGCCGACCAGATTTCGTCCAGTCAGGGCAACTTCGAGATCCTTGTTTACTTTGTGGGCGTAACGCAAATCAAGTGTGACATAGCCCGGAACATGGACGTAATTCGGGTATGGCGCATTTTTCATGTCGAATCCGCTAGAGCCGCGCACCCAGGCATCAAACTGCTGATTTGATGAAACATTCCATTGCGAACGCAATGATGCATGCTGGCGCGGCACACGTTTTTCATCCGTCACCGCTGCGGCCTGGATATAGGGGTTGCTGGAATCATCCATATCAACCCGTGTCCAGGTATAGGAGAACTGCAAACGCCAAGCGGGCAAGACCAGCCAGTCGGCACTCAGCTCGGCGCCATCGGTCCAGCCACCACCGCCATTGATCAGGGTGACGTTTTGAATTACTGCCAGAGGGTAAAATGTGTAGGGGTCAAGCGAACCCGCTTTGCCCGAAACAATATTGGTATAGCGCGAACGGTAGGCCGACACGTCGAGGTTAAAACTGGGCGTCAGCTGGCCACAATAACCAATTTCAACCCCTTCCATTTTCTCGGCGGTCAGGCTGGCGTCACTATTTGAGTTGCGAATCAGAATCGCTGGCCTACGCCCCTCTGGTGGCAAAACGGAGGAAAAAATACTGACCGTCTGCTCGGCGCGTGACGGCATGCGTGGTGCTTGGGCGTATTTTGCCCACAATGTATTGCTGCGACTCGGCGTCCACATCAAGGTGGCATTCGGCGCAAAGCTGCTGCCGCCAAGATTGGTATAGTCCCAACGTGCACCCAGACCGAATTGCAGCGTATCCGGAATCAGCGTCCAGTCATCCTGAATGAAGAAACCTTGAGTCCGCTGCGTATATTCGCTTGGATTAAAAGTAAGCACGCTCGGATACGAGGAGATGGAATCGGACGTATTCCGGTAGCTTAGGCCCCAAATCACGTCGTGCTTGGCAAAGGTATAGCGCCCCTGGTAATCGATATCAAAGGTGTTGCGATCTTCCTTGTAGAAACGTTCAATTTCCATCGTTGATGATTGATAGGAGGTTTGCAGTGATGACTCAATGCCGGCATCGGTCAGCCAGCGATAGCGACCGCCAATCGTTTGGCTGCTGGTATTTTGCTTGATTGCGTAAGGAAGCAAAGCAAGCGGAGGTTTGGCAGAAAATTCGACGGTCATCATGTCGCCAAGCGAGGAATTCAAGGCATTGGCCCAGACGGAGAGATCGCTGCCGCTGCCTAATTTTTTGTCAAATCGTGCGTCGACCGTCGCATTGCTCAAACGATCTTCCGCTTCCTCGCGATTCGACAAATACTGTGATGGCTCAGCGTGGCGCCCCTGAGCGGAAAGCTTCCAGGTTGTGTCCTCGTCAATGGCGGCACCAAAACGTACATACAAATTTCCTTTGCCATTCGTGCCCACTGTCGGCGCCAGCAAGCCGCCCTGCTGGTCGCGAGAGTGCTTGCTGATGATGTTGATCACGCCGTTAACTGCATTCACCCCCCAAACAGCAGCCCCTTGGCCGCGGATGACTTCAATACGCTCGATGTCTTCCAGCGGAATGACATCGTTCTCCCACATGACACCGGAGAAAGTCGGGTAATAAATGCTGCGGCCATCGACCAGCACTTGTAGCTTGTTGGCAAAGCGTCCGTTGAAGCCTCGCGCGGATACGGCGTAGCGCCCATTATCCAGCTGTGCCACCTCAATACCCGGGGCCATGCGCAAAACGTCAGGAACCGTTTGCGCACCGGAACGCCGAATATCGTCGCTGGAAATAACAAAGGCTGCCGCCGGCACATTGGCCAGGTTCTGGCTTTTGCGCGAAACCGAGGTAATTTCGGTTTTGGTCAGCTCTTCAAGACTGAGATCATCAAGAGAGTCAGCCGCCAGAACGGGCAAGGAACTCACCAGCAGAAGCGCGAGCGGAAAGCTGCAGCGCTTTAACACATATTTTTTTGTCATTTTTACAACACGAGTATGCACGCGGTTTGAATTGATCGACGATCATGGTCAATGAGTCATTCGATTGCGTAAGGATATGCCTACACAACCCATATTACAAACGTAATATTTAACTCACATTATAAACTTAGGCGTGAGACGCTTCATATGATGAAAGCGTCACCCCGGCATGCGCCAGAAACTCCCTGAGTTGCTTGATGTCGGTCTTGCTGCAAGTGCTGCTGTTGTGCGGGTGGTGCAGAAAAACCTCGACCTTGTTCAGCGTGATTTTGAAACGCGCGCCGTGTGACGGATCAACTTCGGCACCAAGGTGATGGAGTAAGGATTCGACTTCGCGCCAGTGAATATTGGCACTCAAGGGATCCTGAAAGATGCTGCGCATCAGGTGGGCATGCTTATGGCTCATGATGAATCTCCCTGCGTATTAGGCAGGATTATTCTATGCCTGCGGAAAGCTGGTGTCAGGCAAAAACGAACTTGAGCAGGGCCAAAGAAAGCAACGTGTAGCCAGCCGCAATTAGATCGTCGGCCATCACGCCAAAGCCGTTTTTGACGTGTTCGTCAAAATAGCGTGCCGGCTGCGGCTTGGTGATGTCGAAATAGCGAAAGAGCGCGAAGGCGGCGGACTGCCAGAGGAAGGTATCTGGCGTCAGCATCAGCACCAGCCAGAAGGGAACGATTTCATCCCAGACGATGTTGCCGTGATCCGGGTCGCCGATACCTTTACCGGTGACATCAATCGCCCAGATGCCAAGCAGGTAAGCACCGGCAAGCAGGGTTAGCAACTCACCATCGTTAACATGCGGGCGAAAGAAAACAAAGGTGATCCAGGCGAATAAAGTGCCAAAAGTGCCGGGCGCCCAGCGCGTCAGGCCGCTGCCGCAACCACAGGCAATGAAGTGTGCCGGATGAGCAAAGAGAAACTTAAGGCTGGGTGGGCCTTTTTTCAGTTCAGGCAAAGTGGTCGTATCCGTGATGATCGAACACAATCGGCTTGCCATCCGGGTCAAATACAGCAACTTCGCCGGCAATGCCTGCCGTCATTTGACCGATGCACCAGAGCGGCAACTCAAGCTCGGTGGCAATTGCGGCAATTTGCTGGTTATGCGCCGGCGGCACGGTAAAGCACAGTTCGTAATCGTCGCCACCGGCCAACTGACAATCAAGCGCCAGCGCACGTGGAATGTCGTTGTGCTGCTGGCCTTTGGGCAAATGCGGCAACTGCACCAGTTGCACGGCGGCGCTCAGGGCCGAGCGTTTGGCGATATGGCCCAAATCGGCCAACAGGCCATCGGAAACATCAATCGCCGCCGAGGCGATACCAATCAAACGCAGGCCGAGCGCGACGCGCGGACGCGGTTTTTCCAGCGCGATTTGGCAAAGGCGACGCCAAGGTTCCGGCAATTCCACTTTGCCCTGCAAATGCGCCAAGCCCAGACTAGCCAAGCCAGGGCGGCCGGAAACATAGATCAGGTCGCCAACTTTCGCACCATCGCGACGCAATGCCTGACCGGGTGCAACTTCGCCAAATGCCGTGATGCACAGGTTGAGCGGGCCGCGCGTTGTATCGCCGCCGACAATATCGACGCCGTACGCCGCCGCACAAGCAAAAAAACCTTCTGCAAATTTAGCGACCCATTCCTCGTCGACCGTAGGCAATGCCCCGGCTAGCGTTGCCCAGCGTGGCTTGGCGCCCATCGCAGCGAGGTCGGAAACATTAACGGCCAGCGCTTTCCAGCCAAGATTAAACGGGTCGGTATCCGGGAAAAAGTGGGTACCGGCAACCAGCATGTCGGTAGTGACCGCCAACTGCATACCGGGGCTGGGTTGCAGCAGGGCGCAGTCGTCGCCAGGACCAAGCACGGCCGAGGGGGTCGGCCGGGCGAAATAACGCTCAATCAGTGCAAATTCACCAGCGTGCGACACAACGCATGTCTCAGCGTTTGTTACGGGCGACGAATTCCGGGCGAACCGCTGCCGCAACCTTGTCGAGCACGCCATTGACGTACTTGTGGCCATCGGTGCCGCCAAAGGCCTTGGTCAGCTCGATGCACTCGTTGATGATGACGCGGTAGGGGGTTTCCAGATAATGAACCAGCTCAAAAGAGCCCATCAGCAGCACATTGGCTTCAATCGGCGAGAGTTCGGCAAAGGGGCGATCAATGTGCGCGCCAATCTGCTCGGCGAGCTTTTCGTTTTGAGCGATGACACCGCGCAAGGTACCGACGAAGAATTCACGGTCCGCCTTGGCGAAGCCTTCCAGTTCCGGCAAATGGGCTTCGATGGCCGCTTCATCCGCACCGCCGACCCGCCACTGATACAAACCCTGGAGGACGAATTCACGCGCCCGGCGCCGCGCCGACTTAGGTGGCGCCTTGGGTTCCGGGACGATATCAAGCTTGGCGTCGCTGGCAAATTCGGTCATTGGTTCAGTGCTTTCTTGAGGTTGGCCATTTCGACGGCAGCCTGCGCGCAGTCGGTGCCTTTGGGTTGCACGCGAATTTCCGCCTGCTCATCGGTATCGCAGGTCAGGATGCCATTGGCAATCGGCACGCCGGTGTGCAGTTGCACTTCCATGATGGCGCGGCAAGAGTCGTTGGAGACGACTTCAAAGTGATAAGTATCACCACGGATGACGGCACCGAGGGCAACCAGCGCATCAAACTTGCCGCTTTGCGCCATGGTTTGCAGCACCAGCGGAATCTCAAGCGCACCCGGCACATTGGCAATCGCCATGTCGGCATCGGCCACGCCGAGGCGCTTCAGTTCATGCACACAGGCGGAGAGCAACCCTTCGCAAACCGGCAGGTTGAAGCGGCTCATCACGACGCCAACGCGCAGGCCGGCACCATTCAGGTTGTTGTCGTATTCGTAAATATTGTCAAAACGGGACATGGTTCAAAGCTCGGCAGGAGAGGTGACAAAACCGGTGACTTCGAGGCCGAAGCCGGTCATGGAAGGCATTTTGCGCGGGCTGGAGAGCAGGCGCATTTTGGAGACACCCAGATCGCGCAAAATCTGCGCGCCGATGCCGTAGGTACGCGGATCCCATTTGGTTTGAGCGCGCGGCTTGGCACCTGTCAGCCGGGTAAGCAGGGCTTCGCCATCTTCCGGGCGATGCATCAGAACAATTACACCATGACCGTTTTTGGCCAGCGCAGCCTGCGCTTCATCAATCGAGAAAGATTGCTGCTTGCTGGTCGGATCAAGGAAATCGAGGACCGACAGCGGCTCATGGACACGCACCAGCGTTTCAGTATTGGCCGGAATCGCCCCGCGCACCAGCGCCAGATGCGTTGCACCACTGGCGCGATCAACGTAGGCGTGCATCTCGAAATCACCGTGGGCGGTGGCCACCGTTTTGCTGGTGACACGCTCGATCAGCGTTTCGGACCCGGCGCGGTAATGAATCAGGTCGGCAATGGTGCCAATCTTCAGACCATGTTCCTTGGCGAACTCCATCAATTCCGGCAGGCGGGCCATGGTGCCGTCGTCATTCATGATTTCGCAGATGACCGAGGATGGCTCAAGACCGGCCATGCCGGCCAGATCGCAACCAGCTTCGGTATGGCCGGCGCGGACCAGAACACCACCTTCGCGGGCAGTAATCGGGAAAACGTGGCCGGGCTGAACGATGTCGTCAGCTGTCGTGTTCTTGGCCACGGCAACCTGCATGGTCAGCGCGCGGTCGGCGGCCGAAATACCTGTGGTAACGCCCTCCGCGGCTTCGATGGAAACCGTGAACGCAGTGCCGTACTGGGTTTTGTTGTTGCGTGCCATCTGAACCAGACCGAGTTTTTTACAGCGCGCTTCGGTCAGCGTCAGGCAGATCAGGCCACGGCCATGTTTGGCCATGAAATTCACGGCATCGGCCGTGATGTGCTCGGCGGCCATAACCAGGTCGCCTTCGTTTTCACGGTCTTCTTCATCGACCAGAATGACCATGCGGCCAGCCTTCAGTTCGGCGACGATTTCAGCAGTTGTAGCAATGGCGGGATGGGGAGGCATGAATATCCGAAAACAAACGAAAAGGGGTGCTATTTTCGCAGAAACCACCCCCTAGTAGCTAACTTTAACGTGTTGAAAGTGTTACGGCGGGTAGGCTTCCACTTGAATTCGCAGGCGCACATCATCGCCAATAAACGGCAAGCCGTTTTGCAGGCCGAAGTCGGAACGCCGCAAAACACCTTGTGCATCAGCGCCACAACCGCGCTTGCGCAGGGCCAGATTGAGGCCGCATTTGAAGCGCGTCACTTCGAGCCGCATCGGCCTCGCCTCGCCGAGCATAACCAACGTGCCTTCGACCGCAACTAATTTATCCTGCTCGAAAATCATCTTCTGACTGCGAAACAGGATATCGGGGAAAGCCTTGGTGTTGAACCAGGACTCGCCGCGCAACACCTCGTCACGCAGGTCAAAGCCGGTATCCAGTGAGGCGGCATCGATGCGGATTTCAATGCGTCCGCTACGTGCCTCACTGTCGAAATCAATACTGCCACTGGTGCGGTTGAACTGGCCGCGCTGAGTTGAAAAACCCAGGTGATCGATTTCGAAACTCGCATAGGTATGGCTGGCGTCAATGGCGAATTCAGCAGCAGCAACAGGCAGCGCGAAGAGAGCGAGTAAAAGTGGAAATACCTTACGTGTCACGGTCGACGTCCAAAAATGGTTATTTTTTTATGCGAATTACCTGCTCTGACATTGCGCCGAGGCGATGCGTTCCCCGGTCATTTCGGGTTAGCATCCCAGCCCATGCGCCACGCACTTCTCTTCTCCGTCTTCGTCATCGCCTCTTGCGGGCTGGCCTACGAGCTGATTGCCGGCGCACTCTCTTCCTATCTGCTCGGTGATTCGGTTACGCAGTTTTCAACGGTGATCGGTTGCTATCTTTTTGCGATGGGCGCCGGGTCGTGGCTGTCCAAATACATCGTCAAGGATCTCGTCGGGCGCTTCATTCAGATCGAATTGCTGGTCGGCTTGGTCGGCGGTTTCTCGGCGGCCGCACTGTTTTTCGTTTTCACCTGGCTGGTCGGCCCATTCAAGCTGGTGCTTTATCTGCTGGTGTTTATTGTCGGCATGCTGGTCGGCCTGGAAATTCCGCTGGTCATGCGCATTCTGGAACGTGAACTGGCCTTCAAGGATCTCGTCTCGCAGGTCCTTACCTTTGATTACCTTGGTGCCTTGGCAGTTTCCATCCTTTTCCCCTTGTTTCTCGCGCCGCACCTCGGCATGGTGCGCACCGGGCTGCTCTTCGGGCTGCTCAATGTGGCGGTCGCGCTCTGGGCGCTCCACCTCTTCCGCGATCAACTGCCGGCGCGCGGCTGGCTGGCGACGCAATCCTGGGCGGTTTTCGGCGTTCTGGCGCTGGGTTTTGGCGGCGCCGGACAACTCACTTCGCTGGCCGAAACACACCTGTATTCGGATGAAATCGTCTATGCCGACACGACGCCTTACCAGCGCATCGTCGTCACCCGCTGGCGCGATGATTTACGGCTTTTCCTCAACAACAATCTGCAATTTTCATCGCACGATGAATATCGCTACCACGAGGCATTAGTCCACCCTGGCCTAGCCAGCCTGCCGTGGGCCAAGCGGGTGCTGGTACTGGGCGGCGGCGACGGGCTGGCGGTGCGCGAAATCCTCAAATACGAGAATGTCGAATCGGTCACCCTGGTTGATCTCGATCCGGCCATGACCAACCTGTTCTCGACCGCACCACCGCTGGTTGCGCTGAATGCCGGCGCGCTCAAGTCGCCCCGCGTCAAAATAGTCAATGCCGACGCCCTGCAATGGTTGGAAGAGAATCGGGAATATTTCGACTTCATCGTCATCGACTTCCCCGACCCCGCAAATTTCGCGCTCGGCAAGCTCTACACCTCGGCCTTTTATCGCCTGCTCGAAAAACGGCTCTCGGCGCATGGCCTACTCGTCGTCCAGTCAACGTCGCCGCTTTATGCCCGGCAATCCTTCTGGTGTGTAGTCACGACGCTTGAAGATGTCGGCTTCAAGACCGCGCCGTATCACGCGCTGGTGCCGTCGTTCGGGGAATGGGGTTACATCATCGCCGGGCGGCAAAAGTTTGAATCGGTTGTGGTCGACGCGAAAAAAACGCGATTTTTATCACCGGAAACAACGAACGATCTCTTCCACTTCCCAACCGACATGGCACGCGTACCTGCCGAGGTGAATCGGCTGAACAATCAGGTATTGGTGCGTTACTTCGAAGCGGAGTGGCGCAAGGTCATACGCTGAGCTTAGCCACAGGCGAAGAAAGTACCTTCTTCAACCGAGAAACAAACCGCGCTGTTACCGCCTTCGTGAATCGCCTGATAAAGCGCCACATCGGAGGATGAGAGCAGCGTATGCGTGTCGACACCGGCTTCCGGCACCATGACCGCGACCCCGAGGCTGATGGTCACCTGCTTGCCTGTACTGACGCTTTCATTGGCGATCTGCAAGGTGCTGATACGCATACGCAGGTTTTCGGCAAAAAGGCAGGCTGCTTTTTCTTCTACGCCGGGCAAGGCCAAGGCAAATTTCTCAGTATCGAAACGCGCCAAAATATCGCCAACCGGGCGAATCGACAACTTTAGCTCAGCGGCAATATCGTGCAGCACGAGATCACGCTGTTCATTGCCGTAGCAATTGGCGTAGGCGCCAATCTGGTCGACATCGATGGTAATCATGGCAATCGGCTTTTGCTGACGCTGCGCCTTGGCGAACTCAAGGGCGAAGAGCTCATCGAATTTGCGACGGTTATAAATGCCGGTCAATGGATCGATAAAGCTGTTACGACGCAAATTTTCAGCCTGCTGACGCAGCACACGTTCGCGTGAAACCGTTGCCGTCACATCATTGATCTGGATCAGGCAAGCCGCCTGCAGCGGCGCATCCGTTAATGGAATGACGTGAATCAACTGCTGCATGCGCCGATTACGTTGGCGATCCTCGGCATTCTGGTAGAGCGGCAACAAGGTGCCGTGCAAGGCAGGGGAAAGTAGCGACGGCATATGGTCACGGATGGCGTGCTCAATTGCCTGCGCCAGCCGGGTTCCGGCAATTTCCGGCATGATTTCCAGCAACAATCGCCCAACGGACTGCTCTGCATTGTGTCCATTTCGCGCCGCAAGCCAGTGATTCCAGCGCACAACACGTCTGTCAGCATCGAGAATGATGACCCCTATTTCCAGGTTGTCGATCACTGTACACAGTGTGCCGCACTCCAGCTCCATCGTCATTTCAGAGCAGTCCCTGTTCGCGCAAATACGTATCCAGACAATCCAGCAGGGACTGCATCGAGGCAACGCTTAGCAGAAAGAGAATATGCCCTTGCACACGCTGCTGGCTGATAGTCATATCAACCTGCAAAACCAGCACCATCTGGCTATCGCCGCCGGAGAGAAATGACAGGGATTCGGTATCGCCAAAGCGATGAACCGGCAACGTACCGTTCAGCGCAAGATGAAAAAGGTCAGCCAGGGCGCTCATGCAGGCATTGAGAATGATGTTGCCGACTTCGCACATAGCCTCCTGCTCGAACTCGGAAAGCTCTTCAACACTCATGTGCGGCCCGACCATCAGGCGAACGATTTCCAGCGCATTGGATTCGGGAAAAACCAGCATGGCTTCAGCATCGAAAGCACCCGAAAAGTGCTGGCTAACCGTCGAAAACTGACGAAATTCCGAACCCAGCAAGACTTTGGCGGCATCCTCGCGATGTACCAGCATCACCTCCGGTGCCGAGAGCAACACCGTATCGTTGACGATCTGGCTCAGACTTGATGCGGCACGCCCCACACCAATATTGAAAATCTCACCCAGCGCATCGCGCTGCAGTTCATTCAAATCCATCTTGGCTCAGCTCTCAAAAAAAGCGACGGCATCGCCAACCGTGGCGGCAGTAATCGGTTTGGGAACGAAATGGAGGCCAACCTTGCTTGCCGCTTCGCGGGTGCTTTCCTGAATGTTGGCAGTGCACAGCACAATCTTGATCTCCGGATGGCGAATGCGAATTCGTCCTGCCGCCTCAAGACCACTGATACCTGGCATGTTCACATCCATACTGACGAAGTTGGGCAAATGCTCTTCCGCCAGCTTGATCGATTCATCACCCGTGCTCGCCTCGATAATCCGCCAGTTTGGTCGGGTATCAGTAATGATTGCGCGAATCAGCATGCGCGACATGCGACTGTCGTCCACAATCAGCAATAGAGGATTGTTGTTATTTTCCATCCTGTGGATTATTACAAAGGTAAGCCGGGTAGACCATAGTTAAATTGCTGTAACTCTCTGCGCTATGATTAGACAATGCTGGATAGCCAAAAACCATCCCTCTCTTCGCCGATCACCGACCTCCCCTACCAACTGGGCATTGCGGTTTGCTACATCCTGGTCATGGCACTCACCACGCTCTCGATTTTTAATGAATACAGGCATATCGATCAGGGGGTCGAAAGCTTGGCGCGCGAGCGCGGCACCGTGCTCTTCAAGTTGATTGAACTGACCCGCGACTGGAACGCGCAACATGGCGGCGTCTACGCCAGAATCACCGAACACAATCAGCCCAATCCCTACCTCGACCATCCACAACGCGACCTGACCACCACCGACGGCATCCGCCTGACCATGATCAACCCGGCCTACATGACGCGCCAGATCGCCGAAATCGCCGAAAAAGTGGACGGCGTCAAATTTCACATCACCAGCCTGAAACTGATCCGCCCTGAAAACAAAGCCGATGACTGGGAGACAGAAAGTCTCGCCCTGTTTAATAAAGGGGAAATCAAGGAACGCCTGTCGTTGATCGAAGGTGATGCCGGCACGGTCCACCGTTATATGGCACCGCTTTACATCAAACCCGCCTGCATGCAATGCCACGCCAAGATGGGTTATCAGCTGGGTGACATTCGTGGCGGCATCAGCGTCACCATGCCCGCTGCCCGCACCCTGAACATTCGCGAGCAACAACGTCAGCGCACCCTTCTGTTTCATGGTGGTGCCGCGCTGATCATTGCCACCTTGCTGCATTTTGTTGTCGCACGGACCCGCCGCCATCTAAAGAATTTGCATCAACTCGCCAGCCAGCAGGAACTGCTGATCGCCGAGCGTACTCACGAATTATCAGTCGCCAATACCAACCTGCGCATGGAAGTCGATGAACGGAAGCATCGCGAGAATGAGCTGAAAATCTCCGCTGCCGTCATGGAAAATGCCGCCGAAGGGATCATGGTGACCGATAGCGACAATCGCATCATTCGGGTCAATCCGGCATTCTCGGTAGTTACAGGCTTTCGTCCCGCCGAAGTGCTGGGCAAAAATCCACGAGCGCTAAGTTCCGGACGCCATGATGATGCTTTCTACACAAATATGTGGACAGCAATCAACCAGCAAGGGCGTTGGAGTGGCGACATCTGGAACCGGCGCAAGGATGGTTCAGCCATTCTGTGTGCGATGGCGATCAGCGCCATCAGTGAGCATGAAAGCGGTGTCGGACGCTACGTCGCAACTTTTACCGACATAACCAAACGCAAGGAAGCGGAAGATCTCCTACGCCATCGGGCGAGCTCCGACCCGCTCACCGACTTGCCCAACCGCGCCCTTTTCTTCGACCGTTTACAGCAAGCGCTGTCACAAGGGCGCCGTTATTCGCACAACTTTGCCCTGCTCTACGTCGATCTCGACCACTTCAAGGCGGTCAACGACGAGATGGGCCACGCTGCGGGAGACCAGCTGCTGATCGAAACCGCCTGCCGTTTGCTCGATGCCGTGCGCGAATCCGATACCGTGGCGCGACTAGGCGGTGACGAATTCGCCATTATTCTGGCGCGCGTTCAAGGCAAGCGCGAAGTTGAAGAAATCGCCCAGCGCATCGTTTGTGACCTCAGCAAACCTTTCACCCTTGATGCCGGCGTCGCCAAGGTATCGGGCAGCATTGGCATCGCCCTCTTCCCTCAAGCCGGTGAAGATGCCGACCGGCTGACCCACAACGCCGACCGCGCGCTTTACGAAGCCAAAGGTGCCGGGCGCAACACTTACCGCTTCCACACGCCCGAATAGGCTGTTTTCAGCCCCGAATTTTCTGGCGATTTTTCGGTGTTGACCGTAACAGACAAAAAACTTTCACCCTGTCGACTTGAAATAACACCTCCTCGACCCTATTATTAGCACTCACCGGTGACGAGTGCTAATAATCGCCGCCACTGGTCCCGAGTGCTTAAACCGCACCGGCCAATTTCCATCATCAAGAACTACAAGGAGTCAGTTTATGAAAATCCGTCCTTTGCACGACCGTGTGATCGTCAAGCGCGTTGAAGCCGAACGTACCACCGCTTCCGGCATCGTCATCCCCGATTCAGCTGGCGAAAAGCCGGATCAGGGCGAAGTGCTGGCCGTTGGTCCGGGCAAGCGTGACGACAGCGGCAAGCTGAATGCACCGGATGTCAAAATCGGCGACCGCGTTCTGTTCGGCAAATATGCCGGCCAGGTCGTCAAGGTTGATGGCGAAGAAGTCATGGTTATGCGTGAAGAAGACATCATGGGCGTGCTGGTCGCTTAAGCGCCGCGTCTGCAATTACACGTCGATATCAACTTAAAGAATTCAGGAGTTATAAATGGCAGCTAAAGAAGTTAGATTTGGTGATTCAGCCCGCGCCCGTATGGTCGAAGGCATCAACGTTCTCGCCGACGCAGTTAAAGTCACCCTCGGTCCTAAAGGCCGCAATGTCGTGCTCGAGCGTTCCTACGGCGGCCCGACGGTCACCAAGGACGGCGTTTCCGTCGCCAAGGAAATCGAACTGAAAGACAAGTTCGCCAACATGGGCGCCCAGATGGTCAAGGAAGTGGCTTCCAAGACCTCCGACATCGCTGGTGACGGCACGACGACCGCCACCGTTCTGGCTCAATCCATCGTCCGCGAAGGCATGAAGTACGTTGCCGCCGGCATGAACCCGATGGATTTGAAGCGCGGCATTGACAAGGCTGTGATCGCCACCATCGAAGAACTGAAAGCTTTCTCCAAGCCCTGCACCACGACCAAGGAAATCGCTCAGGTTGGCTCCATCTCCGCCAACTCTGATGCCGATATCGGCCAGATCATCGCCAACGCGATGGAAAAAGTCGGCAAGGAAGGCGTCATCACCGTTGAAGATGGCAAATCCCTGGCTAACGAGCTGGATGTCGTTGAAGGCATGCAGTTTGACCGTGGTTACCTGTCCCCGTACTTCATCAACAATGGCGACAAGCAACAAGCGCTGATGGAAAATCCGCTGGTCCTGCTTTACGACAAGAAGATTTCCAACATCCGTGACCTGCTGCCTATCCTTGAGCAAGTGGCCAAGGCCGGCCGCCCGCTGCTGATCATCGCCGAAGATGTCGATGGTGAAGCACTGGCTACCCTGGTTGTGAACAACATCCGTGGCATCCTCAAAACCGTTGCCGTCAAGGCACCGGGCTTTGGCGATCGTCGCAAGGCCATGCTGGAAGATATCGCCATCCTGACCGGTGGTACCGTCATCGCTGAAGAAACCGGTCTGTCGCTGGAAAAAGCTGTCCTGAAGGATCTGGGCCAGGCCAAGCGCATCGAAGTTTCCAAGGAAAACA
>ERZ724524.1745-NODE-1745-length-14459-cov-3.670439_pt1 | contig 14459 bp, 10 predicted proteins | sample MGYA00376057_ERZ724524 | MGnify/ENA primary metagenome ERZ724524 (study PRJEB28724, sample SAMN07190888) | wastewater metagenome | isolation source: influent of sewage treatment plant in Hong Hong | place: USA: Christiansburg, Virginia | collected 2016-03-01 ...
GCAGCCGACCTGGCGCGAAGGCGAGATCGTGCCGCGCGCGGTCATGCTGCGCGTGTTCGCGCTCTGCGACGGTCCACAATCCTGGCGCGTGCTGCCCGGCGGACTGGTGCGCATGGCGCCGCCCGGACAGGCGATCGCCTCGATGCAAAGCGGCGGCAGCAGCGCCGACTGCTGGGTCCAGACCGAGGGCGAGATCGACCGCACCAGCATGCTGCCCGATGCGCACAACGCGCGCGCCCATGCCCAGCAAAAGCGCATCGTCTCGAGCCGTTCGGCCGAGAACCTGTTCTGGCTCGGCCGCTACACCGAGCGCGCCGACAACAGCCTGCGGCTGGCAAGGCTGACGCTGCGCCTGCTGCAGGGCGAACAACTCAACAGCGCCGACCTGCTGAAGTGGCTCAGCACGGCCGCACGCCGCCATGGCCTGGTCCCGTTCGATGCGCCCGATCCGGCCCAGTCGGTGCGCGGATTCGAGCGCCAGCTGATCCAGCAGCTCGGCGTCGGCTCGGGCGCCACCAGCGTCGGCTACAACCTGCGCGCACTGCGCCTGTCGGCCGACCAGGTGCGCGAACGCCTGTCGCTCGACCTGCGCGCGCTGATCGAGCGCGTCGACGCACAGTTCACGGCGCGCCATGCCCTGCTCTGCGCCGACGCCGAGTACGCACCGCAGGAAGCGCTCGACGCGCTCAACGAGGCCAGCGGGCTGCTGACCGCAATCACCGGCGAGCAGACAGACCGCATGGTGCGCGACGACGGCTGGCGCATGCTCAGCATCGGCCGTCACATCGAACGCTTGCACACGCTGGCGAGCTCGCTGGCGCTGGCGATGGAGAGCGGCTGCCTGCGCCATGACGACGGTTTCGAGGCCGTGCTGGCACTGTTCGACAGCACGATCACCTTCCACTACCAGTACCAGCAGCGGCGCGACCGCACCGCGCTGCTCGACGTGCTGATCGTCAACCGCGACAACCCGCGCTCGCTGGGCTGGGTGCTGTCGACGCTGCGTTCGCGCCTGTCCAAGCTGCCGCGCGCCAAGGAGGACGGGATCAAGCTCAAGAGCCTGCTGCCCGACCCCGACGACTGGACACTGGACCAGCTCATGGAGCCGCCGCTGCTGCCGCTGATGCGCCAGATCGAGGGCTCGATGCTGATGCTGTCGACCCAGCTCGCGCAGCGCTATTTCAGCCACGCCGACCGCGTCAACACCAGCCTGATGGCCTGATCCCCATGCTGCTGCGCATCGTCCACCACACCCGCTACCGTTACCAGACCCCGGTGCTGCTGGCCCAGCACCTGGCCCACCTGCGCCCGCTGGAATGGCAGGGCCAGCAGGTGCTCGAGCACCATTTGAGCGTCAGCCCCGAACCCAGCCAGCTGCAGCAAGGCCTCGATGCCTTCGGCAACTGGCGCTGCTTCTTCGCGCTGCAAAGCGCGCACAAGACCCTCGATGTCGGCGCCGACAGCCTGGTGCAGACCCGCCCCCCCGCGCCGCTGCCCGATTCGCCGCCCTGGGAAGCGGTCTGCGAGGGCTTTCGCTACCACGCCGGCGCGCGCTACCTGCCCGCGAGCGAATTCCTGTTCGCCTCGCCCTATGTGCCGCGCGACGAGGCCTTCGCCGCCTTCGCGCGTCCGGTCTTCACGCCCGGGCGGCCGCTGCTGGAGGCCTGCGAGGCACTGTGCAGCAAGATCCACACCGATCTCAAGTACGAGACCGCCAGCACCGAGGTCAACACGCCCGCGCTCGAGGCGCTGGCGCAGGGCAAGGGCGTATGCCAGGACTTCGCCCACATCATGATCGGCTGCCTGCGCAGCCTGGGCCTGGCCGCACGCTACGTCAGCGGCTACCTGCTGACCCAGCCGCCGCCAGGACAACCGCGCCTGATCGGCGCCGACGCCTCCCATGCCTGGGTCTCGGTCTGGTGCGACGACGCCTGGCATGACTTCGACCCGACCAACGACCGCTGCGGCAGCCCGAGTCCGGGCGAGGACTATGTCACGCTGACGCTGGGCCGCGACTTCGGCGATGTCTCGCCGCTGCGCGGCGTGATCCAGGGCGGCGGCGCGCACCTGCTGCAGGTCGATGTGACGGTAGCGCCACCCGGGGAGTACCCGGACCAGGACCTCGTGCCCCCCGCTTGAAACCGCCTGACGGGAAGTCTTGGTACGACTTCCCAGCCCTCTCGGTCGCCACCGGCCGGCCCTCCAGGCAAGACTTGCACATGACGGCCGATGTCGCAGCGCTGCGACTTGTTGGCAAGATAAAATTTCCGATTTCAACAACAAAATCGGTTTTCCGCTGACCTTCTGGCCAAGCCATGTCCTTGCCGATCATTCAGTTCAAGCTCAAATCCAAGCTGACGGCTTTGGTGATCGGCCTTGTCGTTTTCCTGACCACGATCCTGGGCTTCTACTTCGACGGCGTGCTCAAGGCCCATTTCCGCGAACAGGCCCAGCAGCAACTCCAGCATGGCTTCGACCGTCTCGCGCTGCACCTCGAACAGACCGAGGCCGAGCTGCGCGAAGGCGTGGCTTTCGTGCAGCAGGACCTGCAGTTCATCGCCTCGATGGATCTGATCGACCGATACCAGGACAAGAGCCAGTACAACAGCTTCCTGATCGACGAGGAAAAAAAGAGCCTCGCAAACGCCCTGCTCACGCATGCCAAGCTCGCCTTCCACCACAGCGCGGTGCTCTACGACCGCCACGGCGAGCTGATCGCCTATGTCCGCAAGGCGCAAGGCCGCTACCGGCTGACCTACATCACGTTCGCCGACGGCCAGGCCGCCGCGCAGCAGCGCGACGAAGGCGAGCTGCTCTACGCGCCGGCCCCGCTGCCGCCCCAGAACGGCCTGGTGCGCCTGCAGCACCCGAGCTACCGGAAACGCGGACCTGATGGCACGATCATCCTCAGTTACCACCCGCTCGACGACAGGCTGCTGATCCGCTCCCACCTGAGCATAATGCGCGACGATGCAGGGGAAATCATCGGTCATATCGAGATGAACCGGGTCATCGACCGCAGCTTCTTCGAGAGCTTTTCGCGCGATCTCGGCTATGCCATGAGCGCCAGCTTCGTGAGTCCGCGTGCCGATCGCGCACAGCAGCTGGACTCCAACCTCACGGCTCCGCCGATTGCGCTGATCGAGAACCGCGACACCTTCATCGGCGTGATCAGCAAGCCGACCACAAGCGGGACGGTCTATTTCACCGCCCAGCTACCCCATGCCCAGGGCGAAAAGCTGCTGAACCGCAACCAGCGGCAACTGGTGGGACTGCTGCTGCTGGCGATCGGCTGCACCCTGCTGCTGGCGCACTTCGTGCTGCGCCACCTGCTGGAGCGACCGCTGGCCGCACTGCGCCTGCAGATCGAGCGAATCCAGCAGCAAGATAGCTCCAAAGCGATGCTGGTCAAGAGCGGTGACGAGATCGAGGCGGTCTCGAGAACCCTCGACCAACTGGCTGCAACCGTCCATGCGCGCGAGCAGGAGCTCGAGCAGCAGCGGCAGGACCTGGAAGACCTCCTGATCCAGCGCACCGCCGACCTCGCTGCGCTGCACGAGATCGGAATCCGCCTGCGTGACGCCAAGGAAGTGGCCGAAGGAGCCAACCAGGCCAAGTCCGAATTCCTCGCGGTCATGAGCCACGAGCTGCGCACCCCGATGAACGGCATCCTCGGCATGGCGCAGCTGCTCGACAGCCAGGAATTCAGCGCGGCCGACCGCCACAAGCATCTGCAGGTCCTGCTCGACTCCGGCCAGCAGCTGCAAGCCCTGCTCAACGACATCCTCAATTTTTCGCAGTCCGAAGCCGGTGAAGGCCCGCTGCAGCTGGTCGACTGCGCATTGCCCGGGCTGCTGCACGACTGCGTCGCGGTCTTCGAGGCCGCTGCACGCCACAAGCACCTGCAACTGAAAAGCCACTGCGAGCTGGGAACGCAAACCCATTACCGGGTCGATCCGCTGTGCCTGCGCCAGCTGCTGTCCAAGCTGATCGACAACGCGATCAAGTTCAGCCACGAAGGCCAGATCCGGGTCGAACTCAACGCCCTCGAGAGCGACGAGGACAGCACGCTGCTCGAGTTCTCGGTCAGCGACACCGGCATCGGCATCGCCGCCGAACAGCTCGGCACGGTCTTCGAGTGCTTCAAGCAACTCGATGGCTCGAGGACGCGCCGCTATGGCGGCAGCGGCCTCGGACTCGCGATCGCGAGCCAGCTCGCGCAGCGCATGGGCGGTGAGCTCGGCGTCAACTCCGAGCCCGGTCGCGGCTCGCGCTTCTGGTTGCGCCTGCGCGCGCCGCACGCCGGTCGCCAGCCCACGCAGATCGCACAGCCGGTCCTCGACCTCGATCAAGCCACCAAGGCACTCGGCGGCGACCAGGACCTGCTCAGGACGGTGCTCGCCAGTTTCCAGCAGGACTTCTCGGACGCCGCCGATCGGCTCAGCGCCATGCTCGCGCGCAAGGAGTTCGGGCCGGCACTGCGGTTGCTGCACACGATCAAGGGGCTCGCCCCTCTGTGCGGTGCTGGTGCGCTGCACCGCCTGGCGCTGCAATTCGAGCAAGGCCTCAAGCAAGGCGATCAGCGCCTGCTGCAGGCGTTCAACGCCTGCCTGCAGCAAGCGCTAGATGCGGCCCAAGCGCTGTGCGCGCCAACCGGTACCGCCCTGTCCAAGGCATCAGCCGCACCAGCCAGTCCAGACGAGCCAGACGCTGCCGGCATCAGGCTCGGCGAACTGCCGCCCCTGCTCGAAGCGCTCGCACACCTGCTCGAAGGCAACCAGGTCCGGTCCCAGCCCTGCAGCGAGGCGATCGAGGCGCTGCTGGCCGGCACCCGCTGGCAAGCCGACTACGCCCCGATCGGCGAAGCGATCGCGAACTTCGACTTCGAAATCGCGCTACAACAACTGCAGAACTTCGCCAGCAAGCACCAGCGCCACCGGCCCTGACACCGCCTGCAACCGGTCCCGCGAAGCGCTTGATAAATCAAAACAAGGAGTAACATGAGTCTGTCACACCCCCTCCCGCGTGTCCTGATCGTTGACGATACCCCCGCCAACATTAAGGTTCTGATCGCGATGCTGCAAGATGACTACGAGCTCAGCGCAGCGACTTCGGGCCAGCAGACGCTGAACCTGCTTGCCAAGGGCCAGAGGCCGGATCTGATCCTGCTCGATGTCATGATGCCAGGCATGGACGGCTACGAGGTCTGCGCCACGCTCAGGCGCGATGCGGCCACGCGCGACATCCCGGTGATCTTCGTGACTGCCAAGACCGACGCCGACAGTGAGGCGCTCGCGCTCGCCAGCGGCGGCGTGGACTTCATCCACAAACCGCTCAATCCGGTGGTCGTGCGCGCGCGTATCCGGCTTCACCTCGAACGGGCGCGCCAACAGCGCGAACTCGAGGCGCTCAACCTGCAACTGCAGCGCAGCCTGGCCGCCCGCATCGAGGTCGAGCAGGAACTCGCCGACTGGCGCGCGCGCGAAATGGAATTCTGCTCAACGATTCAGCAGCAACTGCTGTTCGGCACCCCACCGCCGGACCTGCAAGGCTACTCGGTCGCCTACCACTCGGAACCCTCGCAGGGAGTGGACGGCGACTTCTACACCTTCACCAAGCTCGGTCCGACCTCCTTCGAAGTCCTGACCGGGGATGTGATGGGCAAGGGCCTGAAGGCCGCGATGACGGCCGCTGGCATCAAGAGCGCCTACGACAAGGCCTTGGCCCGGCTGTGCGCCAAGTGCCTGGCCGGCCTGCCATCGCCGGCCGAACTGGTCAACGCGATCCATGCCGACATCACGCCCCGGCTGATCCAGCTCGAGACCTTCGTGACAATGACACTGCTTCGCTTCGACAATGCCACGCAGACCGTTACCTGGGTCAACGCCGGCCATATGCCGACCCTGCTGGCGCCCAAGGACGGACGCGAGATCATCGACCTCATCGGCGGGAACATGCCATTGGGCATCCACGAGTCCGAAGTCTATGAGGAGCATGTCGATGCCTTCGAAATCGGTGACACGCTGCTGCTTTACTCGGACGGCATCTCCGAGGCCGTTGATCCGGAGAATGTTCCGTATGGAGACGAGCGCGTCAAGCGCATCCTCGACCTGGGCCAGCGCAGCCACGCCAAGCCCCCGATGATCATGAACTCCCTGCGCAGCGACCTCGCCGACTACACCCAGGTCACTGCCGGCGCCGACGACAAGACCGTGATCGTGATCCAGGCCACGCCGATACCGGCTGCGCCGCCCTCTGACCACGCCGGGGGCGATCTGGACCGGTCTCTGTGCATGAGCCCGCTCGGCAGCTGAAGCATGGCAATCCTTAGAATCGACCCATTTACCCCTGATCGGAGTCCCGAATGAGCGTTTACGCCCGCCTGCAAGCCCTGAACATCACCCTGCCCCCGGTCGCCGTGCCGGCTGCGGCCTACCTGCCCTATGTGCAAAGCGGCAAGCAGCTGTTCCTGAGCGGCCATATCGCCAAGCAGGACGGCAAGCCCTGGGTCGGCCAGCTCGGCCTGACCATGGCGACCGAGCAGGGGCGCGCCGCCGCACGCGCGGTCGCGATCGACCTGATGGGCACACTCGAACATGCCTGCCGCGCCGCCGGCACCGACCTCGACGGCATCAAGCGCCTCGTCAAGGTCATGAGCCTGGTCAACTCGACCTCGACCTTCACCGAACAGCACCTGGTCACCAACGGCTGCTCCGAGCTGCTCGGCGAGGTCTTCGGTGCGGCCGGCACCCATGCGCGCAGCGCCTTCGGCGTGGCGCAGATCCCGCTGGGTGCCTGCGTCGAGATCGAACTGATCGCCGAACTGGCCTGAACCATTGACCGGTCGGCGCGGTGGGTGCCCAGCCAGGCACGTCGCCCGCGCCGGCGGGTCAATCTGAAACAAACGCCAAATCTGTGCATATTGCGCAGACTTGGCTTGTTTTTTGCTTGCTTTTGGTGCAAGGCTGGACAAAAGCCGAAATCTGCATCAAGAATCCACTCTTTTCACCAAAAACAAGCATGGACGCACTAAAACAGGGCGCGGATGCCCTCTTCATCCTGCTCGGGGGCATCATGGTGCTGGCGATGCACGCCGGCTTCGCCTTTCTCGAGCTCGGCACGGTCCGGCAAAAGAACCAGGTCAACGCGCTGGTCAAGATCCTGGTCGACTTCTCGGTCTCGACTGTGGTCTATTTCCTGGTCGGCTATGGCGTGGCCTATGGCAGCGGCTTCCTGGTCGGCGCCGAAACGCTGGTGCAGAAGAACGGCTACGAGCTGGTCAAGTTCTTCTTCCTGCTGACCTTCGCAGCGGCGATTCCGGCCATCATCTCGGGCGGCATCGCCGAGCGCGCGCGCTTCTGGCCGCAACTGCTGGCTACCGCCGTCATCGTCGGCTTCGTCTATCCCTTCTTCGAGGGCATTGTCTGGAACCAGCATTTCGGCGTGCAGGCCTGGATCAAGCAGCTGACCGGCGCCGAATTCCATGACTTCGCCGGCTCGGTAGTGGTGCATGCCGTCGGCGGCTGGATCGCGCTCGGTGCCGTGCTGCTGCTGGGCCCGCGCGCCAACCGCTACCGCAAGGACGGCGCCATGAGCGCCCACCCGCCATCGAACATCCCGTTCCTGGCGCTGGGCTCCTGGATCCTGATCGTCGGCTGGTTCGGCTTCAACGTCATGAGTGCACAGACGCTTGACAAGATCTCGGGCCTGGTGGCGGTCAACTCGCTGATGGCCATGGTCGGCGGCACGCTGGCCGCACTGGTCGCGGGCAAGAACGACCCCGGCTTCGTGCACAACGGCCCGCTGGCCGGCCTGGTCGCGGTCTGCGCCGGCTCCGACCTGATGCACCCGCTCGGTGCGCTGGCAGTCGGCGCAGTGGCCGGCCTGCTGTTCGTCGGCATGTTCACGCTGACGCAGAACCGCTGGAAGATCGACGACGTGCTCGGCGTCTGGCCGCTGCACGGCCTGTGCGGTGCCTGGGGCGGCATCGCGGCCGGCATCTTCGGCCTGCAGTCGATGGGCGGCCTGGGCGGCGTGAGCTTTGCCGGCCAGCTGATCGGCACAGCCCTGGGCGTGGGCTGGGCGCTGCTGGGTGGCCTGGTCGTCTACGGCACGCTCAAGGCCGTCATCGGCCTGCGCCTGAGCCAGGAAGAGGAATACGAAGGCGCCGACCTCAGCATCCACCGCATCCGCGCCACGCCCGAACGCGAAAGCAGCTGGTGACAGCAGGGGCAAACGCCCGAGTCACGACGACAAGATCATGGCTGCCTACAATGGCGCCATGATCGCCACCCGACTGCTCAACCTGCTGCGGCCACTTGCGCTGCTGGCCTGCGCCCTGCCCCTGATCGGACTGTTCTGGGCTGGCCAGCATGACCAGCTCGGCAGCAACCCGGTCGAGCGGCTGATCAGCGAGACCGGCGAATGGTCGCTGCGCCTGCTGCTGGCCACGCTGGCGGTCACTCCCTTGCGCAAGATACTGGGCCTGCCGGCGCTGGCACGCTGGCGCCGCATGCTGGGGGTCTGGTCGCTGGTATACGCCCTGCTGCACTTCGCGGCCTATGCCTGGCTCGAGATGGCACTCGACCTTGGCGAGATCCTGCGCGATGTCATGACCCGCCCCGTCATCACGGTCGGACTGCTGGCGCTGGTCTTCATGCTGCCGCTGGGCGCGACCTCGTTCAACCAGGCGATACGCCATCTGGGTGCGGCGAAATGGCAGCGTCTGCACCGACTGGTCTACCTGGTGGCCATCCTATCGGTGCTGCATTTCTTCCTGAAGAAGGCTGGCAAGAACGACTTCGCCGAGGTCGCGCTCTACGCCGCCTTGCTGCTGGCCCTGCTGGGCTGGCGCCTGTACGACAAATGGCGCAAGGGCGACTTCAAGGGCTTTTTCTCGGCCAGCACGCACAGCTGCGGCCATCAGCCGCAGCATCCGATGGGTGCCGACATCAAGCCGATCGTGTTCCACCGCAAGAAGCCGTGACGCTGGTCAATCCGCGCTGACTCCGGCGCTACCTGGCCGCTGCCAGCGCATCAAGGACTCACTGCCCTTTGCTGCTCTTCTGGCTGGCTTCAGCGCCGGCCGGGCTGGCTGTGACGGCAGACGAGTTCGTAGCCTCCTCGATCCGGGTGCGAATGAAGCGCTCGCTGAAACCGGCCAGGCAAGCCAGCACCAGATAAGCGGTCATCTGGTCGACGCCCGCAGGCAGCAGCGAGACAAAGCCGGCTTGCTGCAGCAGGACGGCAAATGTTGCCGAAGCCGCCCCTACGATGGGCTTGAGCGCCAGCAAGGTGCGCTGCAAGTAGAACTGGGAGGAAGAAGCGTGGATCGACTCGTTCGTCCAGAGAGCGCTGACCAGGCCACCGATGGCGCCAAACAACATGATGCCGGCCAACTGCGGGCTGGTGAGGGCCGTGGCAGGCAAGAGCTCGGGCAGCAGCCAGAACGCCGCGCACAGCAGCGCCAGGAGCACCGAACCCGTCACCGTCAAGCGCTTGCGCAGCAGGTTGACCTTTCTCCAGTGCGCCTCGCGCGCCCCGGCTGCCAGGCGCGACAGGCGCTCAAGCTCGAGACGGATGCGCGGCAGCTGCTGAGCGGCTGCGGCAGGGATGGCAGCAGCAGGGAGACGGCTGCCGATCAACTCGGCTTCGAGCCGGGCTAGGTCACGCTCGCCAAGCAGCCGCTGCTGCGTCGGCAGATAGCTGCAGGAAGCGCGAACATCAGCCAACACCGCGAGCAACTCGGGCGCCGGCAACACGGTACACAGGAGGTGGCGCAGCTGGTTGACGAGGGCCCAGACCGCGTCGTAGCGATCGTAGGGCAGGATGCCGAAGCGGCGCTGCTCGAGGATATCCTGCGCATCTACCAGCCAGGACCTGGCCTGTTCCTTCGTCTGGGCGTCGACATCCGGGCGGGATTCCAGACTGGAGACGGACAGACTGACCTCGCGGAAGCGGATCACCAGGTCAGGATTTCTCCAGCTGCGCATATGCTTCCTGAACGCCATCATTCCTCCCTTCGAGGCCTGGCCCGGCCTGAAAACCGCCCATCACCGGCAGACTGTGACCCACGGGAGAGCGCCAAGTCAAGTGGGCCGCCATCCCGAGATCAGTCCCGGTACCCAAGGAGAGTTCAGACGGCGCCCAGCTGCCGAAACTGGCGGTCGTGCAGGCGCGAACAACTCAGCAACGATGAGCACGATTAGGCCGGCCAACTCAGGAGAGGCCAAGGCAACTCGGATAAGGCGCGGCCTCGCCGGGCACGATCGGGCACAGGGCCAGCGGTGCCAGCTGCTTCAGCCGCCCCGACCACTTGGCGTCGTCGAGCGACAAGGGCTGCTGGGATGGCCGGCCGCGCTCGGCCCACTGCAGGGTGTAGTAGTCCTGCCGGCCCTTGATGACGATCACGAGCGCGGATTCGCTGCGGGCGCCTGCCGGGCCGTTCACGTAGCCGCAGCTGATGACGGCGGAAAAGGCATCGTGGCGGCCCAGCTTGAACTCGCCGAGGTCCTTGACCGCAAAGGAGTCGGGACAAGCGTCGCGAAAACCAGCCGCCAGCTCGCTGGCGAAGCGCAACGGGCTCTGCTCCGGATTCGAGGCCAGGCCCCTGGCACCGGTGACCGTGATCATCTGCGACCAGCGCTGGACGCTCTCGCCCTTGAGCACGGACTCCTGGATGTAGCTGCCGTTCTTTGCCTGCTCGAAAACCGGCACGAAGCCCTTGGGATAGGAGAACGCCAGCAGCTGGCTGTACACCGGCATGATTGCCCGTAGCTCGCTGCCTGTCGACACCGGCATCACCGCCTGGGCCGAGGCCAGCGAGCACAGGCTGCTCAGGCTACCCAAGGCCGTCAAGATAAACCGCTTCTGCATCATCGCCCCCTTTTTGAATGAAATGACACTCAATCGGGACATGATAGGTAGCTCAAAACGGGCTGTCAAAACCCGGTTTGCGCTCTATCAGGCTCAGACCCAGCGCAGCAGCCGGTTCGGCTTGAAGCCGAAAGTCGCGTCCTTGCCCTTGCGCCCGCGCGGCGCGCGTGCGTTGTTCAGGCTGCGGATCTCGAGCGTCTCGTCGCGCAACTTGCCGCCACGGCCCACGCCCTCGATGCGCACGCTGCGGACATAGGCCGCCGCGCCCGCCAGGCTGTCATTGTCTTCCAGCGCCAGCAACTGCAGCCCGCGCCCGCCCTTGGGCTGGTGCTTGAGCTCGGCCAGCTCGAAGGTCAGGATGCGACCGGCCTGCGAGACACAGCAGACATGGCTGGCCGCCAGCGCGCCGCTGGCAGCGGCTGATGCCCCCTCGCCCGGCAGGGGTGCCAGCACGCTGCCGTCCTGGCCCGCCAGCCGCATCGCGCCGCCGCCCTGCACCAGCGAGGGCGCGCACAGACTCTCGCCCTCGGCCAGCGTGATGAAGGCCTTGCCGCCCTTGTTGCGTGCGACCAGGTCCTCGACCCGGGCCAGCAGGCCGTAGCCGCCCGAGCCGCTGAGCAGCAGGGTCGCGCCGGGAGCGCCAGCAAAGTAATGCACCGGCTGGGTGCCGGCCTCAAGCTCGATCAGGGTCGTGATCGGCTGGCCGTCACCGCGCGCGCCCGGCAGTCCGGCCACCGGCACCGAATAGACGCGCCCGTTGCTGCCGAACACGATCAACTGGTCGACCGTGCGGCACTCGAAAGTGCCATGCAGGCCGTCACCGGCCTTGAAGGCGAAGCCGCCGGCCTCGTGACCGTGTCCGGTGCGCGCGCGCACCCAGCCCTTGCTCGAGACCACCACCGTGACCGGCTCGTCGACCACCTTGATCTCGGCCACCGCCTTCTTCTCGGCCTGGATCAGCGTGCGGCGCTCGTCGCCAAAGGTCTTGGCATCGGCCTCGACCTCCTTGATCATCAGCCGCTTCAAACTGTTTGGATTGGCCAGGATGTCTTCCAGCTTGCCCTGCTCGGCGCGCAGCTCGGCCAGTTCCTGCTCGATCTTGATCGCTTCCAGCCGCGCGAGCTGACGCAGGCGGATCTCGAGAATGTCGTCAGCCTGGCGCTCGCTCAAATGGAAGCGCTCGATCAGCGCGGCCTTGGGCTCGTCACTGTGGCGGATGATCGCGATCACCTCGTCGATGTTGAGCAGCACCAGCTGCCGGCCCTCAAGGATGTGGATGCGTTCGAGCACCTTCTGCAGCTTGTGCCGGGTGCGGCGCGTGATGGTGGCCTGGCGGAACTCGACCCATTCGGCCAGCATCTGGCGCAGCGACTTCTGTACCGGCTTGCCGTCGAGCCCGACCAGGGTCAGGTTGATCGACGCCGAGGTCTCGAGGCTGGTGTGCGCCAGCAACGCGGTGCTGAGCTCCTGCTGCTCGACCGTGCGGCTCTTGGGCTCGAACACCAGGCGTACCGCCGCGTCCTTGCTCGATTCGTCGCGCACACCGTCAAGCACCGCCAGCAGCGAGGCCTTGAGCTGGGTCTGCTCCTGCGTCAGCGCCTTCTTGCCGGCCTTGACCTTGGGATTGGTCAGCTCCTCGATCTCCTCGAGCACCTTCTGGCTGCTGACGCCGGGCGGCAGCTCGGTCACGACCAGCTGCCACTGGCCGCGCGCCAGGTCCTCGATCTTCCAGCGCGCGCGCACCTTGAGGCTGCCACGGCCGGTGCGGTAGGCATCGGCAATGTCGCCGGGGCTGCTGATGATCTGGCCGCCACCGGGGTAGTCCGGGCCGGGCACGATGGCCAGCAGCTCGTCCTGGCTCAGCGATGGCGTCTTGATGAGCGCCACGCACGCATCGGCAATCTCGCGCAGGTTGTGGCTGGGGATCTCGGTGGCCAGGCCCACGGCGATGCCGCTGGCGCCGTTGAGCAGCGCGAAGGGCAGACGGGCGGGCAGTTGGCGAGGCTCTTCCGTGCTGCCGTCGTAGTTGGGCATGAAATCGACGGTGCCTTCGTCGATTTCATCGAGCAGCAGGCTGGTGATGCGCGACAGGCGCGCCTCGGTGTAGCGCATGGCCGCAGCGCCGTCACCGTCGCGGCTGCCGAAGTTGCCCTGGCCGTCAATCAGCGGGTACCGCTGGGCAAAGTCCTGCGCCATGCGCACCAGCGCGTCGTAGGCCGACTGGTCGCCGTGCGGGTGAAAACGGCCCAGCACATCGCCCACCACGCGGGCACTCTTGACGGGCTTGGCCGCCGTGCTGCGCGTGGGGCCGCTGTAGCCCAGGCCCATGCGGTCCATCGAATACAGAATGCGCCGCTGCACAGGCTTGAGGCCGTCGCACACATCGGGCAGCGCACGGCCTTTGACGACCGACAACGCGTATTCCAGGTAGGCGCGCTGGGCGTAGCCCGCCAGGGCCAGCGAGTCGCCGCCATCATCGCCAGCGGTGGTGAAATCTAAAGTGGGTTGGTCGCTCATTCGTTAGCGCTCATTCGTTCGGAATCGTCGGTAGAGGTTCATGGCTGGCGCGGCTTTGCGCCACCACGGTGTCGGGCGGCAGGTTGCCGCGGTTGTGGGCACCACCCTGCAATTGCATGCGCACCCGCCCTGGCGCTGCGCGATGGGCCTGCACCGGCGCCGGGGGTTTGAGCTGGTGGTACAGCGCCAGCACGGTGCGCACGTAGTTCTGGGTTTCCTTGAAGGCCGGAATCTGGTTACCCGCCCGCTGCACCGCGCCCTCGCCCGCGTTGTAGGCCGCCAAGGCCAGATCCATGCGGCCAGGGAACAGGTCCAGCAAGTAACGCAGGTAGCGCGTGCCCGCAGGCACATTGACGGCGGGGTCAGCCAGCTTTTGTTCTAGCGAGCGCTTGGCATCGGCCCGCACGCCAAAGCGGCTGGCCGTGGCGGGCATGAGCTGCATCAGGCCCACCGCGCCCTTGGGCGATACGGCCTGCGCATCAAAGCCCGACTCGGTGGCAATCAGCGCCTGCAGCAGCTCGTAGTCCACCGCCTGCTGCTCCGACGCGGCCCGCAGGTGGTGCTTGATGCTTTTGTAGCCCGGCGCAATGTCAAAAAACGCCAGCAGGCGCGCGCCGGCACTGGGCATGCCATGGGGCGTGACGGGTGCGTTGGCAGGCATGTCGCGGGTCGAATCGAACTCGGCACCCCGAAAGAAGAGCTGGTACCTGGCATCCAGCTGCTCGGCTGCAAAGTGCGTCACCCCGCGCTCGTCCACATGCGCCCACAGGTCAGCGTGGGCTTGCTGCTGCAAAAAGCAGAGCAGCAAACCCAGCGCTGATAAGCGCAAGAGGCCAATTTTGCTAAACAAAGTCATGGCAGACAGCGGGGGCAAATGCGGCTCAGCACGTCAGATATCGATCTCGACCGCATCGCCATGCAGTTCCATCAGCTCACGGCGCGCAGCAGCTTCGCCCTTGCCCATGAGCTTGGTGATGAGCCCCTCGGTGGCGGCAAAGTCCATGTCGCCCAGCTGCACGGGCAGCAGGCGGCGGGTGTCGGGGTTGAGCGTGGTTTCCCACAGCTGC
>ERZ724524.1766-NODE-1766-length-14348-cov-5.501014_pt1 | contig 14348 bp, 12 predicted proteins | sample MGYA00376057_ERZ724524 | MGnify/ENA primary metagenome ERZ724524 (study PRJEB28724, sample SAMN07190888) | wastewater metagenome | isolation source: influent of sewage treatment plant in Hong Hong | place: USA: Christiansburg, Virginia | collected 2016-03-01 ...
TGCTGTGGGGCGCGGCCGAGCCGCTGCGCCGCATGCTGCGCATCTTGCTGGATGCCTGAAGCCCTACATTGACCGTCACTTGTGCAACGGCCGATACAGCAGTTACCGCCCGTTGCCTTGTGACAACAATGAAAAACACCTGAAAGATGATGCAATGCCGAAGGTTAAAGTTAAACCTCGGCACATCATTGTCAGGCTGATACATTGGTGTTAACGTCAATTCCCAAGTTACAGTGTCGAGACCCTCATTCGCATGATGAAAAGTAAATTGCTTGGTGACCGGGCTGCTCTGTCCAACCACACGCTGCGCAAGCCTTCGCCACCATCACGGTTGCGCTGGGCTGCGGCAGCCGTCGTCATGGCTTTGGGAGTCTGCGGCTCCACGGGAGCTTGGGCACTGGGCTTGGGTCGCATGAACGTGTTGTCTGCGCTGGGCGAACCCCTGCGTGCAGAGATCGACATCCCCCAAATCAACGCGGAAGAGGCGGCTAATCTCAAGGCCAGCATTCCAAACCCCGCCGCGTTTCGCAGCGCTGGAGTGGAATACAGCACCGTATTAACGGGTGCGCAAATCAGTCTGCAAAAGCGTTCTGATGGCACTTACTTCCTGCGTTTGACCAGTGAAAAATCAGTCAATGAGCCCTTCATAGACCTGATTTTGGAGACGCGCTGGGCCTCAGGGCAGATCGTTCGTGACTACACCCTGCTATTTGACCCGGTAACCACCAAAACAGCGGCGCCTATTGCACCAGTAGCTGCTCAAGTGACCGCGCCCAGCGTCGCCCCAGCGGTTGCCATACCGGTCACGCCTCGTGCAACCACACCGGCACCGATTGCACCAACGGCTGCCACACCACCACCTCCGGCACCCACCAAGACCACGCCGCCTCCCCCGCCTTCGCCACCGCCAGCACCCATTGCAGCGGCACCCAAGGTGATGCCCGCACCCGCCACCATCACGCCGCCCAAAAACAAGGACACCGCAGAGGAAAAACAGCAGGTGAAGGTGCAAGCTGGTGACACAGCCATCAAGATTGCCGCCGCGAACAAGCCCAAAGAAGTCTCGCTTGATCAAATGCTGGTAGCTTTGTTGCGTGCCAACCCCAATGCATTTATTGATGGCAACGTCAATCGCATCAAAGCTGGGTCGGTGCTGGATCTGCCTTCGGCCGAGCAAGTTTCCGGCCTGACCGGCGCAGAGGTACGCAAGACCTTGTCTGTGCAAAGTGCCAACTTCAACGAATACCGCAAGAAGCTGGCTGAAACCATTCCTCCGACCCAAGTGGCAGCGGCAGACCGTCAAGCCTCAGGCAGCTTGCAAACCAAGGTTGACGACAAAAAACCTGCCGCCGCCTCACCCGACAAGTTGACACTGAGTCAAAGCCCAGTGCAAGGCAAAGCACCCGAAACCAAGGTCATTGAAGATCGGCAGAAAAAAGACAGCGGTGCCCGAGCTGCTGAGCTAGAAAAGAACTTGAAGGATTTGGCAGCACTGCAAGCCAAAACCGCCACCGGCTTGCCGGGTGCAGCGCCCGGCACCAAACTTGGCACGGCATCGCCATTGCCCAGCGTAGCGACGGGTGCATTACCTGGTACGCAACCTGTTGCAGCGGCTAGCAGTGCGCCTGCAACGCCACCTCCGGCCGCTGCGACACCCGCGCCCGCAGTGACAGCAGCACCTGCTGCGCTGCCCGTCGCCTCTGGTGCAGTGCCTGTAGCCTCATCTGCGGCCAGTGCTGCGCTGCCAACTGCATCGGTCGCATCAGCAGCAGCCAGCGCCGAAGCCCCAGCCATTCCCGCATCTGCTGCCGTTTCGTTGCCCGCCACGCCTGCCTCAGCCATCAAAGCTGTGCCTAAGAAGCCCGTAGAAGAGCCATCAATGGTGGATGACATGGTTGCCATGCTCACCGATGACCCCTTGATTCCGGCTGGACTGGCAGGTCTGTTGCTGTTGGGAGGCGGCTACGCCTACTACCATTTCCGACTGCGCAAGCCACGCAAGCTGCACCCGCTTGACAGCTCTTTCATTGAAAGCCGACTCCAGCCCGATTCATTCTTTGGCTCCAGCGGTGGTCAGCACATCGACACCAATGACACAGGCGAAGAAATTGGCGGCGGATCGTCGCTGGCTTATTCCCCCAGTCAGTTGGACGCAGCGGGTGATGTCGATCCCGTGGCCGAGGCTGATGTGTACTTGGCTTATGGCCGAGATTTGCAGGCCGAAGAGATTTTGAAAGAAGCCCTGCGCATTAACCCCGCGCGCATTGCCATTCACGGCAAGCTGCTGGAAATTTACGCAAAGCGCCGCGATGTACGCTCGTTTGAGGCAGCCGCCCAAGATGCCTACAAACTCTCTCACGGCGAGGGATCAGAGTGGGAGCGCATCTGCGAGTTTGGTCGCGATTTGGATGGTAAAAATCCGCTGTACAAATCTACCGCAACGACCAGCAGCCATGCCGCAGCTCGCTCAGACTTAGACATGGTGGGGGCGGCTTTTGGAAACAGCACACTGCCACCCCCGATCAACACAGACTATGCGGATCCAGAGCCCCATTCCATTGATTTGGACTTAGGTGATTTTGGTATCAGCCACTCGCCTGCCCCTGCCCCATCGGCACCACCGCCATCCTTTGAGGTCAGTCTGCCCCCTGCTGTGGCTCCGGCTGCCCCTGCCATGCCTGTGATGCCATCGCCAGAGCCCTTGGATTTGTCGCTGCCGGACTTGTCGTTTGACATTAGCATACCGCCCGCTGCCCCGGCACCCGCTCCTGTGGCCGCAGCACCTGCGCCGACAGCAGCCCCAGCGCCTGCGCTGGACTCCGGCATGATTGAGTTCGATTTGAGCAGCTTGTCCATGGACTTTGGTACGCCAGCGCCAGCAGCCAGCCCCGCAGCTGCCGAGCCAGACTTCGGCAGCGAGGGTGATGACCCCATGGCCACCAAGCTCGAATTGGCGCAAGAGTTCCATGCCATTGGTGACACCGAAGGCGCACGCGCCTTGGTCGAAGAAGTAGTGGCAATCAGCAGCGGCCCGCTCAAAGCCAAAGCTCAGCGCTTCTTAGCGGAACTGAGCTGATGTGCGCAACGGTTGAGCGGTTGAGTAGCCCGTGAGGCTGGCACTGGGTGTCAGCTATCTGGGGCAGAGCTACCAAGGCTGGCAAAGTCAGCTCTCGGGCCAGACAGTACAAGACCGACTCGAACACGCGCTTCAACGCTTTGCCACCCAGCCGGTCAGCACCTTGTGTGCAGGCCGTACCGATGCGGGCGTGCATGGCTTGATGCAGGTGGTGCATTTCGACACCCCACTGCACCGCGACACCTCTTCATGGGTGCGTGGCACCAATACTTTTTTACCACCCGACATCGCCGTGCAATGGGCACGCGCAGTGCCCGATAGCTTCCATGCCCGTGCCTGCGCCACTGCGCGGCGCTATGCCTATGTGCTGCTGGAATCGCCCGTGCGGCCCAGCGTCGATGCAGGCCGGGTCGGCTGGGTGTTTCGCCCGTTGGATGAAGCGGCCATGCGGCAAGCTGCCAACCAATTGCTGGGCGAGCACGACTTCAGCTCATTTCGCGCCAGCAGCTGCCAAGCACTCAGCCCGGTCAAGACCATCACTCGCATCGATATTTCACGGCGCGGGGCCTACTGGCGGTTTGAATTTGAAGCCAACGCCTTCCTGCATCACATGATTCGCAACATCATGGGTTGCTTGGTGCGCATTGGTCAGGGAGCGGAGTCGGTGGAATGGATGAGTGACGTGCTGGCAGCGCGCAGCCGCGTGGTGGCCGCCCCCACGTTTGCGCCCGACGGGCTCTACTTCCTCGGGCCGGTGTACGACCCCAGTTGGGGCCTGCCCGAGCGCACGGCTCTTTATGATGCATTGCCATGAACGCATTACCCCCATCGCGCACCCGCATCAAAATTTGTGGCCTGACCCGTGAACAAGACGTGGACGCTGCCGTCCACGCCGGAGCCGATGCCATCGGCTTCGTGATGTACCCCAAAAGCCCGCGCTACGTCAGCCCCGAGCGCGCCGCTGAACTGGCCCGCCGCCTGCCGCCCTTCGTCACGCCGGTGCTGCTGTTCGTCAACGCGGCGTTGGACGACATTCGCCGCGCCTGCGCGCTGGTGCCAGGTGCTGCGCTGCAATTTCACGGTGACGAGTCGCCTGCCGACTGCGCCGCTGCTGCTTGGGCCGTTGCAAGACCTTGGCTGCGAGCAGCACGCATCCCACTAGGGTCTTCAGAACAAGCCACCAGCTTCGACTTGCTAAAATTTGCCGACGAACACTCTGGTGCCCAGGCTGTGCTGCTCGACGCGCATGTCGAGGGCTATGGCGGGGGCGGGAAAACATTCAATTGGTCACTGCTGCCTCCAAGCGTCAACTCTCACCTCGTCTTAAGTGGTGGACTCACGCCTGCAAACGTGACCGATGGCATCTTGCAGGTACGGCCACGCGGCCTGTCACTGGCCGTTGATGTCAGCTCCGGCGTCGAAACCGATGCCCCCCAGGGGCTAGGCACGCTCAAGGGCATCAAAGACCCCCTCAAGATTCACCAGTTTGTCGCCGCTGTGCGTGCGGCAGACGGTCATTAGCAAAGTAGCACCATGTTTGATTACCAGCAGCCCGATGCGTCGGGCCATTTCGGCATTTACGGCGGCAGCTTCGTCAGCGAAACCCTGACCCACGCCATCAACGAACTGCGCGCCGCCTACGCCAAGTACCAGCACGACCCCGAATTCCTGGCCGAATTCCAGTACGAGCTGGCCCACTTCGTCGGTCGCCCCTCGCCCATCTACCACGCTGCGCGCATGAGCCGCGAAATGGGCGGTGCCCAGATCTACCTCAAGCGTGAAGACCTGAATCACACCGGCGCGCACAAGATCAACAACACCATCGGCCAAGCCATGCTGGCGCGGCGCATGGGCAAGCCGCGCATCATTGCCGAGACCGGTGCCGGTCAGCACGGCGTGGCCACCGCCACCATCTGCGCCCGCTACGGCCTGGAATGCGTGGTCTACATGGGCGCCGAAGACGTCAAGCGCCAAAGCCCCAACGTCTACCGCATGAAGCTGTTGGGCGCGACGGTGGTGCCGGTCGAATCCGGCAGCAAAACCCTGAAAGACGCGCTCAACGAAGCCATGCGCGACTGGGTGGCCAATGTGGACAACACCTTCTACATCATCGGCACCGTGGCCGGGCCACACCCCTACCCGATGATGGTGCGCGACTTCCAAAGCGTGATCGGCACCGAATGCCTCGCGCAAATGCCCACCATGCTGGCCCGCGCGGGCATCACCAGCCAGCAACCCGATGCGGTGGTGGCTTGCGTCGGCGGCGGCAGCAATGCGATGGGCATCTTCTACCCCTACATCGGCCACGAAGCCACGCGCCTGATCGGCGTCGAAGCGGCGGGCGAAGGGCTGGACAGCGGCAAGCACTCCGCCTCGCTGCAAATGGGCACCCCCGGCGTGCTGCACGGCAACCGCACCTACATCCTGCAAGACGACAACGGCCAGATCACCGAAACCCACAGCATCAGCGCCGGTCTGGACTACCCCGGTGTCGGCCCCGAGCACGCCTTTTTGAAGGACATTGGTCGCGCCGAATACGTGGGCATCACCGATGCCGAAGCGCTGCAAGCCTTCCACTACCTGTGCCGCACCGAAGGCATCATCCCCGCGCTGGAATCCAGCCACGCCGTGGCCTACGGCATGAAGCTGGCCAAGACCATGCGCCCAGATCAATCCGTGCTGGTCAACCTCTCGGGCCGGGGCGACAAAGACATCGGCACCGTGGCCGACCTGAGCCGCGCTGACTTCTACTGCCGCCCCAGTTGCCAAGGCCAATCGGTCAAAGGCGCAGAGCAACCCGTGAAAGTCGTCAAATGAGCCGCATCACTGCCACCCTCGCCCAACTGCAAGCCCAGGGCCGCAAAGCGCTGATCCCCTACGTCACCGCCGGTTTCCCGTTTGCCGATGTCACCCCCGAGCTGATGCACGGCATGGTCTCCGCCGGGGCCGACATCATCGAGCTGGGCGTGCCCTTTAGCGACCCGTCGGCTGACGGCCCGGTGATCCAAAAAGCTGGCGACCGCGCGCTGGCGCAAGGCGTGGGCACCGCCCAAGTGCTGACGATGGTGCGCGAGTTCCGCCAACACAATGCCACCACCCCGGTGGTGCTGATGGGCTACGCCAACCCAGTCGAACGCTACGACCAAAAGCACGGCGCTGACGCCTTCATCCGTGACGCCGCTGCGGCGGGCGTGGACGGCGTGCTGATCGTCGATTACCCGCCCGAAGAATGCGTGGAGTTCGCCGCCAAGCTGCGTGCGCACCACATGGACTTGATCTTTTTGCTGGCCCCCACCTCCACCGACGAGCGCATGGCGCAGGTGCAGCGCGTGGCCAGCGGCTACGTCTACTACGTCTCGCTCAAGGGCGTGACCGGGGCCGGGACGCTGGACACCGCCGCCGTCGAAGCCATGCTGCCGCGCATCCGCCAGCACGTCAGCGTGCCGGTGGGCGTGGGCTTTGGCATCCGCGACGCGGCCACCGCCCAAGCCATCAGCCGCGTGGCCGATGCCGTGGTGATTGGCAGCCGTATCATTCAACTGATCGACGCGCAGCCACGCGACCAAGTCGCCGCCACGGCCGCCGCCTTCTTGCGCGAGATCCGCACCGCGCTGGACGCAGCGCACACCGCCCCTTAGACCGCACTGGAGAACCTCCTATGAGCTGGCTCGAAAAACTTCTTCCTTCCAAAGTTCAAAAATCTGATTCAGCCGAGCGCCGCAGCATCCCCGAAGGACTGTGGATCAAATGCCCGAGCTGCGACACCGTGCTGTACAAGACCGATCTGGAACACAACCAGAACGTCTGCCCCAGCTGCTCGCACCACCACCGCATTGGCGCGCGGGAACGTCTGAACATCTTTTTAGACGGCGAAGGCCGCTACGAAATCGGCCAAGAAGTGCTGCCAGTTGACGCGCTCAAGTTCAAAGACAGCCGCAAGTACCCCGAGCGCCTGAAAGAAGCCCTCGAAAACACCGGCGAAACTGATGCGCTGATCGTGATGGGCGGCTCGGTACACAGCGTGGGCGTGGTGGCCGCGTGCTTTGAGTTCGACTTCATGGGCGGCTCGATGGGCTCGGTGGTTGGCGAGCGTTTTGTGCGTGGCGTGGAAACCGCCATCGAGCAAAAAGTGCCCTTCATTTGCTTCACCGCCACGGGTGGCGCACGGATGCAAGAAGGCTTGTTGTCACTGATGCAAATGGCCAAGACCAACGCGGCTTTGACGCATCTGGCCAAAAAAGGCTTGCCCTACATCAGCGTGCTGACCGACCCCACGATGGGCGGCGTGAGCGCTGGTTTCGCCTTCTTGGGCGATGTGGTGATTGCCGAACCCAAGGCGCTGATCGGCTTTGCCGGCCCGCGCGTGATCGAATCCACCGTGCGCGTGACGCTGCCCGAAGGCTTCCAGCGCGCTGAGTTCTTGCAGCAAAAGGGCGCGATTGACTTCATCTGCGACCGCCGCGAACTGCGCAAGACCATTGCCAGCACGCTGGCGATGCTGCAACGCCAGCCCGCAGACGCCGTGAACTGAACCGCACTCGGGGTGCCGCGCGCCATCACCCGATGCGCAGCACCTCGGACTGCACCGCGCCCAGCAGCATGGCCAGCACTTGCAACACCACCAGCAAGGCAAGCGCCGACAAGTCCACGCCACCAATCGGTGGAATCACCCGGCGGATGGGAGCCAGCAAGGGCGCGCACAGGCGGTCAACCAAGCTGCCCAACATCGGGTTGATGGGCACCCAAGACAGTATGGCGTACACCATCACCAGACTCGACAAGCTGGAGATGGTCATTGCCAACAAGCCAAACAAGGCCAGCAACCACAGCCATGCGGCACTACTGGCACTGCCCACCAGCAACCACAACAGGATGAACTTCACGAGCTGAATCAGATACGCCGCCAGCAAGCTGCTCAAATCCCAACCGCCCGGTGCGGCAATGGCGCGCGGCATGATTCGGCGCAGCGGCAAAATCAGCCAATCAGTGACCGCAAACACAAAACGCCCGATGGGATTGTGAAACGGCACCCGCTGGTATTGCATGTACAAGCGCAGCAAACAAGCCCCGCCCAAGACGCTTGCGGCCACGTCCAGTAAAAAAGTGATGATTTGAACCAAGATCATGAATGCGCCCCTCCAGGCCCGTGGGATGATACCGGCCTCGTACGCGCACCCCTTTTTCACCCACGCTCAGTCCTCACGCCGTGTCCACCGAAACACTGAAACTCTCCTCTTTGCCTTTGTTTCCCTTGGGCAGCGTGCTGTTCCCCGAAGGGTTGCTGCCACTGAAGGTGTTTGAGGTGCGCTACCTCGACATGATCCAAAAGTGCCACAAGGTCGGCGCGCCGTTTGGCGTGGTGGCGCTGACCCAAGGTCAAGAAGTGCAACGCCCCGGCGCAGCCCCCGAGGCTTTTCATTCGGTGGGCACGCTGGCGCGCATCACCGCGCTGCACCAGCCCCAACCCGGCTTGCTGCTGATGCAATGCCAAGGCCAGCAACGATTTCGCATCACTCACAGCCAGCGGCTCAAACATGGGCTGTGGATTGCAGACGTGGAAGGCATCGCCCGCGACCGCGTCACGCCCGTGCCCGCTGACCTCAAAGTTACCGTCACCGCCTTGCTCCAAGTGCAGGCCACGCTGCACCTGCGCCAAGCACCAGGCACCGAGGCGCAACCCGACCCCACCGCCGCGCAACTGGACGACTGCGGCTGGCTGGCCAACCGCTGGTGCGAATTGCTGCCGCTGACGCTGGAAATGAAGCAAGGCCTGATGGCACTCGACAACCCGCTGGTGCGCTTGGAGCTGGTGCATGACTTTTTGACCCGCACCGGCATCGCCAGATAAGCGCTTTGGTCATGAGTTCACGCCCCGCGCCGCCGCGCTTACTCACTTGGTCACGCCCCGTCAAACGTTTGGTGGTGGTGGGGATTGATGTCGTGTTGGCGCTCGCTGCCACGTGGCTGGCCTTCACACTGCGACTTGATCAACTGCACTGGCCCAGCGGCTTGCAATGGGCGCTGTATGCGCTGGGGCCGGGGTTGGCGATTCCGGTGTTCATTCGCTTCGGTCTGTACCGCGCCATCTTTCGCTATACCGGCATGGCGGCCATGCTGACCACCGTGCAAGCCGTGGCTGTCTACGCCGTGCTGCTGGGGTTCGCCATCGTGCCGCTGCACGCCATGAGCGTTGAAGGCATGCCGCGCAGCATGACGGTGCTGCAACCGCTGATCTTTTTGCTCATGGTCGGCGGCAGCCGCGCTACAGCACGGTTTTGGTTGGCGGGTCTGCCCGGTCAGCACAAACGCGCCACCAGCCGCTTGTTGATTTACGGCACCGGCACGGCTGCCGTGCAAACCGCAGGCGCATTGGCCAACACCGGCCCTTATGCGCTCTTGGGCTTCATTGACGACAGCGGCCAACTGGCTGGACGCACCATCAACGGCGTAGACGTGTACGCCCCCTTCGACGTACCGGCTGCGGCCCGCCGCTTAGGCGTGACCGACATCTTGCTCGCCCTGCCCGAAGCCACCCGCGAACGGCGCAACGCCATCATCGCCAGCTTGGACAAACTGCCTGTCCACGTGCGCACATTGCCCGGCCTGAACGACTTGGCCAGTGGCCGCGTCACAGTGCAAGACATTCGCGATCTCGACATCGAAGACTTGCTGGGCCGCCCGCCCGTCACCCCTGACACGGAACTGCTGGCACACAACATCCAAGGCCACGTGGTGCTGGTGACAGGCGCAGGCGGCAGCATCGGCAGCGAACTGTGCCGCCAACTGCTGCACAACCAGCCGCGCTGTCTGCTGCTGCTCGATCACAGCGAATTCAGCCTCTACGCCATCCACCAAGAGCTGCAAGGACTGGTGCGCCAACAGCAATGGACGGTGGAACTGATTCCGTTGCTGGGCAGCGTACTCAACGCCCACCGGATGCTGGAGATTTTCCAGACTTGGCAGCCCACCGCCGTCTACCACGCCGCTGCCTACAAGCATGTGCCGATGGTCGAATACAACCCGGCAGAAGGCGTGATGAACAACGTGTTCGGCACCCTCACCGTGGCGTGGGCCGCCCAGCACAGCGGCGTGGCGCGCTTTGTTTTGATCTCGACCGACAAGGCCGTGCGTCCCACCAACTTGATGGGCGCAAGCAAGCGCGTGGCCGAGCTGATCCTGCAAGCCTTGGCTGACAGCCCCACGCTGCCCGACTTCAGCGGCCTCATTCCTTGGCCGGATGCGCGCAATCCGCAAGCCACACCAGCTCCCACGCAAGCGCCTATCTCGCCAAATTTGGCCACGCCACCCGACATGCCACAGGGAACCGCGCTGCCCACTTGCTGGGGCATGGTGCGCTTTGGCAACGTACTGGGTTCCAGCGGCAGCGTCGTGCCGCTGTTTCGCAAACAACTCGCCGTCGGCGGGCCACTGACTGTGACCCACGCCGAAGTCACTCGCTACTTCATGACCATCCCGGAAGCGGTGCAACTGGTGCTGCAAGCAGGCGCAATGGCCCAAGGCGGCGAAGTCTTCGTGCTCGACATGGGCGAACCCGTGCGCATCATCGACTTGGCGCGGCGCATGATTGCCCTGTCGGGCCTGTCCGTGCGTGATGATGAGCACCCCGACGGCGATGTAGAAATCGCCATCACCGGCCTGCGCCCCGGCGAAAAACTCTACGAAGAACTGCTGATCGGCGACAACCCGCTGCCCACCAGCCACCCGCGCATCATGCGCGCCCATGAAGAGCTGCTACCTTGGCACGAACTGCGCCCGCACCTGCTGGCCCTGCTGCACGCCTGCCAGCACAATGACGTGCCCCTGATCAAACAAACGTTTCGTGATTTGGTCAGCGGTGTCCAGTTGGCTGATGCAGCGTTTGACCATGTGTCATTAGCGCGGCAAGGACAGGAAGACCCCTCTGCACAGCGCGGTTGCGTGGTGGTTTGACTCTTATAAATTGCTCATGATGACAACGACCAAAACCGCCTTGATCTGTGGTGTTTCCGGGCAGGATGGGGCTTACCTCGCCCAACTCTTGCTGACCAAGGGCTACAAAGTTTTTGGCACCTCGCGTGACGCCCAAGGGTCGGCCTTGAGCAACCTCAGAAAACTGGGCATCCTGCCCCAACTGAAGATCCTCTCCATGGTGCCCGAGGACTTCAGAAGCGTGCTGGTCGCTGTCACCACCTCCTGCCCCGATGAGATCTACTACTTGGCGGGTCAGTCATCAGTCGGCCTGTCCTTTGAGCAGCCTGCCGAGACCATCCAAAGTCTCGTGATCGGCACCTTGAATGTCCTAGAAGCCATCCGCATGGTCAACCCGCACATTCGCCTCTATCAGGCGGGCTCCAGCGAGTGTTTTGGCGACACGCACGGCGAGCCCGCCGACGAACAGACGCGCTTTCACCCACGCAGCCCGTATGCGGTGGCCAAAGCTTCCGCGTACTGGCTGGTGAACAACTACCGGGAGGCCTATCACCTGTATGCCTGCACCGGGATCTTGTTCAACCACGAATCACCGCTGCGGCCCGAGCGCTTTGTCACCCGCAAGATCATTGCCGCAGCCAAACGCATCGCTCAGGGCTCCCAGGAGCAGTTGCGGCTGGGCCGCATGGACATCTCCAGAGACTGGGGTTGGGCTCCTGAATACGTGGATGCCATGTGGCGCATGTTGCAGCAGCAGGAACCGCAGGACTTTGTGATTGCCACTGGCACCTCCATGACCCTGGAGGACTTTGTCAGCCACGCCTTCCAATTTTTTGGGCTGGACTGGCAGGCGCATGTGGTGCAAGACCCCCACCTGCTGCGCCCATCAGACATCCTGATGAGCTGCGCCAACCCAGAAAAAGCGGCCCGAATGCTGGACTGGCGCGCCCAGACCACCGCCTACGAGGTGGTCTACCAGATGGCCCGGCAGGAATAGCGGTTCACAGCAAGTTGCGGTACAGCGCCAGCGTCTTGTCGCGCATGGACTGGATGCTGAACTCGGCGCGCACCCAGCGGCTGGCTTCTTGGCCCATGCGCTGGCGCAGGGCGGCGTCGCGCACCAAGGTTTGGATCGCGTCGGCCAGCGCGGGCACGTCGCGCGGCGGGGTGACGAGGCTGGTGCGCCCGGCTTGGTTCAGGTAGTTCACCCCGTTGCCCAACTCGCAGACCAGGGTCGGCTTGCCGCAGGACATGGCCTCGGCGCTGGCGATGCCAAAGGCTTCTGAGGGCTCCACCGACGGCAGGGTGAACACGTCACAAGCGTGGAAGGCGGCGATCAGCGACGCCTGATCCACCTCGCCCAAAAACAGCACCCGCTGCGCCACGCCCAAGTCCTGCGCCATCTGCCGCAGTTGCGCCGACATGGCCCCGTGGCCGATCAGCACCAGCACCGCCTCGGCCCGCACCTGGGCGAACGCCTGCAACAGATAGTCGTAACCCTTGTAGTAGACCTGCCGCCCCACGCTGAGCAGCACCGGGCGGCCTTGGGCAAAGTCCGCCACCTGCTGGCGCAGCGCCGGGTTGCCATAGCGGGCATCGAGCCGGTCAAAGTCGATACCAATGGGGATCTGCACGATCTTGTTGGCCAATTTGAGCTGGTGCAACTGGCGCGAGCTGTCGTAATGCTTGGGCGTGAACACCACCACCTTGTCCACCCGTTGCAAGGCGGCGCGCTGCACGTATTGGTAGGCCAGCATCATGCGGCGCTGGCGCACGATGTCGCTGTGCCAAGTCATCACCGTGGGCACCGAGCGCGGGCAGGTCAGCACCGCCGCATCGCCCCAGGGGTTGGGGGTGTGGACGTGCAACAGGTTGCAGCGGCCCGAAGCCAACTCGCGCCGCGTGAGGCTGAGCACCCCCGGGCTGAGCGTGACCGAGGCCAGCCGCCCCAGCGAAGGCGCAGTCAGCACGCGGTAGGGCGTGGGCGGTACGGACGTCGTGTCCGCGCCCGACTCGCCCGCCACCAGCGTGGGCTCGGCCTCGGGCTGCAAGGCGGTCAGCAGGGTGTCGATGTGGGCCTCGACCCCGGCGTAAGGGGGTGGGACAAACTTGCCAACGTGCAAAGGGCGTAGAGCTGCGGTCATAGTTCAAGATAAGGTATGCAGGGCACGCGCGAACACCTCAGCAGTCAGGTCGGCAGTGCGCTCCCAGTCGTAGTGGCGGGCTCGGGCCAATCCCAAAGTGATGCGAGCCTGACGCTCCTGGGGACTACTGGTCACATGGGCCAGCAAGGCGGCCTGTAGGCTGGACGTGTCGTGTGGATCGAAATACGGCGCAGCCTCACCACAGACCTCTTGCAGCGCTCCGGCGGTGGACGACAACACGGGGCACCCGGCAGCCATCGCCTCAATCGGCGGCAGACCAAAGCCTTCGTAGAGCGAGGGGAAGACCATCGCGTCGGCATGGGCCACCCACTGCCGTAAGTCGGCATCGGGAATCCGCCCCAAAAAGCGCACCCGTCCGCCCAGTGCCTCGACCTGGGCTGCCAGCCCGGCGTCCACCGTGCGCAAGCCCTGCGACTCGCCGACGATGACCAGTTGGTGCGGCAGACGATCCGCCACAGCGGCAAAGGCTTGCACCAGAAAACCAAAGTTCTTGTGCGGCCGCACGCTGCTGACGCTGATGAAATAGGGCTGCGCCTGGGGACGCTCACCCACGCCTCGGGCTGCAAACCAAGCGGGATCCACGCCCAATGGTGTCACCGTGGTCGACTGGCGAGATACCCCAACTCGGCGACTGAACTCTTCGCACGAAAACTCCGAGACGAATAGCAGCTCCAGCGCCGAACGCCGCAAGCTATGCAAAAACACCCAACTAGCCACTTGCGTGAAACGCCCGCCTGCCATCGCTGTCGGCAAGGCGAGCTGGGCAACATCGTGGATGGTTGCCACCATCGGTCCGCAGTAAAGCAAAGGGTGAGACAGAGTGGTCGCCCAGAACAATTGGTCGGGGCGCAACTGCTGGCGCAGCACGCGCTGCTCGCCTAGGCTGAGAGGGCGGGCCGGCAGCATGACACCCTGCACCCGAGCACCCAGTTGAGCCTGCACATCGGCAAGCCAAACACGTCCTCGATCAGACAACCAAAGCTGACAGGAAACCTTTGGCAAGCGCAGAAGTACACGGGGAACGAGCTGACGTAGGTAGGTGCCAATTCCAGCATCGGCAAACTTGCGAGCGTCAATCACTAGCATAGTGGATCTCGTGATGGTGCGATTTTTGGATAAAGCCCAGTGGCTGATTTTTCAAGGCAAGGGCATCCATGATAGATCAACGATCTCTACCA
>ERZ724524.1774-NODE-1774-length-14315-cov-16.041094_pt1 | contig 14315 bp, 14 predicted proteins | sample MGYA00376057_ERZ724524 | MGnify/ENA primary metagenome ERZ724524 (study PRJEB28724, sample SAMN07190888) | wastewater metagenome | isolation source: influent of sewage treatment plant in Hong Hong | place: USA: Christiansburg, Virginia | collected 2016-03-01 ...
TGACTTCCGGACGTTTGCGGCCACGCACATTGGATTCAATATGGTGGACATAGCTATAGCTGGCCACGGCCATCAGCTCGTTGACTTCCACGCTACCGGGCTGGCAAATCCGCCCCAGGTCGTTGCGCTCCAGGTCAATCAGCATGATGTGTTCGGCGCGCTCCTTGCTGCTGTCAATCAGCCGACGGCGCAAGGCCGCGTCCTCTGCCGGATCAGGCGAACGCGGGTGCGTGCCGGCAATCGGACGGGTGTCCGCCCAGCCAGCCGCCACCCGCACCAGACGCTCGGGTGAAGAGCTGACCACCGCGTGCTCGCCCAATTGCAGCAGGGCGGAAAACGGCGCCGGGTTGGCGCGGCGCAGGGCGGCAAACACTTCTGCCGGCGCATAGGGTTTGCTCAGGCTGACTTCCCACTGCCGCGACACATTCACCTGAAACACATCGCCTTCGCGGATATAGCGCTGGATGCGGCGCACCGCGTCGGTAAACACCAGCGGCGGATCTTCTTCAATCAGTTCCACCTTGGGCTGGCGTGGGTCAAATATCGGAGCGTCGGCCAGGCAGGCAATCAGCCGGTCGAGCAGCTCCGGGCGCTCGGCCATCAGCCAGGCGCTGGCGTCAGCCCGGTTGACCAGAATTGCCGCCGGGATGCGCAGCAGCGCGCCCAGTGGAAAATCGTCGTCCAGCGGGGCGGGCACGCTGGGTTCAAACTGGTTGAGCAGTTCGTAACCCAGATAAAAAAACCAGCCGCCACGAAACGGCAATGCACCATCGGCCTGACCATCGCCCACGGGCAGCGCCGCCAAGTCGGCATGCAGCTGCCCGGCCTCAGCCTGGTGGTAATGGCGCACGCTGTCAGGAAACGCGGCAAGAATATCCCAGCCCTGGGCGCCGGCAGATTGCAGCAGGCAGGGAAACTGGTGCGGGCTGGCCGCGGCCAGCGCGACCAGATCAGGCGTGTGCGAAAGCGGAAGGGTATACATCGGAGTCCAGGGCAGGCCAGATCGGGCAGAAAAAACAAAAACCGCCGTGAGCGTAGCACGGCGGTTTCCGCTGTCAAGCAACAGGCGCTCAGACGCGTTTGAAAATCAGCGTGCCGTTGGTGCCGCCAAAGCCAAACGAGTTGGACAGGGCAACGTTGATCTTGGCGTCGCGCGCGGTGTTCGGCACGTAATCCAGATCGCAGCCCTCGCCCGGCTGCTGCAGGTTGATGGTTGGCGGCAGGATCTGATGGTACACCGCCAGCGCCGAGAACAGGGCTTCAATCCCGCCGGCAGCACCCAGCAGGTGGCCGGTCATCGACTTGGTCGAGCTGACCGCCAGCTTGTAGGCATGGTCGCCAAAGCAGCGTTTCACCGCCACGGTTTCCGCCACATCACCCAGCGGGGTGGAGGTGCCGTGGGCATTGACGTAGTCCACTTCGTCCGGGTTCATGCCGGCGTTTTTCAGCGCGTTCTTCATGCAGCGCATGGCGCCGTCGCCGTCTTCACACGGTGCAGTCATGTGATGGGCGTCGGAACTCATGCCATAGCCGACCAGTTCGGCGTAGATGGTGGCGCCGCGCTGTTTGGCGTGTTCGTATTCTTCCAGCACCATCACCCCGGCGCCTTCGCCCATGACAAAACCGTCACGGCCAGCGTCCCATGGCCGGCTGGAGGCCGCCGGGTCGTCGTTGCGGGTGGACAGCGCCTTGGCCGAGGAAAACCCCCCAATGGCCAGCGGGCAGACGGTGGCTTCAGTGCCACCAGCCACCATCACGTCGGCATCGCCATATTCGATCAGCCGGGCAGCGTCGCCGATCGAATGGGTGGCGGTGGTGCAGGCCGACACAATGGCGTAGCTCGGGCCCTTGTAGCCAAACAGGATGGACAGGTTGCCCGACACCATATTGCTGATCGAGCCGGGAATGAAAAACGGCGAAATCTTGCGCGGGCCACCGGCCAGAAAGGCATTGTGGGTGTCTTCAATCATCGGCAGGCCACCAATGCCGGAGCCGATGATCACGCCAATCCGCTCGGGGTCGATGTTGGCCTGCTCCAGCCCGGCATCACGCACGGCCTGAATGCCGGCCGCCATGCCGTAATGGATGAAGGTATCCATGCGGCGGGCGTCCTTGGCGGGGATGTAGGCGGTCACGTCAAAGCCGCGCACTTCGCCCGCCACCTGGCAGGCCATGGCTTGCGGATCGAACTTGCTGATGCGGGTGATACCGGATTGGCCAGCAACAATGTTGGCCCAGCCGGTAGCGACGTCGTTGCCGACCGGACTCACCAGACCAAGGCCAGTGATGACGACTCTACGTCTTGCCAAGATGCACTCCTTAATGGGGACGAAACGGTGTGTTTGCGGGAACATGTGGCGGCACGCTCAAACAAAAACACCGGTTGGGGGCAGAAAGGACGGGAAACCCCGGAGGATTGCCCGCGCCTTTCGCACACCGTCTGCGTGATTATTCCTGATGGGAAGTCACGTAGTCGATGGCTTGCTGAACGGTGGTGATCTTTTCTGCATCTTCGTCCGGAATCTCGCAGCCGAATTCTTCTTCCAGCGCCATCACCAGTTCGACGGTGTCGAGCGAGTCCGCGCCCAGATCATCGACGAAGGAGGATTCGTTCTTCACTTCAGCTTCGTTCACGCCCAGTTGCTCGGCCACGATCTTCTTGACACGTGCTTCGATGTTTTCCATTTGTGTAAACCCTTGCCTTTCGTGTTGGGGTAACAAAAAACCCCGGCATTCTAACAAAAAAACCTGACAGCCACCTAGCGCCTCGTGTGAGGCGCAGCCCGGCGCGTCAGCGGTAATGTGTTGCGATTTGCAGTGAACAGACGTTTCAGACGCCGGTTACACGGCAAAACCTGCGTCAGGGCATTAGCATGCCACCATTGACATGGATTGTCTGTCCGGTGATATACCTAGCCTGCTCAGAGGCCAAAAACGCCACAGCGTCGGCAATGTCCTGCGCCTCGCCCAGCCGGCCCAGGGCAATCTGCTGCACCAGGGCGGCGCGCTGGGCTTCTGGCAGGGCACGGGTCATGTCGGTGTCGATAAAGCCCGGTGCCACGCTGTTGACGGTAATGCCACGGCTGCCCACTTCACGCGCCAGCGACTTGGAAAAGCCGATGATCGCCGCCTTGGCAGCCGCGTAGTTGCACTGGCCAGGGTTGCCAGACACGCCCACCACCGAGGCAATGCTGATGATGCGACCGCTGCGCGCCTTCATCATGCCGCGCAGCACCGCCTTGGACAGGCGATACACCGATTTGAGGTTGGTATCCATGATGGCATCCCATTCCTCGTCTTTCATCCGCATCAGCAGCTGGTCGCGGGTGATCCCGGCATTATTGACCAGAATGGCCACCGGCCCAAACTGGCTTTCCACCTGGCCCATCAGCGCATCCACTGCCTCGGCACCGCCGGTGACATCAAACGCCACGCCAATGCCGCCCCACTGCGCCAGCCGCGCCTGAATGGCGGCAGCGCCGTCGGCGCGGGTGGCGGTACCCACCACCTTGGCCCCGGCGGCAGCCAGGGTGTCGGCAATCGCCGCACCAATGCCACGGGAAGCGCCGGTGACCAGGGCCACCTGTCCGTTAAATTGCATAGTGTCTCCTGTTTTTAGTCAGATCAGCCGTTCAGGCTGCCCAGTGCAGCAGCCAGCGCGGCGTCATCGGTCAACGCCAGCGTGCTCAGGCTGCTGTCAATGCGCTTGTTCAGCCCGGCCAGCACCTTGCCCGGCCCGCATTCGGCCTGCCGGCTGATACCATCGGCAGCCAGCTTGCGCACGGTTTCGGTCCAGCGCACCGGCGAATACAGCTGGCGCACCAGCGCATCGCGAATCTGCACCGGATCGGTGTAGCTGGCCACGTCGGCGTTATGCAGCACCGGCACGGTCGGCACGCTGATGGAAATGCCTTCCAGCGCGTCGGCCAGCTTCAGCGCGGCAGGCTTCATCAGCGCGCAGTGCGACGGTGCCGACACCGGCAGCGGCAGCGCGCGCTTGGCACCACGGGCCTTGCAGGCGGCAATGGCACGCTCCACGGCAGCCAGGCTGCCGGCAATCACCACCTGGCCAGGCGCGTTGAAATTCACCGCTTCCACCACATCGCCCTGCGCCGCGTCGGCGCAGGCGGCGACGATCTCGTCGTCTTCCAGCCCCAGCACTGCCGCCATGGCACCAGCCCCCACCGGCACAGCAGACTGCATGGCTTCGGCGCGCAGGCGCACCAGGCGCACGGCGTCGTCAAAGTCCAGCGCATCCGCCGCCACCAGCGCACTGTATTCGCCCAGGCTATGCCCGGCCACCACGCTGGGCATGGCTCCGCCCAGCGCCAGCCAGGCGCGGAAGGTGGCCACCCCGGCAGCCAGCATCAGCGGCTGGGTGTTCACCGTCTGATTGATGGTGTCGCTGCTGTCCGCCTTGAGCATGGCCCACAGGTCATCGCCCAGCGCCTCGCTGGCTTCGTCGAAGGTGTCCTTGACCACGGCGGCACTGAAGCCGTCCATCATGTTCAGGCTTTGCGAGCCCTGACCGGGAAACAGAAAAGCAAAAGTCATCTGCAGCGCTCCTTGGCGTGGGTGTGCACAGCCGACTGTGCATACATACGTTTGAAAACCAGTCATTCAATAGAATAAGGCGCCGGCGTGACCTGGCCAGGTCACCCGACGCGCAGCATGCTGACCGCCTTGCAGCAGTCGTGTCTGTCACCTCCCGGCCTGGCATACCCACAGTGTGCCAGCAGGGTGCGACAGGGGCGATTACATCGTCAGCAACACCGCACCCCAGGCAAAGCCGCCGCCAATGCCTTCCAGCATCACGGTATGCCCTGGCTGAATCCGGCCATCGCGCACGGCAGCATCCAACGCCAGCGGAATCGACGCTGCCGAGGTATTGCCCTGTTGCGGCAGGGTGAGCACCACCTTGTCCATCGACAGATGCAGATGCTTGGCAGTCGATTCGATAATCCGCACATTGGCCTGATGCGGCACCAGCCAGTCCAGATCGGCATGGCTCATGCCCTGGGCCGCCAGGGTTTTGCTGGCGCAGTCGGCCAGCGCCTTGACGGCAAACTTGAATACCGCGCCACCGTCCATATGCAGGAAAGGTGTGCCGACAATCTCGCCACTGGCCACCTGGGCCGGCACATTCAAGATCGACTGATAACGGCCATCGGCCTGCAGGGTGACGCCCAAAATGCCCGGCTGTTCCGACGCCTGCAGGATCACGGCACCAGCGCCATCACCAAACAGCACGCAGGTGCTGCGGTCATTCCAGTCGAGGATGCGCGAGAAGATTTCCGCCCCCACCACCAGCGCGGTGCGCGCCATGCCAGAGCGGATATAGGCATTGGCGGTGGACAGCGCATAGATGAAGCCAGCGCACACGGCCTGCACATCAAATGCCGGGCAGCCAGGCACGCCCAGCTTGTCCTGCAGGATGCACGCCGCGCTGGGGAAAATCATGTCTGGGGTGGAGGTGGCGACGATAATCAGGTCGATATCGGCCTTGTCGATGCCGGCAGCGGCAATGGCACGCTGCGAGGCAGCCAGGGCCAGGTCGCTGGTTTTTTCCTGCTCGGCAGCAATATGCCGGGCACTGATGCCGGTGCGGGCGACGATCCATTCATCGCTGGTGTCAATGCGCTCGGCGATTTCCGCATTGCTCAATACCTTTTCGGGCAGATAACTGCCCGTGCCAATAATGCGGGCATAGGTCATGGTCAGGGCTCCGTCACAGGCTCGGGCGAGCGTAGCTGCCCGGCCACCCGTTCGGTGATATGTTGGATAACGTCGGCGTGGACTTCTTCCCTGGCCTGTTCCAGCGCACAGCGAAAGCCCAGGCTGTCGGTGCCGCCATGGCTTTTCACCACGATGCCACGCAGGCCCAGGAGGCTGGCGCCGTTATAACGGCGGGAATCCACCCGACGGCGAAAACGCACCAGCACCGGCAGGGCAAACAGCGCGCACAGCCGGGTGAACCAGTTGCGGGTAAATTCTTCACGCAGGAAGGTGGCCACCATATGCGCCAGGCCTTCCGAGGTTTTCAGCGCCACATTGCCGGTAAAACCATCGCACACCACCACATCCACCGTGCCGCTGTAGATATCAGTGCCTTCGACATTACCCACAAAGTTCAGGTTGGACTGGCGCAGCATTTCGCCCGCCTGTTTGACCGCGCCGTTGCCCTTGATGTCTTCCGAGCCGATATTGAGCAAGCCCACTCTGGGGTTGTCACGGCCCTTGATGCCGGCCATCAGGGTGGCCCCCATGATACCAAACTGTAACATCTGCTCGGGCGTGCAATCGACATTGGCCCCTAGGTCAAGCACGCAGGTTTCCGCGCCCACCGAAGGCATCAGCTTGGCAATCGCCGGGCGATCAATACCCGGAATGGTTTTCAGCACAAAGCGGGCCGTGGCCATCAGCGCGCCGGTGTTGCCGGCAGACACGCAGGCCTGGGCCAATCCTTCCTTGACCAGATTGATCGCCACCCGCATGGAAGAGTTTTTCTTGTTTTTCAGCGCCAGCTGCGGTGATTCATCCATACCAACCACTTCGGTTGCCGGATGGATGGACAGCCGCGTGCTGTCGGCCCGGCCATGGCGTTTCAGCTCGGCTTCAATCGGACCGGGCTGGCCCACCAGAATCAGGCGGGTATCGGGGTGCAGGTCGAGAAAGGCCAGGGCGGCCGGGATGGTTACCCCAACGCCTACATCGCCTCCCATGGCGTCCACAGCAATGGAAATGGTCATCGGATCAGATCAGAAAAGCCGGTTAACAAACGGTTGAACAGAATAATGTCAGCGCCATAACCGCACGCAACAAAAGCGGGCAGTGTACAAACAGTGCCCGGATATTTCGATACCGGGTTAATGTTCGCATGATACCGCACCGCGACTTTAATCCGGCTGACAAGACGGCAAGATGAAAGCAATCAAGCCGTGTGGAAACCACACGGCTTGTTCAGCAAGGCAATGCCGACCGGGGGAATTATTCGCCCTTGGTCTTCACCACTTTACGGCCACGGTAGAAACCGTTCGGGCTGATGTGGTGGCGCAGATGCACTTCACCGGTGGAGGCTTCAATCGCCAGCGCCGGGTTGGTCAGGAAGTCGTGCGCACGATGCATGCCGCGCTTGGACGGGGACTTTTTGTTCTGTTGAACGGCCATGTTTCACTCCTTGAAATCTAAAAAATTTACTCGGGCTTGCGTTTGAGACTGGCCAGCACGGCAAACGGGTTGGGTTTGCCACTGCCGCCAAGCCGAACTTCCGGCTCGCAATGCTCATGCCGTGCCACGATAGGCAAGCCCAGCAACACCTCATCTTCAATCAGCGCCAGCACGTTGAATTCCGGCTCGGCCAGCACGGCATCCAGCGCATCGTCGTCTTCACAGGCCGCTTCCAGACGGTCTTCGTACAGAAACACCGTGAGCACCGTGTCGGCCTCCAGCCGGAACGGCATCGCCGTCAGGCAGCGCTGACACACCAGCTGCACGTCTGCACACAGACGCAAATGCAGGGTTGGACGCGATAAAGCGTCCGCTCCGCCTGCCAGCGACCACGTCAGCGAGCCATCGGTATTGGCCAGCAGATCGTGGGTGCGGGGAAGGTCGGCCATCGCGATTACCCCGGACAATTGCCGGCGCTGCTTTGCGAAGTCGAGGCTGTCGATCAAAATAGGGTCAGACATAAACCGTGCATGATATAATCCGCGTCCGCCTTGTGTCAAAGAAATCAAGCACTCCCGACATGACCCCCCTTGTACTCGCCTCCACCTCGCGCTTTCGCCGCGAACTCCTTGCCCGCCTTGGCCTGCCGTTTGCCGCCGTGGCCCCGGTCTGTGATGAAACCCCGCTGCCCGGCGAACACGCCGCCGCCACGGCCAGCCGGCTGGCCTCAGTCAAGGCCCGCTCGCTCGCCCACGCCCACCCTGACGCGCTGATTATTGGCTCGGACCAGGTGGCGCTGCTGGATGGCCAGCAGTTGGGCAAGCCAGGCAGCCATGCCCGTGCCATCGAGATGTTGCAGACCATGTCGGGACGCACGCTGGAATTTCATACGGCACTCTGCGTGCTGCACGCCGCCAGTGGCCGCGAACAACAACACACCGACATCACCCGGGTGCAGATGCGGACGCTGAGCGATGGGCAAATCCACGCCTACCTGAGCCGCGAGCCCGACGCGCTGCTGTGCGCTGGCGCGGCCAAAAGCGAGGGGCTGGGCGGGGCGCTGATTGCCCGCATCGACAGCAGCGACCCCAATGCCCTGATTGGCCTGCCGCTGTTTGCCCTGGTGGGCATGTTGCAACAGGAAGGCATTGAGGTGCTGGCATGAGCACGCTGTTTTTGATTCCCACCCCGCTGGGCGAACAGGACGTTGCACACTGGATGCTGCCGGCCCAGGCCGAACGCCTGCGCCCACTCACCCATTTTGTGGTGGAAGCGGCCAAAACCGCACGCAAGCATCTCAAGCAGCTGGCGCTAAATACCCCGCTGCAGCAACTGCAACTGGCCGAGCTGAACGAACACACCCCCGAACGTGAACTCGACGCGCTGCTGGCTCCGCTGGACGCCGGCCACGATATGGGGCTGATGTCGGAAGCCGGCTGCCCGGCAGTGGCCGACCCTGGCGCGGCACTGGTGCGGCTGGCCCATGCACGCGGCCATGTGGTCGAACCGCTGATTGGCCCCTCCTCGCTGCTGCTGGCGCTGATGGCCTCTGGTGCCAACGGCCAGCGCTTTGCCTTTCATGGTTATCTGCCGGTAGCAGAAAACGAACGCATCGCCGCACTGCGCAAGCTGGAACAGGAATCACGCGAGCGCGACTGCGCCCAGTTGTTCATCGAAACCCCGTACCGCAACCAGCAGATGCTGACCGTGCTGCGGCAGACGCTAAAGCCCGCCACTCTGCTGACGGTGGCCTGCGACCTGACCCTGCCCACGCAAACCATCATCAGCCGCCGGGTCAAGGACTGGCCCACGCCAGGGCCGGATCTGCACAAGCGGCCAGCAATTTTTCTGCTGTACGCCGGAAAATAACGGCAAAGCAAATCGGCGTGTGCGGTCCACGGGCAAGCGCCCCCTCGCCAAGAGCAAGCCCATTGCCCCGCGTAACCGGGCAATCGCCGCCGTCCGCCGTGCTGCCAAATGCGGCATGCGCTTGCCCTGCCGTGGTGCAGCAACGGCAAAAAATGGGCAAAAATGTGATACTCTGAAAGATTGGCACGGTATCGTCCTGAACCTGGATTTCCTCGCTATGCAAACCGGAAACATCTTTATCGTCACCGCGCCGTCGGGCGCGGGCAAGACCACCCTGGTCGCCGCGCTGCTGGCGGCGGACAAAAGTGTACAGTTGTCGGTCTCGCACACCACGCGCCAGCCGCGTGCCGGCGAGATACACGGCGAGGACTACCATTTTGTCGATCGCGCCACCTTCGAGGCAATGATTGCCCACAAGGATTTCCTCGAATATGCCGAGGTATACGGCAATTATTACGGCACCTCGGTGCGCTGGCTGCGCGAGCAGCTGTCGCTGGGCCGCGATATCCTGCTGGAAATCGACTGGCAGGGTGCACAGCAGGTGCGCAAGCTGCTGCCCGAGGCCGTGAGCATCTTCATCCTGCCGCCTTCGGTGGAAACGCTGGGCGAACGCCTGCGCGGGCGCGCCAAGGACAGCGATGCCACCATTGAGGCCCGCCTGGCCGTGGTCCGTTCGGAAATCGACCACGCGGCTGAAGCGGACTATCTGATTTTTAACGAACAGCTGGACGAAGCCGTGCGCGACCTGATTGCCGTGGTACGCAGCCAGCGCCTGCGCACGGCCAAGCAACTGCACGTGCGTGGCGAGCAGCTGCGCAGCATGCAAAGCCAGTCCGCCTGACGCGGATGGGCTGTTGCGCCGGCCCACCCCCCGCACGATCTGCCTGCCGGTGCGCGGTGCGCCGCCACCGGCGTTTCTTTCCATCGGGCTGCCTGGCAGCCCATTCATTTCTTAAAGAGTGTGAACCATGGCCCGTATTACCATTGACGATTGCCTCAAGCGCATCCCCAACCGTTTTGACCTGACCCTGGCCGCCACCTACCGCGCACGCCAGCTGGCATCGGGTGCCACCTCGCTGGTGGAGCCGGGCAAGGACAAGCCCACCGTGCTGGCGCTGCGCGAAATTTCCAACGGCCATATTGGCCGCGAAATGCTGGAACGACACCGCGGCTAAGAACCGGTGACTGCCCCGCCGCCAGGCAAGCCTTGGCCGGCGAGGTGCCATCTGGTTCTGAGAACAGCAGCAGCGCCCGAGCGGGCAGGGATACGCAATGAGCAGCAGTGACGTGAACGAACGGATTGATTACGACGCCTTGGTCGCCGCCGAAGCAGCCCAGCTGCTGGGGGCGGCCAAAGCCTATCTGAAGCCGGAGGACCTGCCCTTGATCCGGCAGGCGTTTGACTTCAGCCGCGATGCCCACGAAGGGCAGATTCGCAAGAGCGGCGAGCCGTACATCACCCATCCGCTGGCTGTGGCGCATATCCTGACCGACTGGAAAATGGACGCCCAGGGCCTGGCGGCAGCGCTGTTGCACGACACCATGGAAGACACCGGCGTGGCCAAATCCACGCTGGCCGAGCGCTTTGGCCCGGTGGTGGCCGAACTGGTAGACGGCCTGTCCAAGCTGGAACGGCTGGAATACCAGACCAAAGAATCCGCCCAGGCGGAAAATTTCCGCAAGATGGTGCTGGCGATGGCGAAAGATATTCGCGTCATCATCGTCAAGCTGGCCGACCGCCTGCACAATATGCGCACCCTGGACGCCATGCGCGAGGACAAGCGCCGGCGCATCGCCCAGGAAACCATCGACATCTACGCCCCGGTGGCCAACCGCATCGGCCTGAACAAGGTCTACCGCGAACTGCAGGACCTGTGTTTCAAGCACCTGCATCCCAACCGCTATCAAGTGCTGTCCAAGGCCATTCGCGCCGCGCGTGGCAACCGCCGCGAGCTGGTCAGCAAGATCCTGCAGCAACTGGGCACCCAGCTGGTGCAGGCCAATATCGAGGCCACGATCAAGGGCCGGGAAAAAAACCTGTACAGCATTTACCACAAGATGCAGGAAAAACAGCTGTCGTTTTCCGAAGTGCTGGATATCTACGGCTTTCGGGTGGTGGTCAACGACATCCCCAGCTGCTATCTGTCGCTGGGCGCACTGCATGCGCTGTACAAGCCCATTCCGGGCAAGTTCAAAGACTATATCGCCATTCCCAAGAGCAATGGCTACCAAAGCCTGCACACCACGCTGTTTGGCCCGTATGGCACGCCCATCGAAGTGCAGATCCGCACCCGCGAAATGCACCAGATTGCCGAGGCCGGGGTGGCCAGCCACTGGATGTACAAGAGCGGCGACGAATCCATCGACAAGGCCCAGCAACGCACCCACCAGTGGCTGCAGAATATCCTGGATATTCAGGCCGAATCTGGCGATGCGATTGAATTTCTCGAACATGTCAAGGTAGACCTGTTCCCCGACGAAGTGTATGTGTTCACCCCCAAAGGCCGTATTCTGGTGCTGCCGCATGGCTCCACCCCGGTGGACTTTGCCTATGCGGTACACACCGACATCGGCCACCGCTGCATTGCCGCCAAGGTGAATCACGAGCTGGTGCCATTGCGCACGCCGCTGAAAAACGGCGACCAGGTGGAAGTGATCACCACCACCCAGTCCAAGCCCAACCCGGCCTGGCTGGCGTTTGTCGCCAGCGGCCGCGCGCGCAGCCATATCCGCAACTACCTGAAAAGCCTGGAGCGCGACGAAGCCTCGCAGCTGGGCGAGCGGCTGCTCAAGCAATCGGTGCAGGCGCTGGCCACGCGCAACCTGGCGGTCAGTGCCGATGTCTGGCAGGCGTATCTGCGCGAATTTGCCGACAAGGGCCAAAAATCCAGCGATGTGCTGATGGAAATCGGCATCGGCAAGCAATTGCCCATGGTGGTGGCCAGCCGCCTGCTGGAGCTGGCCGGCGAAACCCTGGGTGAGGACGTACGCGCCGGCCCGGTGATGATTCGCGGCAACGAGGGCGCAGCAGTGCAGTTTGCCCCTTGCTGCAACCCGATTCCGGGCGACCGGATTGTCGGGGTCATCAGCAAGGGCCAGGGGCTGATGATCCATGCCCACGACTGCCCGACACTGGCACGCATCGACCACGACCGTCAGCTGGATGTGGAATGGGAGCTGGACGAACAGCGCCTGTTCGGCGTGCCGATCACCGTGCTGGCGCACAGCGAACGCGGCGCGCTGGCGGCAGTGGCGGCGGCGATTACCGAAGCGCACGCCAATATCGAAAGCGTGGACATGCAGGACGCCCACACCGGCGAAGGCGCCATTCAGATTCGCTTCCGCCTGCAGGTGGAAAACATCATTCACTTGGCCGATGTGCTGGCCAATATTCAGTCGCAACCCGCCGTGGCGCGCGCCACGCGCGGCTGATTGCGCATTTTTTCGGGCCTGCCATGACCACCACCCCGATCAATTTTGCCAGCGACAACACCGCAGGGGCCGCGCCGGAAGTGCTGGATGCGCTGATCGCTGCCAACCACGGTCTGGCCGCACCTTACGGCAACGACCCGCTGACCCAGGCGCTGGAGCAGCGCTTTGCCGCGCTGTTTGAATGCCCGGTGCGCATGCTGCTGGTCAGTACCGGCACCGCCGCCAACGCACTCAGCCTGGCCAGCATGACCCCGCCGTGGGGCAGTGTGCTGTGTCACGCCGACAGCCATATCCAGCACGATGAGTGCGGCGCACCCGAGTTTTTCAGCGGCGGGGCCAAGCTGCAGCCGCTGGCGGGCGCAGCAGGCAAGCTCGACCCGGACAGCCTGGCCGTAGCGCTGCAAGTGAAAAAAGGCGATGTCCACGCGGTGCAGCCGTCGGCGGTCAGCGTCACCCAATGCACCGAAATCGGCAGCGTGTATACGCTGGATCACCTCGACGCCATTGGCACAGTCTGCCGTCAGGCCGGGGTGGGGCTGCATATGGACGGGGCCCGGTTTGCCAATGCGCTGGTGCAGCTCGACTGCAGCCCGGCAGACATGACCTGGAAACGCGGCGTCAGCGCCCTATCGTTTGGGGCCACCAAAAACGGCGCGCTGGCTGCCGAGGCGGTTTTGCTGTTCGACCCGGCACTGGCCGAACCGCTGGCGTTCCGGCGCAAGCGCAGTGGGCACTTGCTGTCCAAAATGCGCTTTTGCGCCGCCCAGCTGCATGGCTATCTGCACGACGACGCCTGGCTGCGCCACGCCCGTCACGCCAATGCCATGGCCACCCGGCTGGCCAGTGGCCTGGCCGCCATGCCTGGCGTGCAATTGAGCGCCCCAGTTGAAGCCAATATGCTGTTCTGCCAGTTGCCAGAAGCCATGATTGCTGCGCTGCTGGCGCAAGGCTTTCAGTTTTACCATGGCCGCTGGGCCACCGGGGTGGCACGACTGGTCACCTCGTTTGCCACCCGCCCCGAGCAGGTGGACGCCCTGCTGGCCGCGATGCGGGCATGGTCCGCCGATGCCGCCGCTCACCCGGCAAAAAAATAACGGCGCAAACAGCTTTCCAACAAGGCTTCGGCATGCGCCTCGCCGCCACCGTCGCAGGCCAGGGTGTCAAACAGCCCCCTGGCCTGCGGCTGGAATGCCGCCATCACCGCCGGGTCGAAATGACTGCCGGTGTCGCGCAGCAAAATCGCCATCGCGTCATCAAACCCCAGCGCCGCCTTGTATGGCCGTTGCGAACACAGCGCATCAAACACATCGGCCACGGCAAAAATCCGCGCCGACAGCGGAATGGCCTCACCACGCAACTGGCGCGGATAACCGCTGCCATTCCATTTTTCATGATGACCGGCCACCACGGCATGCGCGCCGTGCAGCCAGCCCATACCGCTGACAATGTCTTCTCCCTGCTGGACATGGCTGCGCATGATGGCAAATTCGGCGTCGTCCAGCTTGCCGGGTTTGAGCAGAATTGCATCCGGCACGCCTATCTTGCCAATATCGTGCAAGAAGCTGCCAGCAATCAGCGCCTGCATCTCGCCGCCGGACAAACCCATGCGCTCGGCAATCCGGGTGGCCAGCCAGGCTACCCGGTAATTGTGCGCGCCCGTGTCGGAATCGCGCTGGGCAATCGCCCGCCCCAGCGCCTTCATCATCGACAAATGGGCATCCAGCACCTGACGGGCCTTGTCGGCATTGTCCGTAGACAAACGAACCACCACCGGATACAACACCGCACCGCACAGCAAGGAAGCCAGCCCGACCATTGCCGCCGCGCTTAGCGCGCTGAGCAGAATA
>ERZ724524.1780-NODE-1780-length-14290-cov-4.451563_pt1 | contig 14290 bp, 12 predicted proteins | sample MGYA00376057_ERZ724524 | MGnify/ENA primary metagenome ERZ724524 (study PRJEB28724, sample SAMN07190888) | wastewater metagenome | isolation source: influent of sewage treatment plant in Hong Hong | place: USA: Christiansburg, Virginia | collected 2016-03-01 ...
TCTTTACTTTGAAGCTTCATTAAAACTGCCCCATATGACAGAAAGATGAAAGTGATCAAACGTTTCAGTGATGTTGCGTTTTGTGAGTGGACTAAGCTTACTTCACCTGATGCCCGGCTAACGGGTTGATAAAACGAACACCCTGCTTAATCTTTTCGAAAAGATCAGAATCGGGCCATTCATTGCGTACCTGCTCCGAAAAAACGATGGACTCCATTGGAATAATGCCCATCCGAGGGTTTAGCACATCTTCGCGAAAGCATTGCGCATAACCTGTTGCTGTTTCATGCACGATGATGGATTGCAGCGATACATCCGCCTCCCCGTTCATCATGTCAGTCTGCCTGAGAACCGCATCCGTCAGCACAAAGAAAAGTCTGGAAAACTGCTCGGCTGAGGGCGAGATGGGCAAAGCAATCCAGCGCGCACTGAATGTCTTACAAGCCTCAATATAGGCAGGATCATCCTTGTCCCAGAAGCAGATCGCATGATCAAAGCTGTCGATCAGGGTTCGGATATGACCTTTCATCAAACCAAAGTCATAGATCATCTGACCATGATCTAGGGCTTGGGCCTCAAGGATAACTTCAACCTTGTAGCTATGGCCATGGATTGACCGACTGCAGCGGTCGCTGGTGCAGTTGCGAACAACATGAGCGTTCTCGAAACCGAAGAGCTTACGAATGAGCATGACGAATAGCCTCTGGAATGTGCATTATTCTACACCAGTCGGGAGGGGTTGGCGGTCGCATCCCGTCCCCGGCCCGTGTACAATTTCTGCCGATTCTATGAGGCTGTCTATCCGGCAGCCCAAAGCATGATGGTCATCCACTGCCATGCTTGTTATTGCTGGAGCTTTGCTCCCCTACTCAAACCCTGGAGTTTTCATCATGAAGAAGCCCGTTCGCGTGGCCGTTACCGGCGCCGCCGGCCAGATTGGTTACAGCCTGCTGTTCCGCATCGCCTCTGGCGAAATGCTGGGCAAAGACCAGCCGGTGATCCTGCAGATGCTGGAAGTGCCATTTGAGAAGGCTCAAGCCGCTCTCAAGGGTGTCATGATGGAATTGGAAGATTGTGCATTCCCGCTGCTGGCCGGCATGGTTGGCACAGATGAGCCAAATGTTGCGTTCAAGGATGCCGACTACGCCCTGCTCGTCGGCGCCCGCCCACGTGGCCCAGGCATGGAACGTAAGGACCTGCTGTTGGAAAACGCCAAGATCTTCACCGTACAAGGCAAGGCGCTGAATGACGTGGCCTCCCGTAATGTGAAGGTACTGGTTGTTGGCAACCCAGCCAATACCAATGCCTACATTGCCATGAAGTCGGCACCGGATCTTCCTGCCAAAAACTTCACCGCCATGCTGCGTTTGGATCACAACCGTGCCCTGTCGCAGATTGCTGGCAAGACTGGCAAAGCCGTGGCCGACATCAAGAAGCTGGTCGTCTGGGGCAACCATTCCCCAACCATGTACGCTGATTACCGCTTTGCCACCATCAATGGCGAAGGCGTTAAAGCCATGATCAACGATGAAGACTGGAACAAGAATGTGTTCCTGCCAACCGTTGGTAAGCGTGGCGCCGCCATCATCGAAGCGCGCGGCCTGTCATCGGCTGCCTCTGCCGCTAACGCTGCTATCGACCACATGCACGACTGGGCCCTTGGCACCAATGGCGAATGGGTCACCATGGGCATTCCTTCTGATGGCTCTTATGGCATCCCTGAAGGCATTATGTACGGCGTGCCTGTTACCTGCGCCAATGGCGAATACACCCGTGTAGAAGGCCTTGAAGTTGATGCCTTCTCCCGCGAACGTATGGACTTCACTTTGAACGAACTCATGGAAGAGCGTGAAGGCGTGAAGGACCTGCTGGGCTAATCATTACGCCCCTGCAGATATGAAAAAGCCCGGCCCTTCTTTTAAAGATCGGCCGGGCTTTTCTTTGGTGATTAGATGGCTATTGCGATAGGTCAGACCAATTTTTTCGGCGAGGTGATTACACCGTTGTTGTCCGCATAAACATACTGACCCTGCACAAACGTTATGCCGCCAAACGTAATATCAAGTCCGGTCTCGCCTACACCCTTGCGTACGCTCTTGAGTGGAATAGCCGCCACCGCATGCACACCTATGTCGAGTTCAGCCAGTGCATCTACATCACGCACACAGCCATAAATGATCACGCCTTCCCAGCCATTTTGGACGGCGCTTGCACCAATCAAGTCGCCCATCAGCGCACAGCGTAATGAACCACCGCCATCTACCATTAACACCTTGCCTTTACCGGGCGTAGCGAGCAGTTCTTTCACGCGTGAATTGTCTTCGTGGCATTTCACTGTGACGATCTCGCCACAAAAGGTTTCACGACCACCAAAGCTGGCAAACATGGGCTCGCAGACACGCACATCATCTGGATGGTCATCACACAAATCGCAGGTAACAAAGCTCATAACAGCTCCTTTTAAGCGTTAAAAATATTGGTGTGTTTAGGCCAATAGTGCCTGAATATCTTTGTAGCGGTATAAATGCGTTCCCGTAGTTGCGGGCTGCTGGGCAACGGCCACCATGGCGGCGGCGACATCGGCACCGGCCACGGGGTGGGTTGAGCTGAGCGGACCGCGAAGCAAGGGAGCGATAATTGAAGAGAGGCGAATTCCAAATGCCTCACCCTTTCGGTGCTCAGCACGCTCGCCAACCAGAAACGATGGCTGAAATATGCTTAGGCAGGAAAATCCCAAGGCACGGGTATCCATTTCTAGCATGCCTTTAACCCGGTTATAGAAAATGGGTGACCCGGGATTGGCACCAAGCGCTGACACAAGTAGGAAATGGCTAGTGCCATTGGCCTGCATACGGTGGGCAAACTCGAAGGCGTAGCCGTAATCCACCTTATGAAACTCCGCCTTGGTACCCGCTTTGCGAATAGTGGTTCCTAGGCAACAAAAGGCATGGTCTGCCTTCACATCCACCAGCTCTTCGCCCAGCTGATCGAACGGAACTTCCATCACCTGAAGCTTTTCATGCCGCATCTTGAGCGGGCGGCGAGTGACGGCAATCACTCGGTCATAGGTGGGTGAAGCCAATAAGAGACTCAAGCAATGGCCGCCAACCAAGCCAGTAGCCCCTATAACGATTGCTGTTTTTCCCGCCATAACACCCTCCTCATCTAGACCCGCAATTATGCCCTCAGTTCATACCCCGTAACACCTTCTCGCCGACTCCATCCCCTATCTTTGCAGCCAATAATTTGAGTAGCTATTCACTTTAAGTAGGTTTACGTTAACGTAAAGGTAAGCAATAATAAAAGCCCTAATCAGGAGGTGCTATGGGCCCTACCTTCACTATTTCGGCGCTCGCTCAAGAGTTTGACGTGACCACCCGGACCATCCGTTTCTACGAGGATGAAGGCCTGATCAGTCCGGAGCGTCGCGGGCAGGCCCGTATTTACACCGCCCGTGATCGGGTAATACTGAAGCTGATCATGCGCGGAAAGCGCCTAGGATTTTCTTTGGCTGAGTGTCGCGAACTGTTCGACCTCTACGACCCTGAGGGCGGCAATAAGGCACAGTTGCAACTCATGCTAGACAAACTGACTGAACGGCGCCGGGCGCTCGACCAGCAGCTTAATGATATCCGCTTGATGCAAATCGAATTGGACTCTGCCGAAGCGCGTATTCGTGCCGCACAAGCAGGCCTACCCGTCAGTGATGACGCCTTTGAAAATAATAATGAGGACACCCCATGAGCTACACAGGAATGAACTTTGGACTTGGTGAAACCATCAACGCCCTACGCGATATGGTGGAGCAGTTCTCCTCAAAAGAAATTGCACCGCGTGCGGCCGATATTGATCGCCAAAACGATTTCCCTGCAGACTTGTGGCGCAAATTTGGTGACCTCGGCCTGCTCGGCATGACCGTTAGTGAAGAATACGGCGGCTGCAATATGGGCTATCTGGCACATGTCATTGCCATTGAGGAAATTTCCCGCGCCTCAGCTTCGGTTGGTCTCTCATACGGTGCCCACTCCAATCTTTGCGTCAACCAAATATTCCGTAATGGCAACGACGCCCAGCGCGCAAAGTACCTGCCAAAGCTGGTAAGTGGTGAGCACATTGGTGCACTTGCCATGAGCGAGCCGAATGCGGGATCAGATGTAGTCAGCATGAAACTTCGTGCCGATAAAAAAGGCGACCACTATGTGCTCAACGGCAACAAAATGTGGATCACCAACGGGCCAGATGCCAATACCTATGTGATCTATGCCAAAACGGACATCAATGCCGGCCCACGAGGCATTACTGCCTTTATCGTGGAGCGTGACTGGAAAGGATTTACGCGCCATCAGAAGTTAGACAAGTTAGGTATGCGCGGCTCCAACACATGCGAATTAGTCTTTCAGGACTGTGAAGTGCCTGAAGAAAATATTCTTGGCAAACTCAACGAAGGCGTAAAAGTACTGATGAGCGGCCTCGATTATGAGCGTGTTGTGCTGTCAGGAGGCCCAGTCGGGCTGATGCAAGCGTGTATGGATATCGTCATTCCTTATATCCATGACCGCAAGCAATTCGGCCAGGCCATTGGTGAATTCCAACTGATGCAAGGGAAAGTAGCCGACATGTACACGCTGCTCAATGCATCACGCGCTTATCTTTATACAGTGGCTCAAGCCTGTGACCGTGGCGAATCTACCCGCAAAGATGCAGCTGCCGTGATTCTCTACGCCGCTGAAAACTCAACGAAACTGGCACTGGATGCTATTCAGGTACTCGGCGGTAACGGCTATATGAACGAGAACCCTACAGGCCGATTCCTGCGCGATGCCAAGCTATATGAAATTGGTGCGGGCACCAGTGAAATTCGCCGTATGTTGATCGGCAGAGAGTTGTTCAACGAAACAAAATAAATTGCTGCTGTAGCGAGTGCATTTTTCATTAATAACTGTGTATGAAAGATGCATGTCACTTATCCAAAAAAAGGCAATGATATGCCCGTCATTAAATCGAAAATCAATTCGCACTCCCCCGGATTTCAGGAAAATTCCTTGCATCATCGCGCTCTCAGTGATGACTTGAACCGGCTCTTAGACCGTATTCGTGAGGGTGGCGGTGCAGTCGCCATTGCTCGTCACAAAGGCCGTGGCAAGCTTACGGCACGAGAGCGTATCAACGTATTGATCGATCCCGGCTCTCCTTTTCTGGAGCTGGCTCCTCTGGCTGCACATGATGTTTATGAAGAGGATGTACCCTCTGCGGGTATAGTTGCCGGCATTGGTCGCGTTAATGGGATTGAGTGCGTTATTGCTGCCAACGATGCAACTGTAAAAGGTGGCTCGTATTATCCCCTGACGGTTAAGAAGCACCTAAGGGCACAAACGATTGCTCAAGAAAATCGCCTACCCTGCATTTACCTAGTGGACTCCGGCGGTGCCAACCTGCCACGCCAAGATGAAGTCTTTCCGGATCACCTGCATTTTGGCCATATTTTTTTCAATCAAGCTAACATGTCGGCCGCCAATATTCCGCAAATTGCGGTGGTAATGGGCTCCTGCACTGCGGGAGGCGCTTATGTTCCAGCCATGGCTGACGAGGCCATTATTGTTAATCATCAAGGCACCATTTTCTTGGCAGGCCCACCACTGGTAAAAGCCGCCACAGGCGAAGTGGTATCGGCAGAAGATTTGGGCGGCGCAGAGCTGCACAGCCGCATTTCTGGCGTTACTGATCAACTGGCAGAAAGTGATGAGCACGCGCTGGCCCTTACTCGTGCTTCGATAGGCCGCCTTAACCGGGTTAAACAAATTGATCTGGATATCCGCGAGCCAGTGGCACCCCACTACCCTGCTGATGATATCTACGGCATTCTGCCTAAAGATGCGCGCGAGCCATTTGATGTGCGCGAGATCATCGCTCGCTTAGTAGACGGCTCTGAGTTTGATGAGTTCAAGCCTTTGTATGGCAGCACGTTGGTGACGGGGTTTGCTCGCTTGTGGGGCTATCCGGTCGGCATTATTGCCAACAACGGTATTCTTTTTTCCGAATCTGCATTGAAAGGTGCACACTTTATTGAGCTCTGCTGTCAGCGCAAAATACCCCTCGTTTTTTTGCAAAATATCACCGGCTTTATGGTTGGAAAAAAATACGAAGAAGGTGGCATTGCCAAAAACGGCGCCAAAATGGTTCATGCCGTTTCCTGCGCAAAAGTACCTAAATTTACCGTCATCATCGGCGGCAGCTTTGGCGCCGGCAATTATGGAATGTGTGGCCGTGCTTATGAACCCCGTTTCCTGTTCATGTGGCCCAATGCCCGTATTTCAGTTATGGGGGGTGAACAGGCTGCGAGTGTTCTGACCGATGTAAAGAAAGCGTCACTGGCTAAAAAAGGCGTGGAATGGACTGCTGAGCAAGAGTCCGAGTTTAAGCAGCCATTGCTGGAAAAATACAACCGCGAAGCACACCCCTACTATGCCAGTGCCAGACTTTGGGATGATGGAATCATCGACCCAGCCAGTACCCGTGATGTACTTGGCCTGGCTATTTCTGCCTCATTAAATGCGCCCATTCCGGACACCCGGTTTGGCGTGTTCCGTATGTAAGGAGTAATAACGATGAGTGCCTTGCATACCCATTTGGATCAACGCGGCGTATTCACGATGACCCTGAATCGTCCTGATGTACACAATGCCTTTGATGACTCCCTGATTGCCGAACTGAATAGCGCCATTGAAACGTCACGGGCAAATCCGAATGTACGCCTGCTTGTCCTGCGCGCTGAAGGAAAAAGCTTTTCAGCCGGTGCGGATCTAGGCTGGATGAAACGGATGGCCGCCTGCACGCGCGAGGAGAACCTTGCCGATGCACAGGAACTGGAGCGCATGATGCATAGCCTGTATGCATTCCCCAAGCCGACGCTTGTTGTAGTGCAAGGTGCCGCATTCGGTGGTGCCGTAGGCCTTGTGAGTTGCTGCGACATCGCGATTGCCAGTGATAAAGCAAGCTTTGCCCTGTCGGAAGCAAAACTGGGATTGGCCCCCGCCGTGATCAGTCCTTTTGTGATTGCGGCTATTGGCCCGCGGCAGGCCAGCCGCTACTTTTTAACCGCTGAGCGCTTCTCTGCAGTACGGGCCCAAGAAATGGAGCTTGTACATGAAGTGGTTGCTCCAGAGGAGCTCGATCAAGCAACTGAAAACATGATCGAAACCCTGCTTAACAATGGTCCGGTGGCGCTAATGGCCTGTAAAGCACTGATCCGACAGGTTGTTCCTGCCACCGATGATGAACTGCGCGACTACACCACCACCCTGATTGCGAGCCTGAGAACCTCACAAGAAGGCCAGGAGGGTCTGGCAGCCTTTTTTGAGAAGCGTTCACCTGCATGGCAGCACAGGAAAGCATGACTATGTTCAAGAAAATACTGATTGCCAATCGTGGTGAAATTTCCTGCCGTATCACGCGCACGGCTCACCGTTTGGGTATACGTACCGTTGCCGTTTACTCAGATGCCGATGTCTCCTCTATGCATGTTGAGCTGGCGGATGAAGCCGTTCGACTGGGGCCTGCTCCTAGTCGCGAGTCTTACCTTTGTGTGGACAAGATTATTGCTGCCGCTAAAGCAACTGGTGCAGAGGCCATTCATCCTGGCTATGGTTTCTTGTCTGAAAATGCAGACTTTGCCCGAGCTTGTCGTGAAGCGGGTCTGGCTTTTATTGGCCCCTCGCCTGAGTCCATCATATCAATGGGCTCCAAGTCTGGCGCCAAGACGTTGATGGAAAAGGCCGGGGTCCCACTGATTCCTGGCTATCACGGCGAAGAACAGGATGAAGCCTTTCTACTCGCCCAAGCGCGCGAAATTGGCTTTCCCGTCCTGCTGAAAGCATCCGCAGGTGGTGGTGGCAAAGGCATGCGGGCTGTGCATCACGAAGCTGAGTTTTCCGAAGCCCTGCATGGGGCGCAGCGTGAGGCATCAAATGCGTTTGGTGACCAACGTATGCTCATTGAGAAACTGCTGGTTGAGCCTCGTCATGTTGAAGTCCAGATCATGGCAGACCGGCATGGCAACACTGTCTATGTATTTGATCGTGATTGTTCGATTCAGCGCCGCCATCAGAAAGTCGTTGAGGAAGCCCCTGCCCCTGGCTTGTCACCTGAGCTTCGCAAAGCAATGGGTGATGCGGCTGTGCGCGCAGCAAATGCCATCTCTTATGAAGGCGCAGGCACTCTTGAGTTTTTGGTCGACAAAAACAGCCATTTCTATTTCATGGAAATGAATACCCGGCTGCAGGTAGAGCATCCGGTGAGTGAACTGATCTCCGGGCTCGATCTGGTCGAGTGGCAGTTACGTGTGGCAAGCGGTGAGGCGCTGACATTTAAGCAAGAAGACCTGACAATAAATGGACATGCCATCGAAGTTCGCCTTTACGCAGAAGACCCTGATAGTGGATTCCTGCCCTCCACCGGACGATTGCGCCAGTTTGGCATGCCCATCGGTGAGGGCGTGCGTGTAGACACTGGCTACCGCGTTGGCGATGCGGTGAGCGTCTATTACGACCCTATGATGGCTAAAGTTATTGCTTGGGGAGAAACACGTGATATAGCCGCTGTACGACTGGCGGATGCCCTGAGCAAAACCTGTATCGCTGGCGTTAAGCACAACACCGGCTTTCTGGTTCGGGTGTTATCGCACCCTGCATTTCTTGCTGGCCAACTGAGCACACATTTTATCGATGATCATCATGCTGATTTAATGCGCTCTGTTACCAGTGATAAGACAAATCCCCTGCTACTTGGTGCACTACATGCATTGCAGACGCCACACTCTGCAGTCAACAGCAATGATGCCTACTCACCGTGGAGTCGTTTGCAGGGTTTTCGTATTGCCCACCATGACGAAAGCGTCATGCGCATTCAGATTGGTAACGAAGTACAGGAAGTCCGGCTTACGCCTTTCGGCGATCACCACCAGTACACTATTGGTGAGTTGCAGGGGCACTGCTCACTCACCCTAAAAGGTGGAAATGCGTGTCTCATTCGTGATGGCCATCTGACCAACTTCCTACTGAGCAGCAACAACAAAGGCTTAGACGTATTTTTACACGGGGAGCATATTGAGGTCAGTGTAGCGACACACACTCCTGAAAACGATAACTCAGCGAATGGACGTCATTACAACGCACCCATGAATGGGCGCATTGTCAGCGTTAATGTCAGCAAGGGGGATAGCGTCAAAGAAGGAGATACCTTACTGGTAATGGAAGCCATGAAGATGGAACACCGGATTCGTGCCCATGAAGACGGCGTGATTGCCGCCATCGATATTGCAGCCGGCGATCTGGTCAGTGAAGGCCAGACACTGGTGGCGTTAGAAAATGGGGATGATGGCAAATGAGCGACATCCTTTGGCAACCCACTGCTGAACGTATCGCCTCTACTCAACTGGCCGCATGGCAACAGTGGCTGGCAAGCGATCAGGGGCTTGTCTTTGACAGCTATGCTGATCTGCATCAATGGTCTGTTACGCATCGTGAAGAGTTCTGGAAAAGCATTTGGAATTATTTTGGCATTAACAGCCATAGCCCTTATCGCGCTGTTCTAGAAAATGATGTGATGCCTGGCGCTTCCTGGTTTCCAGGTGCCACACTCAACTTTGCCGAGCACCTGCTGCGCTACCGGGATAACCGTACTGCCCTGATCAGCCATTTGGAAAACGGCGAGCGTCGTACATTGACCTATGCCGAGCTATTTGCCCACGTCAGCCATGTAGCTGCCTTCTTTCGTGGACATGGCATCTCGACTGGAGACCGTGTTGTCGGCTTTATGCCAAATGTGCAAGAAACTGTTGTGGCCATGCTCGCGGCGACCAGTCTCGGTGCTACATGGTCCTCATGCTCACCAGACTTCGGACTGCAAGGCGTTCTGGATCGATTTGGACAGATTGCTCCATCCCTGCTGATTGCCGCCGATGGCTACTATTACAATGGGAAGCGGGTGGACTGTGGCGACAAAATTTCTGCCATAGCGTCGCAATTACCGTCGCTAAAAAAAGTACTCGTCGTACCGCTTACGGGAAATACGACTGATCTCTCGTCCATTGCGAATGCAGAGTGCTGGACTACAGCGCTAGCCACGCCTGCAGATACTCTCTCGTTCACACCCGTCCCCTTTCAGCACCCTCTTTACATCATGTACTCCTCCGGAACCACGGGCGTTCCCAAGTGTATCGTGCACGGGACTGGCGGCACTCTGTTGCAGCACCTGAAAGAACTAGCGCTGCATACGGATGTCAGCCGTGATGACGTAGTTTTCTACTACACGACCTGCGGCTGGATGATGTGGAACTGGTTAATCTCAACGCTGGCACTTGGTGCAACCGTCGTGCTATACGACGGCTCTCCATTTGCGCACAAACCAGATATCCTTTTGGATATTGCTGAAAAAGAAAACATCACAATTTTCGGTACCAGTGCAAAATACATCGCCGCACTGGAAAAATCAGGCTGTAAACCACGAGAGACGCATCGTCTGGATGCACTTAAGGCAGTGCTATCAACGGGCTCACCTCTTGCTCATGAAAGCTTTGACTACGTTTACCGTGATATCAAACCCGATCTTTGCTTATCCAGTATTTCTGGAGGCACAGACATCGTTTCCTGCTTTGCACTCGGCAATCCAACATTACCTGTTTACCGAGGTGAGCTGCAGTGCAAAGGGCTTGGCATGGCCGTTGATATTTTCAACGAATCAGGCCACTCCGTCACGAATGAAAAAGGCGAGCTAGTGTGTACACAAGCATTCCCGTGCATGCCAATTGGCTTTTGGAATGACGAGGATGGTGAAAAATATCGTCAAGCCTACTTTGATCGCTTCCCTGGGCTATGGGCTCATGGCGACTATGGTGAACAAAATACGCATGGCGGCCTGATAATTCATGGCCGCTCCGATGCCGTGCTTAACCCAGGTGGTGTACGGATCGGCACTGCAGAAATCTACCGGCAGGTGGAGAAAGTAACGGAAGTGATGGAGTCCATTGCCATCGGCCAGGACTGGGATAATGATGTGCGTGTCGTGCTGTTCGTTAAACTACGTGAAGGCATTAATTTGACGGAAATCCTGCAGAAGCAGATTCGTGATGTTATTCGCGCGAACACTACCCCCCGCCATGTCCCCGCCCGTATTGTGCAGGTTAGTGATATTCCTCGGACTATCAGCGGCAAGATCGTCGAACTGGCTGTGCGTAATGTTGTGCATGGGCAGCCGGTAAAAAATACCGATGCGCTTGCCAATCCTGAAGCGCTGGATTGCTTCAGGAATAGGAATGAACTGACCATCTAATGTAGACATAACACTTACATGACATCGAAATAACGCCCAATAAAAAGGCCTCCGCAAGGAGGCCTTTTTATTACTCATGCAAGCATCACGACCAGAAGTAACTGGCTTCACGTTTGATGATGTTTTCAACGATATAACTGGCCAGTGCCGATACCGTCATCTGTGTATTAACGGTAATTTCTGTCGGCATGATGCTGGCATCAACCACAAAAAGACCTTTTAGCTCATGCGATTCACCCCAAGGATTCACCACTGAGGTAAAGGGATCTTTACCCATGCGACAAGTGCCTTGTGGGTTATACGCAATCATACGCATTGTATAAAGGCCCAGCGACCCGAACGTAATTTTATCCACGGCCTGATCTAGCTCAAATACATTGCTGGCTGCAGTACGGTTATACGAGGGCAGATAAACCTTTTCTGCACCTGCTGCAAACATCACTCGACCTGCGCGACGAAGACCATCACGCAATGAATTGAACTCATCACGATTAAGATTCCACTCGATGCGTTTGTCACCTTCGTAAGGGTCGCCGATCCACTGCACAAACCCTTGCCCATGGTCATGAACAAACACATTAAGTGCGGAGAAGTACTTGTACTCTTTCATGAAGCGAATATGGTCATCGCCCTCGCCCAGCTCACCCTGCGAAACAAGCTGAGCTGGCGCGGCAACCCCACTGTCCATATCTGTCCAGTTGGATTTTTCATTCCAGAACTCGTCAACATGTACGCCTGTCAAGGCTCCACGCCAGCCATAAACGGGATCAGAGAATTTACCAAAGACAGATACGCCAGGGCGTATTGAAAGATTTCGACCAACCATTCCGCTCTGACGACCCATGCCGCTCTTTTGTAGCAGCAGAGGTGTCTGAATTGGACCAGCACCCATCACCACAATTTGACCTTCTGCAGTGAACTTGGACACAACTTGCTTGGTATCTGGATCGATAAAGCGCCCTTCTACACCAGAGGCGCGACCATTGCGCTGCGTGACAAAGTCAACGTGAGCATCGACAAAAATCTCAGCACCTTCTGCAATCGCCCAAGGCAAATAGGTAACCAACATGGAAAGCTTGCGGTCGGACGGGCAGCCGGCCAAGCAGTGCCCCGTTAGTGCGCATTGTTTTACATTGCGCGACAACGGCTTCCAAGACCAGCCCATCACTTCCGCGCCCTGTACGATCAGGTTGGCCGCATCATTAATTTCATGAGGCTCATTGATATGCACACCCAAGCGCTCTTCCAATTTTTCAAAGTGCGGACGGAGCTGCTCCGGAGAAAGATTCTCGAGGCCGTGATCCGCCCCCCACTCTTTCAAAACATGATCGGGAATACGAGCAGAAATAGTCGCACTCACCACGGTAGAGCCACCTGTGGTAGCCCCCTGCAAAAGGATCACATCTCCGGTGGAGTTGGTTTGCAGGCCCGCATCTTGGTACATGCGGTACATAGTGTCTGTCATGTCTTCTTTGAAGTCGGAGCTAGGAACATAGCGCCCCGCTTCAAGCACGATCACTGACTTGCCTGTGCGAGCAAGCTCATAAGCTGCCACGGCACCACCTGCCCCCGAGCCAACGATAATGACATCCGCCTTGAGGTGAACCTCTTTATCGCGAATGTCCTTGGCTTGGGTAACCGGAAGCCCATCTTGCGGGAGTTCCCTGTAAATCATTTCGCCCTCGATACCGACTCAGTGCGTCTTGTTATTTTATTGGGGGAGATCAGCGTGGTAACGGAGCGTTACCAAGGCGACGGATGCCCCATTTCTGGGTAACCGGGCCATCATACTCAAGAGCAGGATAGGTTCGAGGGTCCTGCCAGTATCCAAAGGTAACCATCATCTTCAGACTGGAAATAACGCCACGCTCCAGCATATTGCCGGACTGCCAATCCCTGACACGTTTCAGCGCACGTTCATCACCCATGGCAGAAAATCGTGAAAACCGCCATGCAACGCCCGTATATTCAAGGCTATTGACCGCCATCTTCACCAGCAAACGTGGACGCGGGTCCAGCTTACTAAAAATGATGTCAACATTTTGCATGACCGGTACTTCAGTCGAAGATGGCAACTGGAACTTTTGCGTTGGCAGCATGACCACCCGCAACTTATCCAGTACGCGATACTCTACATCCGACATGTACTTGATACCGGGAGGTATTGCTTTTTCAGCCGCCAGAGCCTGGCTTGGCAATATCAGCATAGAACCCGTGACAGCAGCCAGCTGCGCGCCGCCCACAAGGAAACGACGACGGGACAATGGCTCAAGGCCAGCCAGGAATTCGGGGGGTAAAGGGGTCTTGTTGCTCATCTTGCTCCTCGGCGGACACCGTCCGGGGCAACTTTGTAATTATTGGTCAAGTCTCGCAGTCTAGCCAATGCGGCGGCAAAACCCAATAGTTAATAGTGCCAAGATCCTGATTCCCGACATTTTACTTATCAAAGCACCTCATCCCACAATAATCGGCGCTCAGACTGGGGATCAATCTGTACGTTGGACGCGGCAGCCATATGCAATACGGCCCTGTGATTCGGCTTATAAACCGGCCATTCAGGCCAACCCTCAGCCATTGGGGCCTTCCCGTTGGCAAAACTGGACCACGCCTGCCTTACTTGCCGGGAGAGCTGCACCGCCTCCTCACCCCCTCCTGTAAAGAACTGGCCAGCAGGTTTATCCGTGACCCCGAATACAAAGGGCACCTCCATAACGTGGCAGCTTTTTAGGCGCCGATTAAACGCACACGGCCAGTCAAACAGGTACTGCCAAGTGGGTGCTATATGGCTAAAGCGGGCTTCGGCAAGACGAATCGTGGGAATCCGGAACATGCGATCAGTCTCATAAGCACAGAATAACTCGCTGCTTGAAGCCTCCGGCATCGCATTACGATAGCGGGACATCATCATGGCGCCTCGCCCCGGCAATGTGCGCTCAAACTCATGAGTCAGGCGCTCATCATCAGG
>ERZ724524.1781-NODE-1781-length-14288-cov-11.144313_pt1 | contig 14288 bp, 14 predicted proteins | sample MGYA00376057_ERZ724524 | MGnify/ENA primary metagenome ERZ724524 (study PRJEB28724, sample SAMN07190888) | wastewater metagenome | isolation source: influent of sewage treatment plant in Hong Hong | place: USA: Christiansburg, Virginia | collected 2016-03-01 ...
TTCACACCGCTGGCGCTGGAAGAAATTGCGGTGGTGCTGGAGCGCAGCCCCGACTACCGTGTGCTGCGCCGCCTGGTGCCCACGCTGGATTTCCGGCGCAAACCGCTGGGTGCGGTGCGCCAGGTGCTGGTGCTCGACACCGAAACCACCGGGCTGGAATCCGGCAAAGACAAGGTGATCGAGCTGGCGCTGTTGCGCGTGGCGGTGGACATGGCCACGGGTCGGCCCGTGGGGCCGGTGCAGGTGTACGACGGCCTGGAAGACCCTGGCCGCCCCATTGCCCCCGCCATCACCGACATCACCGGCATCACCGATGCGATGGTGCGCGGCCACCGGCTGGACGAGGCCCGCATTGCCGAGATGCTGGCGGGCGTTGATCTGGTGGTGGCCCACAACGCCGGGTTTGACCGCCCGTTTGTCGAAGCCCGCCTGCCCGCCTTTGCGCTGCTGCCCTGGGCCTGCTCCTGGGCCGATCTGGACTGGAAGGCCATGGGCCAGGGCAGTGCCAAGCTGGAGAGCCTGGCCCTGGCCTGCGGCTGGTTTTACGACGCACACCGCGCCGAGACCGATTGCCATGCGTTGCTGGCCGTGCTGGCCAGGCCGTTGGCGGCTTTCGGGGCCGCCCTGGCCAGCCCCGGCGACCAGTCCACCGGGCTGTCGGTGCTGCTCAAGGCCGCAGAGGAAACGCATTACCGCCTGCAAGCCACGGGCGCACCGTTTGAAGCCAAGGATGTGCTCAAGGCCCGAGGCTACCGCTGGGATGCCCCCCAGCGGGTGTGGACGACCACGCTACGATCAGAGGCTGCGTTGCAAGCCGAGCTGGCCTGGCTGGCCCAGGGTGTGTACAGCGGCCAGGCCACCCGTGTGCGGGTGGAGGCACTGGATGCCACCCAGCGTTACGCAGGCCGGGCGGGCACACCCAGCCTCAAACTGGTGGAGCCGGGCTTTGCGCTGGGCTGAGTGTGGGCGGTATTGAGGGTATGGCCCGTTCAGTTTCCGGCATCGCGGGATGCAGGCACAGCTGAAGCATTCGCCGGGGCTGGCTGGGGTTGCAGGCGGGCCAGTTCGGCTTCTGAAATCACTTCCAGCACCCGCACCACGCGCTGCACGCCGGGTACATGTCTGGCCACCTGGGCCACGCGGGAGGCTTCACGCTCGGTGACGCGGCCCATCAGGTACACGGTGCCACGCTCGGTCACCACCTTGAATGCGTGCATCGACAAATCCTGGGCATCCGCGATGGATGCCTTCACCCGGCCCGTGATCAGCACATCCGAACTGCGCTGCGAAAACGAGGAGTTGCCTTGTACGGCCAGCTCGTTGACCACGCTTTTGACGTTGTCCACCCCGGCCAGCACCTGTTCGGCACGCTGTTTATCGGCTTCGGTGGGCACTTCGCCGGTCAGCAGAGCCTGGCGGTTGTAGCTGGTGATGTTGATGTGGCCACGCTCTCCCAGCGTTTCACGCAGGCGGTTGGCTGCACGCAGCTCAATGCCTTCGTCTTCCAGCTGGGTGCCGGAGGTGCGCCGGTCTGTGGCCATGACGGCGGTGGTGGCCAGGCCTCCCACCACCAGGGGAGCGCAGGCAGACAGGCTGGTCAGCAGGGTGGCCGCAGCCAACAGGGTCAGGGTGGCACGGGGCCAGGCAAGCTTGGTTGTCATTCCAGATTCTCCGGTTCGGGGGCATCGTCGCCCATCAGTTGGGCATCGATGCCGTCACAGATGCAATTCAATACGAGGTGGTGCATTTCGCTGATGCGCACGCTGCGGCTGTGGGGCACGCACACATGCACATCGGTGTCGCGCAGCGCCCTGGCCAGCGGGCCGCCTCCTGCGCCGGTCAGCGCCAGCACAGTCATGTCGCGCTCGTGCGCGGTCTGTACCAGTTCAACCAGGCCAGTGGCGGTGCCCGTCTCACCCAGCAGCAACAGCATGTCGTCTGACAGGGCCAGCGCGGCAATGTTCCGCGCCAGGGCATCGGGGCGTGCCGCATCGGCCTGAATCAGCAGGGCGGGCAGGGCCGGGCGGTCACGCTCCAGCCCATGCAGCAGGTGGTTGACCATCAGTTGCGCCAGCGCGCTGCCGGAGCCCACGCCACAGACCAGCACCTTGCCGCCCCCGGTGATGGTGGCCAGAATGGCACCGATGGCGGCATCGACCGCCGCACCCAGGGCATCTGCGCACTGGTAGGCGACATCGGCACTGTCGATGAATTGTTGTTGAACGCGCTGAACAAGCATGGCGCGGATGATAAGGGCAGGGTTTTCAGGTGTGGCCCGTGGCATCGAAGGCGGCGCGTATCCAATGCACATGCGGCTCTGCTCCGTCGGTACCCGCACCTTGCAGCGCCACCACATCAAACCGGCACGGCGGGCAGTGTGCCAGGCGGGCCAGGTAATGCCGGGCCGCAAAAATGATGCGCCGCTGCTTGGCCCAGCCTACGCTGGCAGCGGCTCCGCCGTGCGAGGCGCTGGCACGCTGGCGCACCTCCACAAACACCAGCGTGCCGTCGGGCTCCCGCATAATCAAGTCCACCTCGCCGCCGCCCCGGCCTGGGGACTTGAAGTTGCGTGCCACCAGCCTCAGGCCAGCCGCCTGCAAATGGAGCAAGGCCCGCTGCTCGCCCGCTGCGCCCACGCTGCGGGTGCTTTGTGTTTTCAACCTGGACTCTGCCATTGAACTCCCCTGTTGGTTCGCTTTTTGAGCTGGCGCGACAGGCTGCCCATGAGGCAGCCGGTCACCAGCATTATCCGAAGGGCTGCCTGTATGTGGTGGCCACCCCCATCGGCAACCTGGCCGACATCACCCTGCGTGCCCTGCATGTGCTGCAACTGGTGGATGCCATTGCCTGCGAGGACACCCGCCACACCGCTGGCATGCTGGGCCAGTATGGCCTGCACAAGCCCTTGCTGGCGCTGCACCAGCACAACGAGGCCGAAGCGGCTCTGGTGGTGGCCGCCCGCCTGCAAGCGGGAGAACGGCTGGCTTATGTGAGCGATGCGGGCACCCCCGCCATCAGCGATCCCGGTGCCCGCCTGGTGCAGGCTGTGCGGGCGGCTGGCTGCCGCGTGATGCCCTTGCCCGGCCCCAGCAGCGTGACCACTCTGCTCAGCGCCGCCGGGCTGGATGCCGGGTTGCACGGCACCGAAGCAGGCGGGTTCACTTTTGTGGGTTTTCTGCCTGCCAAAACCCTGGAGCGCGAGCGGGCCGTGCAAGCCTTGGCCGCTGAGTGCCGTGCCGTGGTGCTGTTGGAGGCCCCCCACCGCATGACCGAGCTGGCGCGTGCGCTGGCCGTGCTGGGCCAGCGGGCGGTGAGCGTGGGCCGCGAGCTGACCAAGCAGTTCGAGGAAATTGACACCGTGCCTTGCGCCAGCCTGGGTGCCTGGCTGACGGCCCAGCCCCAACGGTTGAAGGGTGAATTTGCGCTGGTGCTGCATCCGCAGCCTGTATTGGTTGCCGCTGAAGGGACTCTGCCTGAGCAGGCGCTGCACACCTTGCACCTGTTGCTGGCCGAGTTGCCGCTGAAAACGGCGGTGCGCGTGGCCACCGACATCACCAGATTGCCCAAAAACGGGCTTTACCAGGCGGCACTGGCCTGGAAAAACACCCAATCAGGCACCACAGAAGACTGACTGGCTGAGAGACGGTTGACTGTGGGCCAAGGGCTGCCCAGCTCTGTATCAGAGCTTGGCGTGGTGCTTGAGTTGCGGTGCAGGGCCGTTGGGCACTTCGCGGAAATCCACATCCACCACATCGGTCCCGCCGCGCTGTGACGGCTCTGGGCCGGTCTGGCCGCCCCGGCTGGCCTGGTTGCGGTAACGCTGCCACATGGCCGAGGCCGCCGACCGCTGGAAGCGCGACCAGCTGGCCGAAGCCGACGGTTTGCGGCCATTGATCAGCCCCCAGACAATGGCCACCACCATGAAGGCCAGGGTGAACAGCAGCAGGACACCGGCCACCACCAGCACCAGCACGCCTGCCAGCACCATGAACAGGCTGCGGATCAGGGTCATGAAAAAATCGGCCATGGTTGATTCTCCTCGGGCTCGGTCACTGTGTCAGTCGGGTTGTTTTTGCAGTCGCTTGACCAGGCTGGACGTGTCCCACCGCTGGCCACCCATGCGCTGAATGTCGGCGTAGAACTGGTCCACCAGTGCGGTCACGGGCAGGCGGGCACCGTTGCTGCGGGCTTCTTCCAGCACCAGCCCCAGGTCTTTGCGCATCCAGTCCACCGCAAAGCCGAAGTTGAACTGGTCGGCCACCATGGTTTTGCCCCGGTTGTCGAGCTGCCAGCTCTGGGCCGCGCCTTTGCCGATCACATCCAGCACCAGATTCATGTCCAGCCCGGCGTGCTGGCCAAAGGCCACGCCCTCGGCCAGGCCCTGCACCAGACCGGCAATGCAGATCTGGTTCACCATCTTGGCCAGCTGGCCAGAACCGGCCTCGCCGATGCGGGTGACGGCACGGCTGTAGGCCATCGCCACGGGCTGCATCGCCTCAAAGGCCGCCACCGTGCCGCCGCACATCACCGTGAGCACGCCATTTTCAGCACCGGCCTGGCCGCCGGAGACGGGGGCATCCACAAAGCCCAGGCCCAGGTTTTTGGCTGCGGTGAACAATTCGCGGGCCACGCTGGCCGAAGCGGTGGTGTGATCCACAAACAAAGCCCCCGGCTCCATGCCTGCAAACGCACCGTTGGCTCCCAGGGTGATGCTGCGCAGGTCGTCGTCGTTGCCCACACAGGCAAACACGATGTCGGCATGGCGGGCGGCTTCGCGCGGTGTGGGGGCCGAGCGGGCGCGGTCGCCCAGCGCCAGCGCATCGACCCAGGCCTGGGCTTTTTCGGGGGTGCGGTTGTAGACCGTGACCGTGTGCCCGGCACGGGCCAGGTGGCCCGCCATCGGAAAACCCATCACACCCAGGCCAATGAAGGCCACGCGGCGGGGAGGGCAGGGTGGGTAGGTTTTGTGGCCGATCTGGGGCATGGTGTTTCCTGGTTGGATGGCTTTTCGTGCTGGATGATAGGGCGCAAAAGCTTCTTTTTCCTTGTAGCAACCGTCTCAGACAATCGACAGGTGCTCGGTGCCAGCCGACATGTCCTGGGTTTTGGCCCGTTGCGATTGCAGCTTGATGGTCAGGCGCAAATCGTTGACCGAATCGGCGTTGCGCAGCGCATCTTCGTAGCTGATGATGTTGTTTTCGTAGGCTTCGAACAGCGCCTGATCGAATGTCTGCATGCCCATGTTGCGGCTTTTCTTCATGATTTCCTTGATCTCGGACACATCGCCCTTGAAGATCAAGTCGGAAATCAGTGGGCTGTTGAGCATCACCTCCACCACAGCCTGGCGGCCTTTCAGGTCTTGCTTGGGCACCAGCCGCTGGGAAATCATGGCCTTGAGGTTGAGCGACAGGTCCATCAGCAGCTGGGCACGGCGCTCTTCCGGGAAGAAGTTGATGATGCGGTCCAGCGCCTGGTTGGCACTGTTGGCGTGCAGCGTGGCCATGCACAGGTGGCCGGTTTCGGCAAAGGCCACGGCATGTTCCATCGTTTCGCGGTCGCGGATTTCACCCATCAGAATCACGTCGGGGGCTTGGCGCAAGGTGTTTTTGAGGGCCGCCTCCCAGGTGTCGGTGTCCAGCCCCACTTCGCGTTGCGTGACCACGCAGTTTTTGTGCGGATGCACAAACTCCACCGGGTCTTCCACGGTGATGATGTGGCCGTAGGAGTTCTCATTGCGCCAGTCGATCATGGCCGCCAGTGTGGTGGACTTGCCCGAACCCGTGGCCCCCACGATGATGCACAGCCCCCGTTTGGACATGGCCACATCCTTGAGCACTTTGGGCACGCCCAGGCCGTCGATGGTGGGCAGTGTGTTGGGGATGACCCGCATCACCATGCCCACCTTGCCCTGCTGGATGAAGGCGTTGACCCGGAAGCGCCCGATGCCCGGTGGCGAGATGGCAAAGTTGCACTCCTTGGTGCTTTCAAATTGGGCAGCCTGCTTGTCGTTCATGACCGAGCGGGCCAGCGTCAGGGTGTGGGTGGCGGTCAGCGGCTGCGGGCTGACTTTCACAATCTTGCCGTCCACCTTCATGGCCGGTGGAAACTCAGCGGTGATGAACAAGTCGCTGCCTCCCCGGCTGATCAGCAGCTTCAACAGATCGTTGACAAATTTCGAGGCCTGATCACGTTCCATGCATCGCTCCAGCTATAAAAAACACGAGCAGCCCACAGGCTGCTCCAGGGTTGTGGTCTGAATTGTCGGTGTCAGGGTGGCGGCGGATGCCTCAACCCGGAAAGTTGTCGGGAATTTTGGCTTTGCTGCGTGCTTCCGCCGCGCTGATGATGTTGCGCTTGACCAGATCGGCCAGGTTCTGATCCAGTGTCTGCATGCCCACGCTGTTGCCGGTCTGGATGGATGAGTACATCTGTGCCACTTTGGCCTCGCGGATCAGGTTGCGGATGGCGGGTGTGCCCAGCATGATCTCGTGCGCAGCCACCCGGCCCTGGCCGTCTTTGGTTTTGCACAGAGTCTGCGCGATCACGGCTTGCAGTGATTCGGACAGCATGGCCCGCACCATTTCCTTTTCTTCGGCAGGGAACACGTCGATGATCCGGTCGATGGTCTTGGCGGCGCTGCTGGTGTGCAGTGTGCCGAACACCAGGTGGCCTGTTTCGGCAGCGGTCATGGCCAGGCGGATGGTTTCCAGGTCGCGCATTTCGCCCACCAGAATGGCATCCGGGTCTTCACGCAAGGCCGACTTGAGCGCGGCGGCAAAGCTCATGGTGTGCGGACCCACTTCGCGCTGGTTGATCAGGCATTTCTTGCTTTCATGCACAAATTCAATCGGGTCTTCCACCGTCAGAATGTGGCCGTACTCGTTTTCGTTCAGGTAGTTCACCATCGCGGCCAGCGTGGTGGACTTGCCCGATCCGGTGGGGCCGGTGACCAGCACCATGCCACGGGGTTTCAGGGCCAGCTCGGAAAAAATTTTGGGGCAGTTGAGCTGCTCCAGCGACAGGATTTTGCTGGGAATGGTCCGGAACACCGCACCGCAGCCCCGGTTCTGGTTGAAGGCATTCACCCGGAAACGCGCCAGCCCCTCGATCTCGAACGAAAAGTCGATCTCCAGAAACTCCTCGTAATGCTTGCGCTGGGTATCGTTCATGATGTCGTACACCATCGAATGCACCTGCTTGTGGTCAAGCGCGTCCACGTTGATGCGGCGCACATCGCCATGCACCCGGATCATGGGAGGCAGCCCGGCGGAGAGGTGCAAGTCCGATGCCTTGTTTTTGACGCTGAAGGCCAGCAGTTGGGTGATGTCCATCCTGAAAATTCCATGGTTGGTTGAGACCGCTTGCCGGCCCCTGCTGGCCAGACAATATCCGTAAAGATTATGACCACGATTGCACACCAACTCCACCAGATACACCAGCGCCTGCAAACCGCCTGCGTCGCCGCGCACCGCGCACCCGATGCCGTTGCCCTGCTGGCGGTTTCCAAGACATTCGGCCCCGATGCCGTGGCCCAGGCCATTGCCGCCGGGCAGCGCCAGTTTGGCGAAAACTACATCCAGGAAGCGGTGGACAAAATCCGGGCTTTGGCTGACCACCCTGCGCGTGCCGAGCTGGTCTGGCACTGCATCGGCCCGGTGCAGGGCAACAAAACCCGGCTGGTGGCCGAGCATTTTGACTGGGTGCAGTCCATCGACCGCCTGAAAATTGCCCAGCGCCTGAGCGACCAGCGCCCGGCCCACCTGCCGCCCTTGCAGGTGTGCTTGCAGGTGAATGTGGATGGCGGAGCCAACAAGTCGGGTGTGTCCCCTGGGGAGTTGCCCGCTTTGGCCCATGCGGTGGCGGCGCTGCCCCGGCTGCGCTTGCGCGGCCTGATGTGCATTCCCGAGCCTGCTCCTGACTTCGATGCGGAAAAGGCGCTGTTCATGCGCGCCAAAGCACAGTGGGATGCCCTGAATGCGCAGGGGCTGGCGCTGGACACCCTGTCGATGGGCATGAGTGCCGATCTGGAGGCCGCCGTGGCCGCCGGAGCCACGCTGGTGCGGGTGGGCACGGCCATTTTTGGTGTCCGCCCACCCCGCGCAGCCTGAGCGGGTGCCGCAGCCTGGCAAAAAAGCGCCGCAAAGAAGCTTTAAAGTTTGAGCCAGATCAGCCAGCTGCGCCGCAGGCTGAGCTAAAACAGCCATGTTGGGTGCTGTTCATCCCAATGCCCATGCGTTCAGGAGTTCCCCCATGCCCCGTTTTTCGACCGTTCATTCAGTGGCCGCCCGTGTTGGCGCATCTGCGTTGGTGCTGGCCGCGCTGTCTGTCCTGCCCGTTGCGCCGCTCATGGCCCAGCCCGCTTCACCCCTGCATGCCCGCTTGCAGGATGCAGGGCGCGACCCCGCCCTGCATGACCAGCTCTACAAACTGGGCCGCAAAGCCGCCGCCGTGTGTGCCTACTGCCACGGCGAAGGCGGCAACAGCGTCAAGCTGGATGTGCCCAACCTGGCTGCACAAAACCCGGCCTACCTGCTGGAGCAGATTCGCCAGTTCAGCGACGGGCGGCGCAAAAACGAGTTCATGCAGGGCATGATCAAGGCGCTCAAAGAAGACGAAAAAGTGGGTGTGGTGCTGTTCTTCAGCAGCCAGGCGGTGCAGGCACGGCCCGCTGCCCAGCCCGCTTTGGCCACCCAGGGCAAAAAGTATTACGACCAGATTTGTGTGCGCTGCCACGGTGCCGATGGCGCTGGCAACGAGAAAATTGCCCGCATCGCCGGTCAGCAGCCCGAATACCTCAAGCTCACCTTGCAGCGTTACCGCAGTGGCAGCGGCGAGCGCATCGACCCCCTCATGGCGGCCAACACCAAGCTGATGACGGATGCCGACATCCAGGCCGTGGTGGCCTACGTGTCATCCATGCCCTGAGTCGCGGGCTGCGCGGCGGCTGCATGCCGGGCAGCTGATGGTGCCCAGCCGTTGGTGGTACAGCACGGTGGTGCCCGCCTCGATTTCTGCACCGCAGTGGTCGCACATGGAGCCCACCGCCAGGGTTTCTTCTGCAAAGCCCTCGGCCCGCAACTCCACCTGGCCATTGGTGGTGCGGTGGGTGCTTTGTTCTTTGACAATGTCGGGTCGGTAGGGCTCTTCAAACGCCGTCCAGCGGCGAATCTGGTCGTCGCTCAGCCCATGTTCTTCCAGCGTTTCGATCATCAGGCGCTGGCGGTGGTCAAACAAAGCATCTGAAATCACCATCCAGTGGTGGGCATTGAGCGGGTTGTCGCCAAAGTACATGTCGGCCCCGGTCATGGCCTCGTACAAAAAGGCGTACTGCTTGCCCGCCACATGGTCTGCCGTGGTGTTGTGAAAGTAGGGCGCCAGCTGCTCGTCGGCAAACACCTTGCGGTAAAACGCATCGAGTATCTGGCGCACCCTGCGGCCATCGTCCAGCTCGGCCCACAGCGCGGGGTCTTGTGCCGGGGCGGGCACCTGCGAGGTCGCTGGCACAGGGCAACCACCATCCATGCTGTCAGTTGTCTGATGTTTGGATGCCTGTTCAGCGGGCGACGGCTTGGGGCCCACCCGCATATCCGATTCCGGGCGGCAGACGCACGGCAGGAACAAACCTTGCTGCACCTGAATGGGGGCCAGTCCGCGCTGGGCACGTGCGGGTATCGCGCCACCTGTGCAGCGCATCATGCAGGTGTGGCAACTGCCACCCCGACAGGAAAAAGGAATGTTCAACCCCAGCCGCAGGCAGGCATCCAGCAGGGTTTCGCCGGTTCGCACCTTGATGGTGCCAAACTGGGCATGGTTGACATGGACGGTGGGTTCGTTGGCGTTGGGCATGTGTGTTCTGTCTGAAAGTGAAAGTTTCAGGCGCGTGATGCGCTGTCCGGGCTGATCTTGGTGTAAAACTCAAGTATTGGATGGTGTGCCAGCAAATGTACACATTAACATGGGAAGATATGCACTCTTGATCTTTATCAACGTACTGTCTGTTTTTTTCTACTTTTTGGAGTTCAAACAATGAGCAAACTCGACCAACAACTCAATACCGCCGTGTCTTCGATTCCAGAGTGCCTGGCCGCAGGCTATGTGGACATCGGCTCCGGAATGCTGCTGTCGGTCAAAACCGTGGACTCCCATCCCTCCGAGGTACTGGATCTGGTGGCCGCTGCCACCGCCGACATGTTTGCCGGCCCCAACGTGTCCATGATCGAAAAAATGTTCAAAAAGTCGCGCGGTGTGGCCGACGACAACCACCACTATTTCCAGGAAATCATTGTCAACAGCGACAACCTGCTGCACGTCTTCATGCGCGGCAAACGCTACCCCGACTACGTGGCCGTGTTCGTCTGCCGCAAGTCGGCCAACCTGGGCATGGCGCTGACCAAAGCGCGGATAGCGATGCCAGCACTCGAAGCTTGCTTCTGATCTGTTGCGGCTTTTCCGTGCGCCTTCCCTGGCGTTGTCACTGACGCTGTGTTCCCTCCGTTTTTCAGATCATCTTCATGCCGTCCCCATCGAGCACGCTCAGTGAATTGACTTTCCACCGTTTCGGTGTCGCTTTCGGCCAGCGTGTGGTGCTGGCCGAGATGGAGCTGCATCTGGCTCCGCGCGGCATCGACGTGTTGATGGGGCCGGTCAAGACCGGGAAGTCCACCCTGTTGCGCACCCTGGCCGGTCTGTATCAAGGCCATGCCCTGCACCGCACCTGGGGGCTGGTCAGCCTGGACGGAGCCGCCCTGGATGACGACAATCGGCCCGCACTGGTGCAGCAGCAGGTGCGCTTGCTCGACCAGACCGTGCTGCAAGTGCTGCGCCAGGCCATACCGTCCGCCGATGCTGTGCGCAGCCCGGCCGCCTGGCGTGAGTGGGCTGCCCAGTTGCTGACCGAACACGGTCAGGCTGCCTGGGCCGCACGGCTCGATGCCCCACTGATGGACTGCCCGCTGCACATGCAGCGCACCCTCCTCATCCTGTCGCAGGTGGCCGCCCGCCCGCGTCTGCTGATGATCGACGAGCCCACGGCTGGCCTGAGCGAGCCCGATGCCCACACCATGATTCAGTGGCTGCGCACACTGGGTCAGCAATGCAAGCTGCTGGTGAGCCTGCACAACCAGCGCCAGGCCCGCGCCCTGGCCGATGCCATCGTGCTGATGGGCGGTGGCCGCGTGCTGGCCTACCAGCCTGTCGAAGAATTTTTCAGTCGCCCGGCCAACGAGCTGGTGCAGCAATTTGTGCAGACAGGCAGCCTGTCACTGCCATCGCCCGATGCCCGGCCCGATGACCTGGAGGCGGGCACCCCACTGCCCCCACCCTTGCCGCCGCAGGCTGTGCGGGCTACGGCCACGACTGCCACAGCTGCTGTTGCTGTGGCAGCTGCCGCTCCGGTTGCAGCGAACGCGCCCGCGCCTGTGCCTGCACAGCCTGCGGAGGTCGTCGCTGCGCCGTCACCTGTTGCACCCGCTGTGGTGCCGCCTGCGCCCGCCGTGGTACCAGCTCCTGTTGCTCCGCCGCAGTCAGTGGCCCCGGTTGTGGCCTCTGCGGCACCTGTGTCCGCTGTCAAACCGGTGGCATCCGAGGCTGTTGTATCCGCTCCCGCCACGGTGCGCCCTGTGGCCTTGCCGCTGCCCATGCTTCAGGGTGTGGAGCTGGCCAGCTCGGTGGGCCGTGTGATCGTGAGCGAATCGCGCGGGCCGCACGGCTTTCGCTGGGTGGTGCCCGGCATGTTGGCCGGCACACCCCAACCCGGCGTGGTGGCCCCCATCGACCATGACCTGATCCTGCTCGACCGCGTGGGCATCACCCACCTGATCACGCTGACTGAAACCGATATGGATCAGGATGCCTTGCGGCGCCACCACCTCAAAAACACCCACCTGCCCATTTTTGACCGCAAGGCCCCTTCCACCTCGCAGATGCACATGCTGCTGGTGCGCATGCAGCGCCTGATGGATGCGGGCGAAGTGCTGGCCGTGCATTGCAAGGCCGGGCTGGGCCGTACCGGGCTGGTGCTGGCCGCCTGGATGGTGCGCGACGGCGGATTGAGCGCCGAAGCCGCCATTGAGCGCCTGCGCAAGGTCAACCCCGGCTTCATCCAGAGCGACGAGCAGCTGGACTTTTTGCCCGCCTACGAGGCCGACATCCTGCGCCGCCTCACCTGACCACCAGGGCTGGCAGGCCCCGGCGCACGGGGCCAGTCGGCATGCCGGTACAGGTACGCTGTGGCGGCTGATCAGCCCGCTGCTACAGCGGCAGGCGGGTGGTGTTCTTGACCTCTTCCATCACCGCATAGGTGCGGGTTTCGCGCACGCCGGGCAGTTGCCACAGCACGCTGCCCGCAAAGTCGCGGTAGGCCGCCATGTCGGCCATGCGGGTTTTGAGCAGGTAGTCAAAGCCCCCCGCCACCATGTGGCATTCCATGATGGCCTCATGCACCTGCACGGCGGCCTTGAACTGCTCGAACACATGCGGCGTGGTGCGGTCCAGCAGCACCTCGATGAACACCATCATCCCCCGGCCCAGCTTCAGCGGGTTGAGCCGCGCCTCGTAACCCAGGATGTAGCCCTCGCGCGTCAGGCGCTGGGTGCGGGCCAGCACGGCGGTGGGCGACAGCGCAACCACCTCGGCCAGCTTCTGGTTGGGCAGGCGGCCATCGGCTTGCAGCGCCGCCAGAATTTTGAGGTCGATTCGATCCAGGTCGGGGTGGTCGGTGAGGGGCATGGCAGATGGGTGGGGTGACGGCCTGAAAGGCGAGCGTGCCAAGGATACATGGCGGGCATGTGTTCAACTGGTGGCTAATTTATCACTGTAAATTAGCTTTATTTCAGTGAAAAACTCAGCATTGAACCCGGCACCATCCACACATTCACTGAAATTTGCCGGAGATGCCGCCATGCGCCTGCCCAACCCCTACCGCCCCGAAGCCAGCGTGCTGGCCCACCGCCTTGCCGCTTTGGAAGGCGCTCTCAACTGGCCCGCCGTGGTGGCCACCGCCGCCCCCTGGGTGCAGGCCGTGCGCGACAACCCGCCGCCGTTCTGGGCGATGGAGAGCCTGCTGAAGGAATACCCCATCTCCAGCGCCGAGGGCCTGGCCCTGATGCGCCTGGCCGAAGCCCTGCTGCGCGTGCCCGATGCCGAAACCGCCATGGCCCTCACCGCCGACCAGCTGGGCCGTGCCGACTTTGACGGCGGCGAGTCTGCCCATGCCGATCACGGTGGCCAGGCCGCCGACACCACCCACGGCGCACCCGTCAGCCGCAGCACGCTGGCCCGTCTCTCCGGCAGCGCCATTGCCCTGTCCAAAAAACTGCTGCCCGACCCCGCCAGCGGCGAGCAGCCCGGCCTGCTGGTGCGCCTGGGCGCACGCACCGTGGTGGCCGCCACCCTGCGCTCGGTGCAGCTGCTGGGCCGCCAGTTTGTGCTGGGTCAGACCATTGCCGATGCACAGCACCAGGCTGCCAGCAGCCGCAAAAAACAGACGGGCCTGCGCTTCAGCTACGACATGCTGGGCGAAGGTGCCCGCACCGAGACCGATGCCCTGCATTACCTGGCCAGCTACCGGAACGCCATCGAGGCGATAGCAAACAATTCAAATGCAGCGAGCGCAGTGGCCGAAAACGATGGCATATCCATCAAACTCAGCGCCCTGCATCCGCGCTACGAAGACGCGCAGACTGCCCGCGTGCTCGACGAGCTGGTGCCCCGCGTCTGGGGCCTGTGCCAGCAGGCCGCGCGGGCCAACATCAACCTCACCATCGACGCGGAAGAGGTGGACAGGCTGGAGCTGTCGCTCACCGTGTTCGAGGCCCTGGCCCGGCGCGTGGCCGCCGAATGCCCGCAGTGGCAGGGCTTTGGCCTGGCCTTGCAGGCCTACCAGACGCGGGCGCTGGAGCTGGTGCAGCACGTCATCGGCGTGGCCCGCCAGCACGGCATCCGGCTGATGTGCCGCCTGGTCAAAGGCGCGTACTGGGATGCCGAAATCAAACGTGCCCAGGAACTTGGCCTGCCGCACTACCCTGTGTTCACCGAAAAGCACCACACCGATGCCAGCTACCTGGCCTGTGCCCGCGCCCTGCTGGCCGCGCCCGATGCCATCTACCCCCAGTTCGCCACCCACAACGCAGGCACCATCGCCGCCATCCTGCAAATGGCGGGGGCCAACGGAGCTGAGCAGCCGCCGGGCCGCCCCAAGGCAGCGAACGCCCCCTCGGGGGGAAACAGCTTCGAGATGCAGCGCCTGCACGGCATGGGCGAAGGCGTGTACCGCGAGGTGCTCAGGCACA
>ERZ724524.1782-NODE-1782-length-14274-cov-6.558689_pt1 | contig 14274 bp, 7 predicted proteins | sample MGYA00376057_ERZ724524 | MGnify/ENA primary metagenome ERZ724524 (study PRJEB28724, sample SAMN07190888) | wastewater metagenome | isolation source: influent of sewage treatment plant in Hong Hong | place: USA: Christiansburg, Virginia | collected 2016-03-01 ...
CGTCAACCCATGCTGTTGGAATTCCTATTTTATTAAGATAGGAGGCAACGATTCTGGTAGAAAGTAATTCTCCGACACTGACCATTTGATCATATATGTAATCATAGTCATGCTTTGGCTCTTCTTCGACAATCCAGTCGATCTCCACGAAAAGGTCATTGACAAGCGCATACACCTCATCTCCAGGTTCAAATAAACCATCTATCAAACCGTAATGATGTCTTCTGACCACTTCGATCTTCTCACGGACATCAGCCTGTTTGTTGAAATAAGCATTCATCACATCTTCCAAATGATTGGTAGTCTTGCCTGAAGCAGAAATGACGATGACTATTCGTTCTTCCAGACGTGAAGCCAAAATACCGGCAACATTTTTGATGCCATCGACGTCTTTTATAGACGCTCCACCGAACTTAAATACGTTGGTTTGTTTTTTCATTTGCAGAGAAACTCTGTGTTTTTACACGGAATAAAGTGCAAAAAAACTGAAATAATATCAACTTATTGTAAGAAGTCAATAAATAAATTTTGAAAAGTCAATTATCCGGAAGCTTTATTCGAAGTTGAATAAGAAAGATTGAGGAATATAAACCGTGTTTTGCCTGGCGTCCTTGATGATAATTTTATCAATGATCATAGAAAAAGGTTCTATCCGATCCTTAATTTCTTCAAATGGGTATTCACTTGTCTCATCCCAATAATAAGATTTATTTAATTTTTTACCATCAAAATACGTAAACCTCATACATAAAATATCATACTTCTTTGGACCATCAAAATAAGATATTTTATGCTCTAAAATACCTTTCAAATATTCCATTGAAAATACCGGACTGTCTGGCTGAGCGATCATTTTATTCCAATTGATCGATGGATTAATAGTCTCGGTAAGCTCAATAGGCTCTATTGCAGCTGCGAGATATTCGTATTTTGGTTTATTAACTGGATGTATAAAAAGATTCCTTTTCCCTAAAAATATAACAGAATCCAATTCTTCTATAAAATTCGTTGAGGTCTGATATTTAGGTATGTGCGAGATCTTAACTTTGGATATATTACGATAAGCGTTAAGTATAGATTTATTTTCCGCCAATGTTGTGTCCAACTTAAGCACTTGGTTTCCATCACCTTTCGTTACCAATTGATATTTAAAATGTGTGATTTTGCTAAATGATGGCACCACGACAGGTGGTCGATAAGCAGGTGCATCCGCTTTAATCGTCAGAATGAGACTATACATTTTATTGTTGGAAGTCTTTAAATAGCAAATTAGTTTGTCCCTGGCTGCCAGGTTAGAAGCAATGTTGATGAATTCAGTATCAGTAAGGCGATCGTGAAGTTTTTCCAAGGCCAAATCTCTATTGAAATTATCTTCCCCTTTTCTTAAGAATAAATGCCTTTCAGAAAATGATCCCAACTGTTTATCATTTTCGAACAACTGGAATTCGATTTTTCCAAGATTTCTTGCTTCAGATAATCTGATATCTGCAAAAGCAGTATAATTGTCTGTACCTGTTTCAACTAATTTGAACTGAAAAGCACCCCAAAAAAATTGTGTCTCTGCACTAAGAGCGCATACACAAATTAATATCACTGAAACAGTGAGAAAAAAGGTTTTGCACATAATAATCAATCAATCAGTTAATAGAACATCTCTCTTTCAGGGTCATAGTAGTCTTCGGGTTTAGAACGTGTTCTATACTTCTTACTATTTTGACGAACAGCATCACCAATAGTTGGAAATGGTTTAGCAGGTTTTTTGGAAGGGTGCTGCAACCAGGCTTCTAATTGATCAAGGATATCGTCTACTGTTTTCGATTTAGCCAGCATTTTGATTAATTGCTGAGCGGCTACAGTCCCTACAAGCTTCATAAGACGTCCTTTTGTACCTTTGAACAGAAAGTTATCAAGAACAAATGGCACTAATACATCGACTGCAATAGCAATTAAATCAATATCATTTTTTTGCTTTTCTGCAGATTCTTCCGGCTTTAACACAAGTGTAGAATTCATATTAAAAATATTAAAGTAAGGATTATAAACTGTTGGGTGACAAGTTTTTCAACTGGATTATTTAAAGTAAATATTTAGCTTATATAAAAACATAAAAAGTACCGGAAAAAATTATTTCCGATACTTATTATCTTTTTAGTTGGATTCTAAACTTAAGATAGGATTTCGTCAGCAAGATCAGATGTTGACTGAGCATATTCATCTTTCTTTGCACGAATTTTATTAATTCCTTCTAAAACTTTTTCTCTTAAGTCATTAGAAATCTTGTTTGCAGAATCCGTAATTTTAGTGCGGGTTTCTTCCCCTTTTTCAGGTGCAAGCAAAACTCCCAAGGCAACTCCTGCTGCTATTCCTGCAAAAAGTGCCAAAACTGTTTTTCCATTGTCGTTACTCATGATAATAATTTATTTGATTTTATAATTTGATCTATATGCAATGCCAAATTAAACGGATTGATTATTTAATTATTGCAGTGCATACAAACATAAATGTTACATACTTCTTAAATGTTCTAAATTATATTAAAGTTCCAAATTTTAAAATTCTATGTAAACTTAACATCATATTATGATTAAAATATTGGTTTTTGCTATTATGAATTATGGTGAGGAGGTGAGGAGGGTGAGAAAGTGAGAAGGTAAGAAGGTGAGAAGGACAGAAGGTTAGAACCTCTGAATCACGCTTGTCTGCCATTAAAGGCATGGATTATGATGATTATACGGATGGCACTGATTTATATGTGGTAAATAGGTAGATATAGTTTTAATTCAGCACTCAATTGCTGATTACTGATTACTTTTTTCTGAATCTCGCTTGCCTGCCATTAAAGGCAGGGATTATGAAGATTACACGGATGGCAGAGATTTATATGTTGTAAATAGGTAGATATAGTTTTAATTCAGCACTCAATTGCTGATTACTGATTACTTATTTCTGAATCACGCTTGCCTGACATTAAAGGCAGGGATTATGATGATTACACGGATGGCACAGATTTATTATGCGGTAACTAGGCACATATAGTCTTAATTCAGCACTCAAATGCTGATTACTGATCACTGATTACAGATTACTGATTACTGATTACTGATTACTGATCATCCCATCACTCTATGTTTTCATCGGACAATCCATTGCATACATCTGTTTTTTACAATATATTATCGTAAAGATAGTACTAAGTAATACATAATACTATATCTTTGTATTATCTTTGTACCATCACGGATAAGAAATTAAATTAAGCAAGATTTAAGGTGATATTTAATATTAAACAACAAAATCAAAAATCATGATATGAGTACCAATGAAATGCATGAAAAAGAAACTTTAAAAGTCGAGAACACAAAGGCTCAAATGCGCAAGGGCGTATTAGAGATGTGTATCTTAGGAATAATTTCGGGAGAGGAATTATACACCACCGATATTATCAATAAACTCAAAGAAAATGAACTGCTTGTAGTTGAAGGAACGGTATATCCACTTCTTACTAGACTCAAAAATGGAGGATTACTAGAATATTCATGGAAGGAAAGCAATAGTGGGCCACCAAGAAAATATTATAAAATCACTGCTGCAGGTGAAACACTTCTGACAGAATTACTCGAAAGCTGGAATCAATTAGTAAAAGTCGTCTCTCAAACTACAAAAAACATTAAAGATCATGAATAAGACCATAAATATTAATCTCGGAGGCTTCCCATTTACAATGGACGAAATGGCATTCGACCTACTAGAACGTTATATTTCTTCTATCAAAAATCATTTTGCATACTCAGATAGTTATCAGGAGATCATTACTGATATCGAAATAAGGTTGGGTGAATTATTGCAGGAAAAAACTGAAACAAAATCCATAGTTACGACTGCTGATGTAGAATTTGCCATAAAAACAATGGGTAGACCTGAAGAATTTGGTGCGGAATCCATAGATCTCCCTGGTGAAGATTTCGATACAAGTAATCAAAGTAAACAATCCGGACGAAAAACAAGCTCGACCAGAAAACTTTACAGAAATATTGCCGAGAAAAAAATTGGAGGTGTATGTGCAGGAATAGCTGCTTACTTCGGCATACAAAACGTGATGTGGGTAAGGCTTGCTTTTATAGCATTTACTGTGACAGGAGGATTTGCCGTGCCATTATACATTATCATGTGGATATTTATTCCGGAAGCTAAGACATCAGCAGATTATCTTGCTATGAAAGGTGAAAAAATCACTGTGAGTAATATTGCAGAATATCTTGAAAAAGAGATCAACAATTTTTCTTCAAATTTAACTGAGTTTACTGATGATATCTCTGAAAGATTGGGGGGTAGCGGAAAAAAGTCTTTCAGGGCCGCAGGTCCAAATATTGATCTGGAACGAAATATCAAAATTGGTGCTGCCAAAATTGTTGGTTTTTTTAGACCATTAGTAGTTATAATAGGCGCTTTATTATTGTTGATTTTTGCAGGAGTATGGATCTCAATGATTGTTGGATTTGTTTTAGCTTCGCCAATTCTACAATTTATCAGCTCCTCCTCACCTGTCGTTAATTTCATTGCTAGCGTCAACAGCTTTATAATTCTGGGAGTACCACTTGCTTTCATAGTTTTTTCAGCACTTAAATTGGTTTTCAAAACACGCATTAGCAGGAATCTAAAGCAAAGCTTGTTGGTTTTCTGGTTATCGAATCTGGTTTGTTTCGTAATATTAGGAGCCACTACTTTCAAGGAATACAGCAATGCTGACACGCAGGAAGTTAAGCAAGATTTGGGAGGTTTGAAAAGTGAGATCGTTGCCCTCAAAACGATAGATGGAAATGATGATAATGCGCACATCCAATTTGGCGATCTTAAAATAGCCAATGATGACAAACTGCAGATCAACCATGAACTCAAATTGAATATATTTCCTGCTGAGTCTCAGCAATGGTCTGTGACCAAAAGAATTAAATCACGAGGCAGTAACAGTAAACAGGCTAAGATCAATGCAGACTGTGTAGAATATGTAATTGTTCCTTTGAACGATCACGAATTGGAAATACCTAGTTTTTATACAATTGACAAAGATTGTAAATATAGATTTCAACAAGTAGAAGTGGACCTTTTCGTTCCGATAGGCAAAATTATTACTATATCAAGAGAGCTGGAGTGGAAACTTGGAAGCATTGCGTATGACAAAAACCAAATGAAAGACGGTTGGAAATATATAGAAGGTAAACAATACAGAATGACAGCTTCCGGCCTTCAATGTGCCAACTGTACTGAGTCTGAGCTTAGATCTATGGTAGAACAGGAAAGTTATGAGGACTACATTTCAAATGAAGATATTCCACAAGATGCTCTTTTACAAAGCATTGACAATAAAGCAGATATCAACTTTGACAAAAATCGTGAATTATTAATAAGTTTTGATAAGATCATAGGTGCAGGTGGAGATAAAATGAAATTTGAAAAGATTGATTTTAATGTTGACCAAAGCAGTGATTCCATGATTCATATTTTGAAAAAATTAAAATTCTATGGAACACGTAATGTTTCCAGTGAAAATTTCGACCAATACTATGCTTTCAAGCAAAGTGGCAATGAATTTATATTTTCGAACGCAGCATTTATTAATAGAGATCTCAAAGCAATAAATCCTTCAATGGAAGTAACTTTATTGTTGCCTGTAGGAGCAAAAATCAGGTTTGATGATAATGTTAATGGTTTTGATTCACAAATAAAGTACGATAGAGACGAAATACCAGGTAATTGGCGTTTTGTAAAAAATGAGTTGCTACTCATGGGTCCAAAGGGTCTAAAATGTATCAACTGTAACTAAAATCTATAAATGGACGAACAAAAACACACCACCACAGATAAAATTCTGTGGTGGCTTTCTTCAGCTGACGCTGAACTATTAGATGGAAACAGATCGGAACAAAGAAAATTTAGTTTGATAGGTCTTTCAATATTATTTACATGGATCTTTGCAACTGCTGTTTGGGCATATTTCTTTAGCACTGTGGTTGATAATGTATTGATTGTCTTACTTGGAGGACTCCTCATGGGAGGAATTGTACTTACTATTGACAGAGTTTTGATCGCAGGAATGCAGGGTACGGGACAGAATAAAAAAACTGGACCCATCATATTTAGAGTTGCCCTAGCTTTGTGTTTAGGAGCATTTATGGCTCAACCAGCTCTATTGTATCTTTTTAAGAAAGACATTGATGTACAGTTGACTTTTGATCAGGAAGTAAAGAAGCAGCAGACAGTGGCAGAAGTAAAGCGTTCATTATTACCTCAAATGGCTCCTTTATTGGCCCAACGTGACTCTTTGGCCGGTATTCAGAATGCGCTTGACACGCAAACACTAAAATTAAGATCTTCCTTTTTAGCTGAAACGGATGGCTCCGGAGGAACAGGAAAGGTAGGTATAGCAGCCATTGCAAAAGCAAAAAAAACTGAATACGATCTTGCATTGCAGCAATCCACCCTATTTAAGTCCTCCTCTACCCCACTACTTATTAAGATCAATACAGAGTTGGATACGCTCACAAAAATCCAGAATAATAAAATCGCAGCTTTTGACAAACAAGCTGGTGATGGATTTTTAGCGAGAATAGAGGCATTACAGCACTTAATCGAAGCAAATGTGGCGTTGAGGTGGAGGTACTTCCTCCTGCTTTCCATTATAATGTTAATCGAACTGGCTCCAATATTGAGTAAGCTATTGCTTAATACTACTGTTTATAATCAAAGATTGGTCCTCGAAGAAGGATATTTATTAAATTTAGACAGAGAAGTTTTTGAAAAGAAATACAGCGAAGCAAAAAAATATGCAGATGCTATGCATCAATCTAATTTGGAATCCATCAATAAAATCTTTGATCAAACCAATGAGCTGAAAGATGGTATAGATAAAAAGCCAATGAACGATTACGAATTGCACAATCGCGGCCCGGCCACTGTCAATGGATTGCTGGCTCATATGAAGAAAACTGTGCTTGGGAAGCATACGTAGTTTTCATTTTACAATTAACTAGTGCACTGTTTAGTTAATACGTAAGTCTGGGTAGAATTATGGCTCGGCAACTGAAATACTTAAGCACATATTCTCATAAAATAAAATGGAGATTATGTATGGACAGGTCGCGACCTGTCCATACATAATCTCCATTTTATTTTATGAGAATATGTGCTTAAGTATTTCAGTTGCCGAGCCATAATTCTACCCAGACTTACGTATTAACTAAACAGTGCACTAGTTAATTGTAAAATGAAAACTACGTATGCTTCCCAAGCACAGTTTTCTTCATATGAGCCAGCAATCCATTGACAGTGGCCGGGCCGCGATTGTGCAATTCGTAATCGTTCATTGGCTTTTTATCTATACCATCTTTCAGCTCATTGGTTTGATCAAAGATTTTATTGATGGATTCCAAATTAGATTGATGCATAGCATCTGCATATTTTTTTGCTTCGCTGTATTTCTTTTCAAAAACTTCTCTGTCTAAATTTAATAAATATCCTTCTTCGAGGACCAATCTTTGATTATAAACAGTAGTATTAAGCAATAGCTTACTCAATATTGGAGCCAGTTCGATTAACATTATAATGGAAAGCAGGAGGAAGTACCTCCACCTCAACGCCACATTTGCTTCGATTAAGTGCTGTAATGCCTCTATTCTCGCTAAAAATCCATCACCAGCTTGTTTGTCAAAAGCTGCGATTTTATTATTCTGGATTTTTGTGAGCGTATCCAACTCTGTATTGATCTTAATAAGTAGTGGGGTAGAGGAGGACTTAAATAGGGTGGATTGCTGCAATGCAAGATCGTATTCAGTTTTTTTTGCTTTTGCAATGGCTGCTATACCTACCTTTCCTGTTCCTCCGGAGCCATCCGTTTCAGCTAAAAAGGAAGATCTTAATTTTAGTGTTTGCGTGTCAAGCGCATTCTGAATACCGGCCAAAGAGTCACGTTGGGCCAATAAAGGAGCCATTTGAGGTAATAATGAACGCTTTACTTCTGCCACTGTCTGCTGCTTCTTTACTTCCTGATCAAAAGTCAACTGTACATCAATGTCTTTCTTAAAAAGATACAATAGAGCTGGTTGAGCCATAAATGCTCCTAAACACAAAGCTAGGGCAACTCTAAATATGATGGGTCCAGTTTTTTTATTCTGTCCCGTACCCTGCATTCCTGCGATCAAAACTCTGTCAATAGTAAGTACAATTCCTCCCATGAGGAGTCCTCCAAGTAAGACAATCAATACATTATCAACCACAGTGCTAAAGAAATATGCCCAAACAGCAGTTGCAAAGATCCATGTAAATAATATTGAAAGACCTATCAAACTAAATTTTCTTTGTTCCGATCTGTTTCCATCTAATAGTTCAGCGTCAGCTGAAGAAAGCCACCACAGAATTTTATCTGTGGTGGTGTGTTTTTGTTCGTCCATTTATAGATTTTAGTTACAGTTGATACATTTTAGACCCTTTGGACCCATGAGTAGCAACTCATTTTTTACAAAACGCCAATTACCTGGTATTTCGTCTCTATCGTACTTTATTTGTGAATCAAAACCATTAACATTATCATCAAACCTGATTTTTGCTCCTACAGGCAACAATAAAGTTACTTCCATTGAAGGATTTATTGCTTTGAGATCTCTATTAATAAATGCTGCGTTCGAAAATATAAATTCATTGCCACTTTGCTTGAAAGCATAGTATTGGTCGAAATTTTCACTGGAAACATTACGTGTTCCATAGAATTTTAATTTTTTCAAAATATGAATCATGGAATCACTGCTTTGGTCAACATTAAAATCAATCTTTTCAAATTTCATTTTATCTCCACCTGCACCTATGATCTTATCAAAACTTATTAATAATTCACGATTTTTGTCAAAGTTGATATCTGCTTTATTGTCAATGCTTTGTAAAAGAGCATCTTGTGGAATATCTTCATTTGAAATGTAGTCCTCATAACTTTCCTGTTCTACCATAGATCTAAGCTCAGACTCAGTACAGTTGGCACATTGAAGGCCGGAAGCTGTCATTCTGTATTGTTTACCTTCTATATATTTCCAACCGTCTTTCATTTGGTTTTTGTCATACGCAATGCTTCCAAGTTTCCACTCCAGCTCTCTTGATATAGTAATAATTTTGCCTATCGGAACGAAAAGGTCCACTTCTACTTGTTGAAATCTATATTTACAATCTTTGTCAATTGTATAAAAACTAGGTATTTCCAATTCGTGATCGTTCAAAGGAACAATTACATATTCTACACAGTCTGCATTGATCTTAGCCTGTTTACTGTTACTGCCTCGTGATTTAATTCTTTTGGTCACAGACCATTGCTGAGACTCAGCAGGAAATATATTCAATTTGAGTTCATGGTTGATCTGCAGTTTGTCATCATTGGCTATTTTAAGATCGCCAAATTGGATGTGCGCATTATCATCATTTCCATCTATCGTTTTGAGGGCAACGATCTCACTTTTCAAACCTCCCAAATCTTGCTTAACTTCCTGCGTGTCAGCATTGCTGTATTCCTTGAAAGTAGTGGCTCCTAATATTACGAAACAAACCAGATTCGATAACCAGAAAACCAACAAGCTTTGCTTTAGATTCCTGCTAATGCGTGTTTTGAAAACCAATTTAAGTGCTGAAAAAACTATGAAAGCAAGTGGTACTCCCAGAATTATAAAGCTGTTGACGCTAGCAATGAAATTAACGACAGGTGAGGAGGAGCTGATAAATTGTAGAATTGGCGAAGCTAAAACAAATCCAACAATCATTGAGATCCATACTCCTGCAAAAATCAACAATAATAAAGCGCCTATTATAACTACTAATGGTCTAAAAAAACCAACAATTTTGGCAGCACCAATTTTGATATTTCGTTCCAGATCAATATTTGGACCTGCGGCCCTGAAAGACTTTTTTCCGCTACCCCCCAATCTTTCAGAGATATCATCAGTAAACTCAGTTAAATTTGAAGAAAAATTGTTGATCTCTTTTTCAAGATATTCTGCAATATTACTCACAGTGATTTTTTCACCTTTCATAGCAAGATAATCTGCTGATGTCTTAGCTTCCGGAATAAATATCCACATGATAATGTATAATGGCACGGCAAATCCTCCTGTCACAGTAAATGCTATAAAAGCAAGCCTTACCCACATCACGTTTTGTATGCCGAAGTAAGCAGCTATTCCTGCACATACACCTCCAATTTTTTTCTCGGCAATATTTCTGTAAAGTTTTCTGGTCGAGCTTGTTTTTCGTCCGGATTGTTTACTTTGATTACTTGTATCGAAATCTTCACCAGGGAGATCTATGGATTCCGCACCAAATTCTTCAGGTCTACCCATTGTTTTTATGGCAAATTCTACATCAGCAGTCGTAACTATGGATTTTGTTTCAGTTTTTTCCTGCAATAATTCACCCAACCTTATTTCGATATCAGTAATGATCTCCTGATAACTATCTGAGTATGCAAAATGATTTTTGATAGAAGAAATATAACGTTCTAGTAGGTCGAATGCCATTTCGTCCATTGTAAATGGGAAGCCTCCGAGATTAATATTTATGGTCTTATTCATGATCTTTAATGTTTTTTGTAGTTTGAGAGACGACTTTTACTAATTGATTCCAGCTTTCGAGTAATTCTGTCAGAAGTGTTTCACCTGCAGCAGTGATTTTATAATATTTTCTTGGTGGCCCACTATTGCTTTCCTTCCATGAATATTCTAGTAATCCTCCATTTTTGAGTCTAGTAAGAAGTGGATATACCGTTCCTTCAACTACAAGCAGTTCATTTTCTTTGAGTTTATTGATAATATCGGTGGTGTATAATTCCTCTCCCGAAATTATTCCTAAGATACACATCTCTAATACGCCCTTGCGCATTTGAGCCTTTGTGTTCTCGACTTTTAAAGTTTCTTTTTCATGCATTTCATTGGTACTCATATCATGATTTTTGATTTTGTTGTTTAATATTAAATATCACCTTAAATCTTGCTTAATTTAATTTCTTATCCGTGATGGTACAAAGATAATACAAAGATATAGTATTATGTATTACTTAGTACTATCTTTACGATAATATATTGTAAAAAACAGATGTATGCAATGGATTGTCCGATGAAAACATAGAGTGATGGGATGATCAGTAATCAGTAATCAGTAATCAGTAATCTGTAATCAGTGATCAGTAATCAGCATTTGAGTGCTGAATTAAGACTATATGTGCCTAGTTACCGCATAATAAATCTGTGCCATCCGTGTAATCATCATAATCCCTGCCTTTAATGTCAGGCAAGCGTGATTCAGAAATAAGTAATCAGTAATCAGCAATTGAGTGCTGAATTAAAACTATATCTACCTATTTACAACATATAAATCTCTGCCATCCGTGTAATCTTCATAATCCCTGCCTTTAATGGCAGGCAAGCGAGATTCAGAAAAAAGTAATCAGTAATCAGCAATTGAGTGCTGAATTAAAACTATATCTACCTATTTACCACATATAAATCAGTGCCATCCGTATAATCATCATAATCCATGCCTTTAATGGCAGACAAGCGTGATTCAGAGGTTCTAACCTTCTGTCCTTCTCACCTTCTTACCTTCTCACTTTCTCACCCTCCTCACCTCCTCACCATAATTCATAATAGCAAAAACCAATATTTTAATCATAATATGATGTTAAGTTTACATAGAATTTTAAAATTTGGAACTTTAATATAATTTAGAACATTTAAGAAGTATGTAACATTTATGTTTGTATGCACTGCAATAATTAAATAATCAATCCGTTTAATTTGGCATTGCATATAGATCAAATTATAAAATCAAATAAATTATTATCATGAGTAACGACAATGGAAAAACAGTTTTGGCACTTTTTGCAGGAATAGCAGCAGGAGTTGCCTTGGGAGTTTTGCTTGCACCTGAAAAAGGGGAAGAAACCCGCACTAAAATTACGGATTCTGCAAACAAGATTTCTAATGACTTAAGAGAAAAAGTTTTAGAAGGAATTAATAAAATTCGTGCAAAGAAAGATGAATATGCTCAGTCAACATCTGATCTTGCTGACGAAATCCTATCTTAAGTTTAGAATCCAACTAAAAAGATAATAAGTATCGGAAATAATTTTTTCCGGTACTTTTTATGTTTTTATATAAGCTAAATATTTACTTTAAATAATCCAGTTGAAAAACTTGTCACCCAACAGTTTATAATCCTTACTTTAATATTTTTAATATGAATTCTACACTTGTGTTAAAGCCGGAAGAATCTGCAGAAAAGCAAAAAAATGATATTGATTTAATTGCTATTGCAGTCGATGTATTAGTGCCATTTGTTCTTGATAACTTTCTGTTCAAAGGTACAAAAGGACGTCTTATGAAGCTTGTAGGGACTGTAGCCGCTCAGCAATTAATCAAAATGCTGGCTAAATCGAAAACAGTAGACGATATCCTTGATCAATTAGAAGCCTGGTTGCAGCACCCTTCCAAAAAACCTGCTAAACCATTTCCAACTATTGGTGATGCTGTTCGTCAAAATAGTAAGAAGTATAGAACACGTTCTAAACCCGAAGACTACTATGACCCTGAAAGAGAGATGTTCTATTAACTGATTGATTGATTATTATGTGCAAAACCTTTTTTCTCACTGTTTCAGTGATATTAATTTGTGTATGCGCTCTTAGTGCAGAGACACAATTTTTTTGGGGTGCTTTTCAGTTCAAATTAGTTGAAACAGGTACAGACAATTATACTGCTTTTGCAGATATCAGATTATCTGAAGCAAGAAATCTTGGAAAAATCGAATTCCAGTTGTTCGAAAATGATAAACAGTTGGGATCATTTTCTGAAAGGCATTTATTCTTAAGAAAAGGGGAAGATAATTTCAATAGAGATTTGGCCTTGGAAAAACTTCACGATCGCCTTACTGATACTGAATTCATCAACATTGCTTCTAACCTGGCAGCCAGGGACAAACTAATTTGCTATTTAAAGACTTCCAACAATAAAATGTATAGTCTCATTCTGACGATTAAAGCGGATGCACCTGCTTATCGACCACCTGTCGTGGTGCCATCATTTAGCAAAATCACACATTTTAAATATCAATTGGTAACGAAAGGTGATGGAAACCAAGTGCTTAAGTTGGACACAACATTGGCGGAAAATAAATCTATACTTAACGCTTATCGTAATATATCCAAAGTTAAGATCTCGCACATACCTAAATATCAGACCTCAACGAATTTTATAGAAGAATTGGATTCTGTTATATTTTTAGGGAAAAGGAATCTTTTTATACATCCAGTTAATAAACCAAAATACGAATATCTCGCAGCTGCAATAGAGCCTATTGAGCTTACCGAGACTATTAATCCATCGATCAATTGGAATAAAATGATCGCTCAGCCAGACAGTCCGGTATTTTCAATGGAATATTTGAAAGGTATTTTAGAGCATAAAATATCTTATTTTGATGGTCCAAAGAAGTATGATATTTTATGTATGAGGTTTACGTATTTTGATGGTAAAAAATTAAATAAATCTTATTATTGGGATGAGACAAGTGAATACCCATTTGAAGAAATTAAGGATCGGATAGAACCTTTTTCTATGATCATTGATAAAATTATCATCAAGGACGCCAGGCAAAACACGGTTTATATTCCTCAATCTTTCTTATTCAACTTCGAATAAAGCTTCCGGATAATTGACTTTTCAAAATTTATTTATTGACTTCTTACAATAAGTTGATATTATTTCAGTTTTTTTGCACTTTATTCCGTGTAAAAACACAGAGTTTCTCTGCAAATGAAAAAACAAACCAACGTATTTAAGTTCGGTGGAGCGTCTATAAAAGACGTCGATGGCATCAAAAATGTTGCCGGTATTTTGGCTTCACGTCTGGAAGAACGAATAGTCATCGTCATTTCTGCTTCAGGCAAGACTACCAATCATTTGGAAGATGTGATGAATGCTTATTTCAACAAACAGGCTGATGTCCGTGAGAAGATCGAAGTGGTCAGAAGACATCATTACGGTTTGATAGATGGTTTATTTGAACCTGGAGATGAGGTGTATGCGCTTGTCAATGACCTTTTCGTGGAGATCGACTGGATTGTCGAAGAAGAGCCAAAGCATGACTATGATTACATATATGATCAAATGGTCAGTGTCGGAGAATTACTTTCTACCAGAATCGTTGCCTCCTATCTTAATAAAATAGGAATTCCAACAGCATGGGTTGACG
>ERZ724524.1785-NODE-1785-length-14260-cov-10.786695_pt1 | contig 14260 bp, 10 predicted proteins | sample MGYA00376057_ERZ724524 | MGnify/ENA primary metagenome ERZ724524 (study PRJEB28724, sample SAMN07190888) | wastewater metagenome | isolation source: influent of sewage treatment plant in Hong Hong | place: USA: Christiansburg, Virginia | collected 2016-03-01 ...
GAAGTGACCGCCTGGACCGACGACGGCGAAATCATGGGCGTGCGCCACAAGACCCTCGCGGTGGAAGGCGTGCAGTTCCACCCGGAGTCGATCCTGACTGAGCGCGGCCACGACCTGCTGCGCAACTTCCTTGAACAATCCAAGCATGTCTGAGGGGAACATCGCCATGACCATCACCGCCCAGGAAGCCCTGCAGCGCACCATCGACCACCGGGAGATCTTCTACGACGAGATGCTCTCGCTGATGCGCCAGATCATGGCCGGCGAAGTTTCGCCGGTGATGACCGCCGCCATCCTCACCGGCCTGCGCGTCAAGAAGGAAACCATCGGCGAGATCACCGCTGCAGCCACGGTGATGCGCGAGCTGTCCACCAAGGTGGTGGTGCCGGCCGACTCCAACTTCCTGGACGTGGTGGGCACCGGCGGTGACGGTTCCCACACCTTCAACATCTCCACCGCGACCATCTTTGTGGCCGCGGCTGCCGGGGCCAAGGTGGCCAAGCACGGCGGCCGCAGTGTTTCGAGCAAGTCCGGCGGCGCCGACGTGCTGGAGGCGCTGGGCGTCAATCTGAACCTCTTGCCCGTGCAGGTGGCCGAGTGCATTACCGAAACCGGCATCGGCTTCATGTTCGCCCCCAACCACCACAGCGCCATGAAGAACGTGGCCCCGGTACGCCGCGAGATGGGCGTGCGCACGATCTTCAACATCCTCGGCCCGCTGACCAACCCGGCTGGCGCGCCGAACACCCTGCTCGGCGTGTTCCACCCGGATCTGGTCGGCATCTGCGTGCGCGTCATGCAGCGTCTGGGCGCCGAGCACGTGCTGGTGGTGTACGGCCGCGACAGCATGGACGAAGTGTCCCTCGGCGCCTCCACGCTGGTCGGCGAGCTGAAGGACGGGGTGGTCTCCGAATACGAGATCCACCCGGAAGATTTCGGCCTGACCATGATGTCCAACCGCCACCTCAAGGTGGCCGACGCCGACGAGTCGAAAGCCATGCTTCTCGGCGTGCTCGACAACAAGCCCGGTGCGGCCCGCGAGATCGTGGCCCTCAATGCCGGCACAGCGCTGTACACCGCCAACGTGGTCGATTCCATCGGCGCCGGCATCGTCCGTGCCCGCGAAGCGATGGCTTCCGGTGCCGCCCGCGCCAAGCTGGAGGCCTTCGTGGCCGCCACCCGCAAGTTCGCCTGAGAGAGCCATGTCCGACATCCTCAACAAGATCCTCGCCGTCAAGCGCGAGGAAGTGGCCGCCGCCCGCGCTGCCGTCTCCGATTCCGCGGTGCGTGAACGTGCTGCTGCCCAGCCGCCGGCACGGGATTTCACCGGTGCGATCCGCGCCAAAATTGCCGCTGGCCAGGCCGCGGTGATTTCCGAAATCAAGAAGGCCAGCCCCTCCAAGGGCGTGATCCGCGCCGATTTCCGGCCGGCCGACATCGCCGCCTCCTACGAGAAGGCCGGCGCCGCGTGCCTGTCGGTGCTGACCGACAAGCAGTTCTTCCAGGGCGCCCCGGAATACCTGCAGGCTGCCCGCGCCGCCTGCAGCCTGCCGGCCCTGCGCAAGGATTTTCTGGTGGACAGCTACCAGGTGTACGAAGCCCGCGCGATGGGCGCCGACGCGATCCTGCTGATCGCCGCGGCCCTGAGCCTGGCCGAGATGCAGGAGATGGAGGCCATCGCCGACAGCCTTGGCCTGGGCGTGCTGGTGGAGGTGCACAACGGCGCCGAGCTCGACCTGGCCCTGCAGCTGCGCACGCCGCTGGTGGGCGTCAATAACCGCAACCTGCGCACCTTTGAAGTCAGCCTGCAAACCACCCTCGAGCTGCTGCCGCGCATTCCCGCCGAGCGCATCGTCGTGACCGAGTCGGGCATCCTCGCGCCGGCCGACGTGGCCCTGATGCGCAGTAACAACGTGAACGCCTTCCTGGTCGGCGAAGCCTTCATGCGCGCCGACGATCCGGGCGCCGGACTGGCCAGCCTGTTCGGCTGATCAATGAGCGAGGCGCCGGACTCCCCGGCTGCAGCAGGGCCCGAGGGCACGCCCGAGCAGGCTTCTGCGCCCCGGCCACGCCGCCTGGGTGAGGGTTGGGCGGGGCGCTGGCTGCGTCGCGCGCTGGCCGGCGTCATCGCGCTGCTTGCCGTTGTAGTGCTGGTGGTCGGCTGGCTGGGGGGCACCGACTCCGGCCTGCGGGCGGTGATGGATCTGGCCGCACGGCTCAGCGGCGGCACCGTCACCGTCGAGCGGGCCGAGGGCTACCTGCTGGGCCAGCTCAAGATCGGCGCCCTGCACGTGCGCACCCCGACGCTGCACGTGGACATCCTCAATCTGCTCATCGACTGGCGCCCCGGCGCCTTGATGAGCGGCGCCCTCGAGGTCTCCGCGCTGCGTGCATCGGAAGTGGCCGTCGCAACGCTGCCGAGCACCGAACCGTCCACGCTGCCGGCCAGCCTCGTGCTGCCCCGCGCAGTGCGCATCGACCACTTTCAACTGGATCGCCTGTTGGTCGGCAAGCTGGTGGATGACCAGCCGGCACCGCCGGACATGGAGTTCACGGCCCTCGCCGGGGCGCTGGATTCCGATGGTCACCACCATCGCCTGCGCGGCCTCAAGCTCATTGCGCCCTTCGGCCAACTGGCCGCCGAGGGTGAAATCGACGGTCAGCGGCCTTTTCCCCTCAACGCCAGGGCCAGCCTTTCGACGCGTCAGGCCGGTGAAGCCTACGAGGTGCAGGCGAGTGCCGCCGGTGATCTGGAAAACCTGCGTCTCCTTGCCAAGGCCCGCGGTGCCGGCATGAACGGTGATGCCAGCATCGTTGCCACGCCCTTCGCGGTGTTGCCGCTGCGCTCGGCAAAGCTCACGGTACGTGACGTGGACCCGAGCCGCTTCCACGCTTCGGCGCCCAGCGCCCGGCTCGACATCGACGCCGATCTGGTGCCGTCTACCGGCAAGGCGGCAGGTGCCGGTGAGCCACTGGCCGTGGCCGACTGGGTCGTCAGCGGTCCGCTGAACATCGTCAATCACCAGCCCGGCAGCTACGACAGTGGCGCGCTGCCGCTCGAATCCCTGGCTGCCAGCCTGCGCTGGGCAGGGGGCGAACTGGTGGCGACGGACGTAGACCTGCGCGTGCCGGGCAAGGGGCGCGCTACCGGCAAGATCCACTGGCGGGCCGAGGCGGGCACGGAAACCGCGGGTTTCGGCAAGGTCGATGCCGAGCTGCGTATCGTCGGGCTGGACGCCAAACGGCTGGACCGGCGTGCCGTCGCCACCCGCATCGACGGCCAGATCAGCGCGCAGGCCGACGCCGACGCCCAGACCCTTTCTGCCGATCTGCGCGACCCGCAACTGGCCCTGCGCCTGAAGGCCCGTCACGCTGCCGGCATCGTCACCGTCGATGAAGTGCTGGCCACCGCCCGGGCCGCCCGCCTGGAGGCTTCGGGCAAGCTCGCGCTGAATGGCGATGGCCGCTTCGAGGCGCGCGGCATCTTGAACCATTTCGATCCTCGCGCCTTCGTCGCCACGGCGCCGCTAGCGGATCTCAACGCCCGTTTCAGCGCGACCGGCCAGCGCACGCCGCAGCTCGCCGGCAAGCTGCAATTCGCGCTGGCACCAAGCACGCTGGAGGGCAAGGCTCTGGCCGGCAAGGGTGATCTGGCTCTCGAGGGCACGCGTCTCGTCGATGTCGATCTGGCCCTCGATCTGGGCGGCAACCGGTTGTCCGCCAAAGGGCGCTACGGAAAGCCCGGCGATGCCCTCGACCTGCATCTGGACGCACCGGCTCTGGCAGCCTTGGGCCACGGCCTGGGCGGGCGCATCAAGGCCGACGGGGTGCTGCGCGGCAGTCCCGGACAGCCGGCGGGTGAATTCGAATTGCTGGGCGAAAAGCTCAGTGTGGCCGGCATCCGCATCGACGGGGTGAACGGCCGCGGCCGTCTGGCCGAGGGGCGCAACGGGGCGATTTCGGTGGCGCTCGGCCTGGCCGGGCTGCGCAAGGGGAGGGATGTGGAGGCCATGCTGCAGCGGGCCAGTTTCGTTTTCGAAGGCACCCGGGCGGCCAACACGATGCGTCTGGAAGTCTTCGGCCCGGCCCAGGCATCGGCTGTGCTGAGTCTCGCGGGGGCCCTTTCCGACGGGCCGCGCTGGGAGGGGCGGCTGGACAGCCTGACGGTGCGCGGCGACTACCCGTTCACGCTGCAGGCGCCGGCGCCGCTGCTGCTGTCCGCCGATATCGTTCGGCTCGGCCTGGCCGAGCTGCGCGGGGGCTTTGGTGGCCGTTACCGTTTCGAAGAAACCCGCTGGCAGGCCCGCCATCTGGTGGCCCGCGGCAGTGTCACCGGGGTGCTGGTGGGGGTGGACCTTGACCCGACCACCCGGGCGGTGAGATCCCGCGGCGACTCCTTGCAGATGGGCGGTGAGTGGGACGTGGATGTGGCTGAGCAGGTGAACGGCACGGTGCGTCTCCAGCGGGAGAAGGGTGACCTGGTGCTGCAGGGGGATTCGCCGGTGAAGCTGGGGCTGGACGAGTTGCAGCTCACCCTGTCGGCGGTGGCGAATCGGCTGGCCTTCGGCTTCAGTGCCCACGGCAGCACGCTGGGCCGTGCCGCCGGGGCGGGTACTGCGCTGGCCGAGCGCACCGCCGATGGGGTTGTGCGGCTGGTGCCGGATGCGCCGCTGCTCGGTTCGGCGCAGATCGACATTCCGTCGATTGCCTGGGCCGGCCCGCTGGCCGACCAGAACCTGAAGACCGATGGCAGCCTGAAGGGCGAGTTCACGCTGGCGGGTACGCCGGCCCATCCGGAGGCCGCCGGGCGCATCCGGGGCGACAGGCTCAGCTTTGTGATGGCCGACCAGGGCCTGCATCTGTCCGGCGGCACGCTGGTGGCGGATTTCAACCGGGATCGCCTGAACCTGGAGGAATTCAGTTTCGTCTCGCCGAACCGGGTCCGGCCGCGGGAGAGCCGCATCGACGTGGCCCGCCTGACCAAGGCGCCGGGCACCCTCAAGGCGCGTGGCGAGGTGCAACTGGCCAGCGGCGAAGGGCGCTTCACCTTTACCGCCGAGCGTCTGCCGCTGTTGCAGCGGGCCGACCAGTGGCTGGTGCTGAGTGGCGAGGGCGAGGTGCTGAGTGGCTGGAATTCGGCCAATCTCAAGGGGCGCCTGGTGGCCGATGCGGGGTTCGTGGAACTCTCCCGTACGCCGGCACCCAGCCTCGGTGACGATGTGGAGGTGCTCGATCCACGCCATAACGGCAAGGCCCCGGTCAGCCCCTTCCTGACTTCCGTCGATCTGTCCATCAGCCTTGGCGATGCCCTCTACGTGAAGGCCCTCGGCCTGGATACCCGCCTGGCCGGTGACCTGCGCCTGCAGTCCGGGCCCGGCAAGCCCCTCAACGCAGCCGGCGTGATCACCGCCCAGGGGGGCATCTTCGAGGGCTACGGTCAGAAGCTCTCCATCGAGCGGGGCATCGTCACCTTCAACGGGCCGGTTGCCAATCCGGGCCTCAACGTGGTGGCCCTGCGCAAGGGCCTGTCGGTGGAGGCGGGCGTCGGCATCACGGGTACTGCGCGCCGGCCGCTGGTGCGCTTGGTCTCCGAACCCAATGTGCCCGATCCGGAGAAGCTCGGCTGGATCGTTCTGGGCCGTCCGCCCGACCAGGGTTCCGGTGGCGAAATGGCATTGCTGCTGCCTGCTGCCCAGGCCTTGCTGGGCGGCTCCGGTGGCGGCATTTCAGCAAGTCTGGCCGGTGCCCTGGGGTTCGACGAGGTTTCCTTTGGTTCCAGCGTGGATTCCCGCAGCCGGGTGCAGACCAGCAGCGTGGCCAGCGGCAGCGTCACCGGCACGGCGTCGAGCGCTTCGTCGAGCAACGTGGATTCCGTGCCCGGCCAGGTGATCACCATCGGCAAGCGCCTGTCGAGTCGGGCGTTGCTGTCCTTCGAGCAGAGTATCTCCGGGACGTCGAGCATCGTGAAACTCACCTACCAGCTCACCCGGCGCATTTCGGTGATCGGCCGGGCCGGCAGCGAGAACGCGGTCGACATGCTGTTCTCACTGTCCTTCAAGTAGCTCCCTTGATGCCGGTCATGGACGCCGGCAGCAGGGTTGGGCCAGATACGGGCTTCCCGTCAGGAGTCTGCCCGTGCCCGAAAACCTCCATCCCCGCGCCATTCCCGTCGCCGCCGTCTTTACTGCCGTGGCGGAAGGCTGGCGCAACCTGCGTAGCTGCCTGTTGCCGGCGATGGCCTACGCCGCGGTGTTTGCGCTGATCGGCCTGCTGATCTTTGCCTTGCTTCTGCACTTTTCCGTGGCAGCGATGATTCTGCCCTTTGCCGGTGGTTTTCTGCTGGTGGGGCCGGCGGTGCTGGCCGGTTTCTTCGGCCTGCGGCGGGCGCTGGTGGCCGGCCGCAGGCCGGGCGCGCAGGATGTGTTCCAGGCTTTCCGCCAGGCGCCGCGCGGGCTGGTGGTGGTGTCCCTGGTGTGTGTGCTGCTGTTGCTGATCTGGCTGACCGATGCGGCAACGGTCTATAGCTTCATGATCGGCGGGGCCGGGCAGGACGCTTTGCTGCCGCCGGGGACGTTCCGTTTCCACTTCTTCACCAGCCTGATGGGGGCGGTGCTGGCCCTGATTGTGTTCTGTGTTTCGGCCTTTTCGGTGCCGCTGCTGTACGACCGGCGGGCCACGCTGGTTGGTGCGGTGGCGGCCAGCGTGCGTGCCGTGTTCACCAATATCCCGGCCTTGCTGGTGTGGGCGCTGATCCTGGCGCTGGGGGTGATGGCGACGATCCTGTGCCCGCCGCTGCTGGTGGTGTCCCTGCCGTGTCTCGCCTTCGCCAGCGATCTGCTCTATCTTGAAATCTTTCCGCCGGAAGGTGGTCTGCTCCAGACCGACCCCCAACAAGAGAGATGACATGACACAGAACAATACGGGACGCGAAGTGGCCATTCTGGCCGGTGGCTGCTTCTGGTGCCTGGAGGCGGTGTATCTGGGTGCCGAGGGCGTGCTGTCGGTGACTTCCGGCTACCTCGGTGGTCACGAGGACGCGCCGACCTATCAGCGCGTGTGCGACGGTGACACCGGCCACGCCGAAGCCGTGCGCATCGAGTTCGATCCGGCGCTGATCGGCTTTGGCGATCTGCTCGATGTCTTTTTCGCGATCCACGACCCGACGACCCTCAACCGCCAGGGTAACGACATCGGCACCCAGTACCGCTCGGCCATCTTCACGCTGAGCCCGGAGCAGGACGCCATTGCCCGTGCGAAGATTGCCGAGCTGGAACGGGACGCCGTCTTTCCCGGGCCGATCGTCACCGAAGTCGTGCCGGCGCCGCATTTCTGGCCGGCCGAGGTCTATCACCACAATTACTTTGCCCGGAATCAGGCGCAGCCCTATTGCGCGTATGTGGTGGCGCCCAAGGTGGCCAAGTTTCGTAGCAAGTTCGCCAAGCGGGTGAAGGCGACTTGAAATAGAATCCGGCAGTCTTTAACAAGGAGCATTCCATGACCCAAACCACCACGGCGAGCGGCCTCGTCATTGAAGAACTGGAAGTTGGCACTGGCGCTGAAGCCACCGCCGGGCAGCAGGTCAAGGTGCATTACACCGGCTGGCTCACCGACGGCAAAAAGTTTGATTCGAGCAAGGACCGCAACGACCCGTTCGTTTTCGGCCTCGGCGCCCGTCAGGTGATCGCCGGTTGGGACGAAGGCGTGCAGGGCATGAAGGTGGGTGGCAAGCGCAAGCTGACCATTCCCGCCAACCTCGGCTACGGCGCCCGCGGTGCCGGCGGCGTGATCCCCCCGAACGCCACGCTGGTGTTCGAAGTGGAGCTGCTGGGTGTGAAGTAATCCGGCAACGGATTGCTGCATGAAGAAGGGCGCTCTCGGGCGCCCTTTTGTTTTGCTGTTTCAGCCGGCTTCGCCCAGCAGTTCGAGGATGTCCTCCCCATAGGCTTCCAGCTTGCGGTCGCCGACGCCGGATATCGTCCCCAGTCCTTCGATGCTGTCCGGGCGCTGGCGGGCGATGTCGCGCAGGGTGGCGTCGTGGAAGATCACGTAGGCCGGCACGTTGCGCTCCTTGGCGGTGGCCGAGCGCCAGGCGCGCAGGCGATCGAGGAGGACGGCTTCTTCGCCGGTGGCTTCGGGCCAGCTGTCGGTCTTGCGGCCGGTGCCGATGTTGCGGCCCTTCTTGGTCGGGGTGGTGTCCACGCGCATCGTGAAGCCGGCTTCGCCGCGCAGGATGGGGCGGGCCGATTCGGTGAGGGTCAGGGCGCCGTAGCGTTCGTGGTCCACCGCCAGGGCGCCGTGGGCGACGAGCTGGCGGATCAGCGTGCGCCAGCCCTTGTCGTCCAGTTCGGTGCCGATGCCGAAGGTGCTGACCTGGTCGTGCTGCCACTTCTTGACGTTGTCGGTGGCCTTGCCGATCAGCACGTCCACCACGTGGGCGGCGCCGAAGCGGCTGCCGGTGCGGAATACGCACGACAGCGCCTTGCGCGCCGAGTCGGTGGCGTCGCGGGTTTGCGGCGGATGCAGGCAGGTGTCGCAGTTGCCGCAGGGCGCGGAGTCTTCGTCGAAGTAGCCGAGCAGGCGCTGGCGCCGGCAGGTGGTGGTTTCGCACAGGCCGAGCAGCGCGTCGAGCTTGGCGGTGGCGACGCGCTTGACCTCGTCGCCGGCCTCGCCCTGATCGATGAAGCGGCGCTGCTGCACCAGGTCGGCCACGCTGTAGGCCATCCAGGCCTCGGCGGGCAGGCCGTCCCGGCCGGCGCGGCCGGTTTCCTGGTAATAGCCTTCGATGGAGCGGGGCAAGTCGAGGTGGGCGACGAAGCGCACGTCGGGCTTGTCGATGCCCATGCCGAAGGCGATGGTGGCCACCATCACGATGCCGTCCTCGCGCAGGAAGCGGTCCTGGTTGATCGAGCGCTCTTCGGCGCCCATGCCGGCATGGTAGGCCAGTGCGGAGATGCCCTTTTCGGCCAGCGCGGCGGCGGTTTCATCCACTTTCTTGCGTGAGCTGCAGTAGATGATGCCGGCCTCGCCGGTGTGCTCGCGCAGGAAGGCGAGCAACTGGCTGCGGGGATTGTCCTTGGGGACGATGGTGTAGCGGATGTTGGGGCGGTCGAAGCTGGAAACGAACTCGCGGGCATCGACCAAGCACAGGCGTTCGGCGATCTCGCGGCGGGTCTGGGCATCGGCGGTAGCGGTCAGCGCGATGCGCGGAATGTGCGGGTAGCGTTCCTGGAGGATCGACAACTGCAGGTATTCGGGGCGGAAGTCATGTCCCCATTGCGACACGCAGTGGGCTTCGTCGATGGCGAAGAGGGCCAGCTGGCCGGCTTCGTGGAGGTGATCCAGCAGGTCGAGAAAGCGTGGCGTGACGAGGCGTTCGGGGGCCACGTAGAGCAGGTCGAGGGCGCCGGCGATCATCGAACGCTCGATCTCCATGGCCCGGTCGAAACTCAGGCTGGAGTTCAAAAAGTCTGCCGCGGCGCCGACTTCCTTGAGGGCGCTGACCTGGTCCTGCATCAGTGCAATCAATGGGGAGACGACAATTGCCACGCCAGGGCGCAGCAGGGCCGGGATCTGGTAGCACAAAGACTTGCCGCCACCGGTGGGCATCAGCACCAGGGCGTCGCCGCCGGCGGCTACGTGTTCGACGATGTCTTCTTGCGGGCCGCGGAACTGCGTGTAGCCGAAGACGTGGAATAGGGTTTCGCGGGCGCGGCTCATAGGGGCAGGATTTTACCCTGCCCCGGGCCGCGGGTCAGAACAGCTTGGAAAGATGGGGCACCAGACCATCCTGATTGACGAAAGTCAGCTCGTACATGCTGGTGAGTCCGGCCGCCTGCTCGTCGGTGAGGCCGGTGACGCACAGGATGAACTGGCTGCGGTCGATGCCAAGGCGCTTGCGCAGGGTGAGGTATTTGTCGATGTCCTGGCGGAATTCGCCGGTCTTGCATTCGATGCACACGGGCGTGTCGCCATCGACAAGAAAGAACACGTCCAGCTCGTGGAGATCCTCGTTGGGGAAGACCACCGACAGGTTGCGGGTGCACGAAAACTCGCGCCCTTTCTCGCCGAACAGGGCGAGCAGTTTCATGAATGCGTACCACTCCAGCCATTCGCCGGCGAAGAAGCTGCGTACGGCGGGAACCGACTGGATGGTGGCGCGGCCGATTTTTTCCTGCTTCTGGTAGAAATACTTGGCGAGGAAGGAATAGTCGTAAAGCTGCTTGCAGAAGGCGTTGATGGCCTGGCCGTCCTTCTGGCTGTGCTTGGACAGGTTGAGGCTGAAGTTGGGCACATCCTTCGACTGGCCCCAGCGGATCTTGTCCACCACGTCGCGGAGAAGGGCGTAGTTGTCGCCCAGTTCCACCGCAACATCGTCAAAGAAACCGGTGGTGTCCACCGCCTTCGGATTGGTGCGCACCTGTACCTGGCGGCGCTGGAACCACTGCAGGATGTGCGTGTGCTGGGCGTCGCTGGCGAGGTGGGCCGTGTTGTGGATGTCAAAACCGGTCGCTGACGGCGTGACCGTAGCGGTGTCCGTGGCCGGGATTTGCGCGCGCAAGCGGACGGTTTCCTCCTGCAGCGCAAAGTACTGTTGCAGTACCTTGCGTACGAAAAGCACCGTGTCGTAGACCTGCACCTCGTTGCCGCAGTTGGGGCAAGCTATGGATTTACCGGCGTGCTCGCCCAAGGCTTCGGCCACATGGCCGCACTTGTTGCAACGAAGAATCGCCATGAGATATTTTTTTGGAATAGGGTGGCACGATTATGCCCATCCCTTCCCGTTCTGGCGATTCCCCCGCTCCGGCTAAGTGGTGACGTGATGTTCGGCGATGTAGTGCTTGAGCACCGCTTTGAGCAGCGAGATACGCTCGGTATCGCCCTTTTCGCGGGCGTGCTGAATGTCGTCGACGATCATGCGGCGGATGCGTTTTTCGCCTTCGGGGGTGTGGCACAGGTAGCAGCCCATTTCGACGGCAACCATTTCGGGAATATGTTCGTGTTCGGCAATGGCGAGGATTTCGTCTTCGGACAGGTCGGACAGTTCGATGCAGTCTTGTAGCGTCAGCATGGTGTTTCCCTCCTCGTTATCATCCTTCTGTTTGGACCTATTTGGCGCCTTTTGCAAAGCAGAAATATTGATGAGGCGCAAGGGTCGTTTGCTTGCCGTTGGCGGATAAAATCACGACCTTTTTCAAGGAGATGGCCATGCAGGGGTTGAAGGGATTTGGGCACGGCATCTACGCTGTGGATTCCGCTTATACGGGGCCGGATGTGGCGGCGATCCACCTGATCGAGCAGGACGGACGGGCGGCGCTGGTGGATACCGGCAACAACGATGCGCTGGTGCATGTGGAGCAGGCCCTGGCCGAAACCGGGCTGTCGCCGGAGGCCGTGGATTACGTGCTGCTGACCCACATTCACCTTGATCACGCGGGGGGCGCCGGGGCGTTCATGGCGGCTTTCCCCAACGCGAAGCTGGTGGTGCATTCCCGCGGCGCACGGCACATGGCCGAGCCGTCGAAGCTGTTCGCCGGGGTTTCTGCCGTGTATGGCGCCGAGCGGGCGAAGGAACTCTACGGCGAGCTGATTCCGGTCGCCCCGGAACGCATCATCGAGGCCACCGAGGGGCTGGAGCTGAATCTGGCCGGGCGGGTGATTCGCGTGCTCGACACGCCGGGTCACGCCCGCCATCACGTGTGTTACTTCGACACCGTCAGCCGCAGCTTCTTCACCGGTGACACGTTTGGCCTGTCATACCGGGCGCTGGATGTGAATGGCCGGCCGAGCATCTTTCCGACCACCACGCCGGTGCAGTTCGAGCCGGAGGCGATGCACGCGTCCATCGCCCGCATGGAGGCCGAGCAGCCGGCGGCCATGTACCTGACCCACTACGCGCAGGTGACCGATGTGCCGCGTCTGGCGGCCGACCTGCATCGTCTGATCGATGCTCACGTGGCGATTGCCGAGCGTCACGCCAATGCCGGCGCCGAGCGCAAGGCCTTGATCGAGGCGGATGTGTGGGCGCTGGTGGGCGAGGAGGCGCAACGCCAGGGCTGGACCCTGCCGGAAGCCGACTGGCGCAAGCTGCTGGCCCTGGACGTGGAACTCAACGCCCAGGGGCTGGATGTGTGGCTGGGAGCCCGCGCGAAAGACTGAACTGATCCTGTGGGTCGGACTTCAGTCCGACAGCGCCTGGTTGAACGCGTGTTGTCGGACTTCAGTCCGACCCACAGGGCGATCCACGGAGGCGTTCAGGCCAGGGTGTCGCTGAATACCAGGTTCCACAGCACTCGCACGCCGGCGGCGCGTGTGCTTACCTGTTCCCGGTCGATTCGCGATACCTGGTTGTTGAGACGCAGGCCGTGTTGCAGGCGGCGATATTCCCGGTAGGTGTCGGCCACTTCGGCGGCCTGGTCGACCGGAATCAGCCCCAGCTCACCGGCCATCCCGAGCAAGGCAATATTGCCCAGGTTGCCGGTGAGGCGGGCGTGCTGGTGGGCGTAACCAAGCACCAGGTACTGGACGATGAACTCCACGTCGATCAGTCCGCCCCGGTCATGCTTGAGATCGAAGAGCCCTTCGGTCTTGTTGGGATGGGCGTCCACCATGCGCTGACGCATGGCCAGCACTTCTTCGCGCAGCTTGGCCAGGTCGCGCTGCTGGCGCAGCACTTCGATGCGGATGGCCTCGAACTTGCGGCCGATGTCCCGGTCACCGGCGCAGAAGCGGGCGCGGGTCAGGGCCTGGTGCTCCCACACCCAGGCGTTTTCCAGCTGGTACTGGCGGAAAGCCTCCAGCGACACCACCATCAGGCCCGAATCGCCATTGGGGCGCAGGCGCAGATCGGTATCGAAGAGCTGGCCGGCGGCGGTCTGGGCGGATAGCCAGGTGTTGGTGCGCTGGCCGAGGCGGGTGTAGATCTCGGCGGCCTCGGGGGCGTCGTCGTCATGCACGAAAACCATGTCGAGGTCGGACGCGTAGCCGAGTTCCTTGCCACCCAGCTTGCCGTAGGCCAGCACCGCGAACTTCGGTTCGTCGCGGTGACGGTTCTTGATCTTGCGCCAGCACATGGTGACGGTCAGGTCCACGATGATGTCGGCCAGGGCCGACAGGAAGTCGGCGTGGCGTTCGACGGTCAGATGGCCGGCGATGTCCTTGGTGAGCAGCCGGAAGACCTGCGCGTGGTGCTGTTCGCGCATCAGGTCCATCTGGCGTTCCATGTCGGGCTCGGCTTCTTCGAGCTGCTTGGAAAGCTCTGCGCGGAAGGCGTCGAGATCGAGCTCTTCTTCGAGGATGCGCGGGTCGAGGGCTTCGTCGAGGAGAATCGGGTGGAGGTTGAGGAACTGGGCGGCCCACGCCGAGGCGCTGACCAGTTCGGCCACCTTGTGCAGGGTTTGCGGGTATTGCTGGAGCAGGGCCAGATACGAGCCGCGCCGGCTGATGGCGTCGAGCATGTCGAGCAGGCGCTCGAAGGTGGCGTTGGGATCGGCGGTTTCGGCAGCGGCCTCGATGACCCGCGGGATCAGCGGATCGAAGCGCAGCTTGATGGACGGCGGGATCTGCTGGTAGCGGTTGCCGTTACGCACGGCGGCCAGGCGGCGGGCGGCGGCGGGCGGGTCGAGGTAACCGAGGCGCTCAAACTCGGCGCTGCACAGGTCCTCGTCGCTGGCGCTGGCCCACAGGTTGTCGAGGTCGTGGCCCTTTTCGGTGGGGTCGCCAAAGACGCTGTCGAAATGCCGGCCCACCGTTCCCCGGTGCGTGTCCAGCTCCACCAGCATGGCCTCGTAGCTGGCAAAGCCCATGGCTTGGGCGATGATCGCCTGGTCGGCCGGGGTGCCCGGCAGGTTGTGGGTCTGGGCGTCGTCGAGGTATTGCAGGCGATGCTCCAGGTTGCGCAGGAAGGTGTAGGCGACGACCAGTTTGCGTTCGGCCTCCGGCGTGATGATGGCGCGCTCGGCGAGCTTGCCGAGCACCTTGAGGGTCGGCTTGATCTGCAGGGCGGTGTCGCGCCCGCCGCGGATCAGCTGGAAAACCTGGGCCAGGAATTCAATCTCGCGGATGCCGCCGGGGCCCAGCTTGACGTTGTCGGCCATGTCCTTGCGGGCCACTTCGCGGCGGATCTGGGCGTGCAGGTCGCGCATGGCGTTGATGGCGCCGAAGTCGAGGTACTTGCGGAAGATGAAGGGGCGGGCGATGGCACTCAGCTCGGCGCCGCGGATGCCGGTCATCACGCGGGCCTTGATCCAGGCGTAGCGTTCCC
>ERZ724524.1786-NODE-1786-length-14260-cov-4.857304_pt1 | contig 14260 bp, 14 predicted proteins | sample MGYA00376057_ERZ724524 | MGnify/ENA primary metagenome ERZ724524 (study PRJEB28724, sample SAMN07190888) | wastewater metagenome | isolation source: influent of sewage treatment plant in Hong Hong | place: USA: Christiansburg, Virginia | collected 2016-03-01 ...
ACCAGAAAGTTGGAGATGTGCCCGGCCGGGCAGCTCGACACCAGAATCATGCCCAATGCAATGCTGGGCTCGGGCCGCAGGATAGACACCAGCACATAGGTCATGGCCGGGAACAGGATGTGGTGGCCCAGCAGTCCCAGCGCCAGCGCCTTGGGCGTGCGTAGCGCAGTCTTGAAGTCCTCCACGCGCAATTCCAGCGCCACGCCAAACATGACCAGGCCCAATACGGCGTTGAGCAGTGTTAGCGTTTGCGGATTGAAGCTCAGGTGTACCTGGTCAATAGGGGCCATGTGTTTGTCTCCTTGTTGTCTCGTTGTGGGGCAACTTTAGGGCAAAGGCACTCACCTGTCATGTGTCATGCGGGACATCGCGGCTGCAATGTGCGTCGTCGTACGACTGAGGTTACCAAACTGCCAGGGCTGCGCTCGGTGTACGACAATCCACCCCAATCAGAAATTGCCGATTGTGGGCAAGTCTGACGCGAAGCCCGAATTTTCAGTGCCCTCCATCCACGCCATCATCGTCACCTACAACGCCGATCCAGTGCTGCTGGAGCGCCTGCTCGCAGCGTTGGCACCCCAGGTGGCAGGGGGTGTAGTGGTCAACAACGGGGCGCATTTGCCTTTGTCTCGTACGGCGTTGCAAGAACGCAGTTTTGATCTGCTAACCCTGATGGAGAATCGCGGCATTGCCGCCGCGCTGAACGCCGGGTTTGACTGGGCCTACCGCCACGGCGCAGAGTTTGTCGTCACCTTTGACCAGGATAGCGAACCGGCACCTGACATGATCGTGGAATTGGTCCAAGCCTGGCAAACGCTTGCACGCCAGGGCGTGGCGGTTGGCGCGATCGGCCCTGAACAGGTGGACAGCCGGACCGCAAGGCGTGCCGCTTTCATCGCTCCCATTCGGTGGCGGCGCAACAAGCTGTCGCCTGCGGATGGGCAAGTCGTGGAGGTGGACCATCTGATCACCTCCGGCTGCCTGACCACAGCCCAAGCCTGGCGTCAGACCGGGCCCTATCTGGACGAGCTGTTTATCGACTATGTAGACATCGAATGGTGCCTGCGTTTGCGCCACAACGGTCTGCGGGTATTTGGTTTGGGTGGGGCCATCTTGTACCACGCCATGGGGGATGATGTGAAAGACTGGCGCGGCCAGCAAATACCGCACCACAGTCCCTTACGGCATTACTACCTGATGCGCAATGGTGCCTACCTTCAGCGACTCTCGCACATTCCATTCGCCTGGAAGGTCTCGGACGCCATTCACATGGTCAAGAAGTTCATCTATTTTTCGTTGCGCAGTCATCCCAGACGACCCCACATCGCGGCCATGCTGCGCGGGCTGGTTGATGGTTTGCGGAGTCGGATGGGGCCGGCGCGCGACGCCCACGATTGACCGTTGGGCAGAGCCCGAACTTTCTTAATTGCGAAGCTGTGTCTTCAGCGTGGCCAGATTTTCTTCAACCCAGGCACGTCCCTGTGCCAAATCGGAAAAAAGACGAAACTGGGTGTTGGTCTGCTCAAAGACATCCGCAAATCTTTGAACCATGAAGTTCATGCCTTCTACATCCGGTGTTGCCACCCATGCAATCACCGCCCTTGCGTGGGTGGACTCAATGAACTTGATGTAGCCATCTCGATAAGCGTCAAAGGCCTCCAATGACATCAAGACACTGTGATGCCAGTGCACGATGACGGCGAAGGTGCCGCTGGCCTGCCATTTTTCGTAGGCTTTGATGCGTGTGATCCGCAGGGCCTGAAGGGTCTCGATGTTAAAGGGCCCCGCTGCCTCGTAACACAGGATCTCCCCAACGGACGTCAGCGTGAATTCGCCATGGGGAGCAAATGGCCCGGCGACGTCCCAGCTCGATTTGAGATTCATCTTACTGGGCCGTCCAGCCGCCGTCGACCGGCAGGGCGACACCGGTAATGCCGGCTGCGGACTCACTGCACAAGAACGCGACGATCTCGCCAATGCGCTGCGGCGCAAGCAAGGTCTGGTTCGGTTGTTTTTCACTCAACAAATCCCGAATACCGGCATCTCGGTCGCCGCCGAACTTGGCCGCACGCAGGTCAATCTGCGGTTGAATAATCGCGGTGTCGGTCCAGCCGGGGCAAATGCAGTTGACCGCAATGCCCTGGGTTGCGGTTTCCAGCGCAACCCCCTTTGACAAACCCACCAAACCGTGTTTGGCCGCCAAGATGGCGTCCCAACGCTCCGCGGGAAAGCTCTCTATGCCACAGGTGTACTGAATGCCGGCGTTGTTGACCAGAATGTCTGGCGCACCCAGTACTTGGCTGGCAACTGCCACCAACTGTTCCGCTTCTTCGGCGTTGGCAAGATTGGCGCGTACATACGCGGCTTGAACGCCGAACCGCGTGGCAAGGTCGGCGGAAATGGCCTCACCCTGCCCAGCTTCTTCAATGCCGTGCAGCACGATGTTGGCGCCCTCTTGCGCCAGTGCCTGCGCAATCGCCAGCCCGATGCCTTGGGTCGATCCGGTGACCAATGCGGTCCTGTTTTTGAGGGTCATGGCGTCTGCTCCTTCTGGATCGCGTCTCGCAAAGCGGTTTTCAAGACCTTGCCGTAGTTGTTCTTGGGGAGTTCGTCAACAAAGTGGTAGTGCTTGGGGCGCTTGAACCGTGCGATCTGCTCCAGGCACAACGTGTCCAGGTCGCGGGCAGAAACATCCGTTCCAACCACAAAGGCAACCACCACTTCGCCCCATTCCGGGTCGGTTTGGCCAATGACCGAAACCTCGCGCACACCGGGGTGGCGCAGCAAGACCTCTTCCACTTCGCGGGGGTAGATGTTGGAGCCCCCGCTGATGATCATGTCCTTGGAGCGGTCTTTCAGGGTCAGGAAACCGCGGCCGTCCATGGCACCCATGTCGCCGGTCCACAACCAGCCGTCGCGCAGCGTCTTGGCGGTGGCCTCGGGGTTTTTCCAATATCCAGCCATCACCGGCGCGCCGCGCACCACAATTTCCCCGGTGATGCCGCGGGGCAGGTCAATTCCGTGCGCATTCACCACGCGCACCTTCACTAACATTTGCGCCACGCCCACCGAAGCGATGCGTAACAACCAGTCGGGGTGTGTGGTGTCGCCCAACTGGTCACGCGACAGTGCGGTAATGGTCATGGGTGACTCGCCCTGGCCGTAAATCTGCACGAATCGCGGGCCCATGACCTGCAGCGCGAGCTGAATGTCTTCGACGTACATCGGGCCACCGCCATACACAATGGTCTTGAAACCGTCCACCGCTGCGTTGCTGCTTTGGATGTACTCGACCAGCCGCTTGACCATGGTCGGCGCTGCGAACATGCACAGCCTGCCCACTTCTCGCGCCAGACTGACCAACTCCGCAGGATCAAAGCCACCGGACTCCGGTACCACGTGGCGTGCAGCCTTGGCAACAAACATGAAGTTGTACATGCCCGCACCGTGTGACATGGGGGCTGCATAAACGATGGCATCTTGGGCATCCACGCTGTCTACATCGCTGAAATAGCAGGATGTCATGGCATACAGATTGCCGTGTGTTTGCATCACCCCTTTTGGACGACCGGTCGTGCCCGAGGTGTAAAACAACCAGGCCAGATCATCGGCTTGGCGGTGTGTGGGCTCCAAGGGCTCTGCCGCAAGTGAAGCGTCAAAGTCCGGCGAATCTGGCTTCAGCAGCTTTCCCAAAGAAGGCATTGCCTCCAGCACCGCATCGGTATCACTCACTAGGTCATCTGTGGCAAACAACACCCGTGCCTGCGAATCGCTGACAATGAATTCAAGCTCTTTGAGATGTAACTTGGCATTGATCGGCACCACGACCAGGCCCGCCCACCAGGCGCCATACAACACTTCCAGGTAGGCCACGTGGTTGGTCATGTAGATGGCCACGGCGTCGCCCGGCTGCAGCGCCAGTGTGTTGCGAAAGTAGCCCGCCAGCCGCGCGGCCCGCTCGCCCAGTTGGGCATAGTGGCATACCGTAGTCGTACCGTGTAGTACGGCGGGATGGTCCGGGTAGGTTAACGCCGTGCGGACCAGAAGTTGCACAATGTTCATCGTTGCCGCTCCAACACACTGACATAACTGGCCACCGCAGAACCACCCATGTTGAACACCCCCGCCAGACTTGCCCCGGGCACCTGCATGTCACCCGCTTCACCCATCAGCTGCATGGAAGCCAAGACGTGCATGGACACCCCGGTGGCACCTATGGGATGCCCCTTGGCCTTCAGCCCACCTGAGGGGTTGATGGGCAAGGATCCATGGGCATGGACCACGCCGTCGGCCAATAGCCGCGCACCCTGACCTGGCGCAGCCAGACCCATGGCTTCATAACTCAGAAGTTCGGCGATGGTGAAGCAGTCGTGCACTTCTGCGAGTGAAAGATCCGTAACCTTGCAACCTGCCTGTGACAACGCTTCGCCCCACGCGCGCCTAGGCCCCTCAAATGCCAATGGATCGCGGCGCGACATGGGCAGGAAGTCATTCACCTGCGCACGGCTGCGCAAACGGATGGCGCGCGGAAACTGCTTCGCAATGGACGAGTCCACCACAACCACTGCGGCCGCACCGTCAGACACCAGCGAACAATCGGTCTTGCGCAGAGGCGTGGCGACCAATGGGTTTCTGTCCGACACGGTATTGCAGAATTCAAAACCCAGGTCCTTGCGCATCTGTGCCCAGGGGTTGCGCACACCATTGGCGTGATTTTTTGCGGCGATATGGGCCAGCGTGGCCGAGTGGTCGCCATACCGGTCAAAGTAGGCCTGTGCAATCTGGCCAAATATGCCAGGAAAGGTCAAACCCAAAGCAGCTTCTTCCTTGACGTAGGACGCATTGCCCAAAATCCGGGTGGTCTCAGCGCCGGATACTGCGGTCATTTTTTCCGCTCCGACGACCAGCGCGATGCGTGCGCGCCCGGCTTCGATGGCATCGCAGGCTGCATACAGGGCAGCCGCACCTGAGGCGCAAGCGTTTTCCACCCGTGTCGCAGGCTTCCAGCGCAAGCCTTCATCCGCTTGCAACACCAGCGAGGAGGCGAAAATTTCCGGTGAAAATCCACCGTTGAGTTGGCCGAGCCAAATGCCTTCCACCTCGCTCGCAGTGATCCCTGCATGCTCAATGGACTCGCGCGTTACGCCGTCTATCAGAGACTCCAGGTCCTGTGTGTCCAAACGTCCAAACGCTGTGTGAGCCCAGCCGACAATGCAAACACCCATAGCAATAGCCTCCGATTTACTGTAGAAACCCAATATAGAAAACAAACGCGTTTGATGAAAGACGTACAACTACCCGATGATCACCTGGCCGCATTCAAATCCCGAACAAGCAAGCCCCCAACTGGAGGCTTCGTGGGACTCCGACAGCGATTTGGGGCTGGTCTTTGACCTCGCGCCAGTGGGCTTGTGCATCTCGCGCGATCGTGTGATTCAACGTTGCAATGCCGCCTTCGGAGCGATGTTTGGTTATGAAGGCCATGAGCTCAAGGGCCGATCCATGGAAGTGTTGTATCCCTCGTCCAACGAGTTTGAAAACATCGGCGCGCATGGAATCTCGGTGATGAAGAAAACCGGCGTCTACAGTGATGAACGCATCATGCGGCACCGCAATGGGCAATTGTTCTGGTGCCACGCGGCCGGAAAGTCGTTGGCACGTGAGAACCCTTTTGCCTGCGCCGTATGGATGTTTGAAGACATCTCGGAACGCAGAGCCGTGTCGCGTGATCTGACATGCCGCGAACGCGAGATTGCGCGCCAATTGGCAGCCGGCCAAAGCACCAAGGAAATTGCGCGAACCCTGGGCGTCAGCCCCCGCACCATCGACGGCCATCGCGCTCGTATCATCCGCAAAGTGGGAGCCAAGAGCGCCAGCGAAATGATCGCGCGGGTGGTGGGTTTGCGTTAACACACCGTCAGACGGATCAACGGCTGCGCTGGTTGCGCCGCTCCAGCAGTGCCTGCAGTTCACCGACCACCCCTTTGCGGAATGCCAGTACACACAGCACAAAGATGACACCGATGATGACGTTCACCCAGGAACCCACTTTGTCGGCCAGCAGGTTTTGCAGCGAGATCACGATGCCGGCACCAAACACGGGGCCAAAGAAGGTGCCCACCCCGCCCAGCAAGGTCATCAAGATTACCTCGCCAGACATTGTCCAGTGCACATCGGAAAGTGTCGCAAACCCCATGATCAGGGTTTTCAGCGAACCCGCCAAACCGGCCAGTGCAGCCGACAAGGTAAAAGCCAGCAGCTTGTATTGGTCCACGCGGTAACCCAGCGAGATGGCCCGCGGTTCGTTTTCACGGATCATCTTCAGGACCTGACCAAACGGTGAGGTGACGATGCGTGAAATTCCCAGAAAGGTGCCTACAAAGATTGCCACCACCACGTAATACAGCACCGTGTCAGACTCCAGCGACAGCAGCCCCAGCAGTGCACCGCGGGGAACACCTTGCAGGCCATCTTCGCCACCGGTAAACGGCGTTTGCAACAGTGCAAAGTAGACCATCTGCGCCATGGCCAGCGTGATCATCGCGAAGTAGATGCCCTGGCGGCGAATGGCCACCGCGCCAATGACCAGACCAATCAGGCCCGAGGCCAGCATGCCGGCAAGAATGCCGACCTCCGGTGTGAGCTGGTAGGTCTTGATCAGCCAACCCGTCACATACGCTGCGGAGCCAAAGAAGGCTGCATGCCCAAACGACAGCAGACCGGTAAAGCCCAACAGCAGGTTGAAGGCACAGGCAAAGATGGCGAAGCACAGGAGCTTCATCACAAACACCGGGTACAGGCCCAAAAAGGGTGCCAGCAGGGCCAGAGCCAGCAAGCCCCAGTAGGTTGCGCGAATCAGTTGAGTGGTTTTGAACGTTGTCATGTTGTTTGCAGTCGGTTGAGTAGCGGTGGCCATGGCTTATGCCTCTTTACCAAACAGCCCGGCGGGGCGAAACATCAACACAATGACCATGACGACAAACACCACGATGCCCGAGGCCTCGGGGTAAAACACCCGCGTCAGACCTTCCACGATTCCCAGTCCCAGGCCCGTCAGAATGGACCCCATGATGGACCCCATGCCGCCAATCACCACCACGGCAAACACCACAATGATCAGGTTCGACCCCATGGTCGGATTGACCAGAATGATGGGCGCCGCCAATACACCGGCCAGCCCTGCCAGCGCAGCACCTGCACCGTAGGTCAGCATGACCATCAAAGGGACATTGATGCCAAAGGCCTGCACCAGGGCAGCGTTTTCTGTTCCGGCGCGCAGGTAAGCGCCCAGGCGTGTGCGCTCGATCAGGTACCAGGTTCCTATACACACCACGATGGATGCAAACACCACCCAGGCGCGATAGTTGGGCAGGACCATGAATCCAAGATTGGTGGCGCCAGAGAGCGCTTCCGGCACCGAATAAGCCTGACCCGAGGTGCCATACATTTCGCGAAAGATACCTTCGATGATGAGCGCCAGACCAAAAGTCAGCAGCAAGCCATAGATCGGGTCCAGCTTGTACAGGCGTTTGAGAAACAGGCGCTCGATGATGACGCCAACGATACCCACCGCCAGCGGTGCCAGTACCAGCGCATACCAGTACCCGATGCCGAATTGGTCGAGCAAGATCCAGGCAAAGAAAGCGCCCAGCATGTAGAGTGCGCCGTGGGCAAAGTTGACCACACCGAGCAGGCCAAAGATGACCGCAAGCCCGAGGCTCAGCATGGCGTAAAACGCGCCGTTGACCAGGCCCAGCAACAGCTGGCCCAGGAAGGCTTGAAGGGGTATGCCGAAAATGTCCATGGAGGCCCGTCAGTTCATGGCTTGCAATACAAAAAAACGCGGCCGGTCGTGTCGACGACCAGCCGCACGATGTCCCGAGTTACTTCTTTAGCAGAGCGCACTTGGACTCGGCCACCGTGGTGAACGCTTGTTCACCGGGAACCTTGGCGATCAACTTGTAGTAATCCCACGGTGTGGAGGCTTCTTTAGGGCTCTTCACTTCGTACAGGTACATGTCGTGGATCATGCGGCCGTCGGCACGGATGCTGCCCTTGTTGTAGAAGTCATCCACTTTGGTCTTCTTCAGCGTTTCCATGACCTTGTCACCGTCGGTGGTTCCGGCAATCTTGACGGCCTTCAGGTAGGTCAATGCGGCAGAGTAGTCAGCGGCCTGGATGCTGGACGGCATACGTTTGTACTTGTCAAAGAAGCGCTTGGCAAACGTACGGGATGCGTCGTCCTGGTTCCAGTACCAGCTGTCGGCCAGTTGCAGACCTTCGGTGTTGGCCAGACCCAGGCTGTGCACGTCGTTGATGAACACCAGCAGACCGGCGATCTTCATGGTCTTGTTGACACCGAACTCCTTGGCGGCTTTCATGGCGTTGGTAAAGTCGCCGCCCGCGTTAGCCAAAGCCAGCACTTGCGCCTTGGAGGTTTGTGCCTGCAACAGGAAGGACGAGAAATCCGACGCATTCAACGGGTGGCGCACAGCTCCGGCTACGGTTCCGCCATTGGCCTTCACCACATTGGAGGCATCACCTTCCAGCGAGTAGCCAAACGCGTAGTCGGCTGTCAGGAAGAACCAGTTCTTGTTACCCGCCTTGATCAGGGCATTGCCAGCGACTTTGGCCAACGACACCGTGTCGTAGGCATAGTGCACGGTGTAGGGTGAGCAGGCATCATTGGTCAGACGTGCAGAGCCGGCACCGATGGAGATGAAGGGACGCTTCTTTTCTTCAGCGACCTTGGCCATGGCCAGGGACGTACCGGAGTTGGTTCCGCCGATCAGCAAGGACAGACCGTCCTTGTCGATCCACTCGCGTGCTTTGGAGCTTGCCACGTCGGCCTTGTTCTGGTGGTCGGCGGTCACCACTTCAATGGTACGTCCCAACACCTTGCCGCCGAAGTCCTGCGCTGCCCATTTGATCATTTCACCGCCTGCGGGGCCGTCGATGTCGGCATACAGACTGGACATGTCGGTAATGAAACCGATCTTGACGGGACCCGTGTCTTGCGCCGATGCGAAAGCGGTAAATCCGATGGCCATGGCGGCGACTAAAGCGTTGAGTTTCATACTTTTCCTATTGAGAACGTTGAAAAAATGGGACCAAAAAGTGACAAAAAAACCAAACATCACAAGCGCTGTCAGACGCCTAGATACTCCTGCAGCATGCCCATGTTTTGGGTCAGCTCACCCTGCGCAAACTGCTTCACGATGGCGCCGTGCTCCATCACGTAAAAACGGTCCGCCAGGGGTGCAGCAAAGCGGAAGTTCTGCTCCACCAGCACGATGGTGTAACCCTTGGCTTTGAGCATCAGAATCATCTCGGCCAGCTTTTGGACGATGACCGGTGCCAGGCCTTCCGAAATCTCATCGAGCAATAACAGCCGTGCGCCAGTCCGCAAGATGCGCGCGACGGCCAGCATCTGCTGCTCGCCGCCCGACAGTCGTGTGCCAGGGCTTGAGGCCCGTTCTTTCAGGTTGGGAAACATGGCGTAAATCTCGTCCACACCCATGCCGCCGGCCGCAACCGTTGGCGGCAGCATCAGGTTTTCTTCGGCGGTCAGTGTGGAAAAAATGCCCCGCTCCTCCGGGCAGTAGCCCAGACCCAGATGCGCGATCTTGTGCGGTGCCAGGTTGATGGTTTCCTCACCATTGATGCGGATCGAGCCCTTGCGCGAACCGGTCAGGCCCACAATGGCGCGCATCGTGGTGGTACGCCCCGCACCATTGCGCCCCAGCAGCGTGACCACTTCACCCTGATTCACCGACAGGTTGACACCATGCAGGATGTGCGACTCGCCGTACCAGGCGTGCAGGTTTTCAATGCGCAGCATTTCCGTGCTCATTTAGTGCGCCCCTTGCAAAGTGGTTTCTACGGTTCCCATGTAAGCCTCAATGACCTGGGGATTTTTGGAGACCTCGGCATAGGTGCCGTCGGCAATGATGGCGCCGCGCTGCAACACCGTGATGCGGTCGGCTATCGACGACACCACACCCATGTTGTGCTCCACCATCAGAATGGTGCGACCGGCCGCCACCTTCTTGATCAGTTTGGTCACGCGGTCCACGTCTTCGTGGCCCATACCTTGGGTAGGTTCGTCCAGCAGCATGAGTTCGGGCTCCAGGGCCAGCGTCGTGGCCAACTCCAGCGCACGTTTGCGCCCATACGGCAAGTTGACTGTCATTTCGTCGGCATAGTCTTGCAGGTCGACTTCGGCCAGCAATTCACGGGCACGTGTGTGCAAGTGCACCAGGCTGTTTTCAGATTTCCAGAAGTGGAACGAGGTGCCTTCACCCCGTTGCAGCGCGGCCCTCACGTTTTCCAGCACCGTCATGTGCGGGAACACGGCAGATATCTGAAACGAGCGCACGATGCCCCGGCACGCGGTCTGCGCTGGTTTCTCGAAAGTGATGTCGTGGCCGTTGAACAGAATGGCGCCCGAGGTCGGGGGCAGAAACTTCGTCAACAGGTTGAAGAAGGTCGTTTTGCCGGCACCGTTGGGTCCTATCAGGGCGTGAATATCACCACGTTTGACGCGCAGATCAACCTTGTCGACGGCGACGAATCCCTTGAACTCCTTGGTCAGCTGTTTGGTCTCCAGAATGCAATCCACAGGCGTATCTTTCATGTTTGAAGGTCCGAACTGTAGGTGAACTTGAGGCCCGCGACTACACGAAAAACTACGCTAGGGTTAACCCGAAAATTGTTGAAAATTCGGCGCATTTCAACCGTGTTTTGGCCAGCGAAGCAAGCGGTTTTTCTCGCTTTAACAGTGGCTCGTCCAGAGTGAAAGACGGTCGACGCCCTGACACCTGTCCCACTCCAAATGTCACCTGTCCACAAGGTGCCAGTGCGTAGCGTAGAACTACCCTAGGGTGAACCCGATCAAGTATTCGTACGCGTAGCTGTGCATGAGTCTTGGCCCCTATGCTCGCGCTTCTTTCAACCCATCAATAGGAGACGTGCATGACACATTCCATCCCTCGTTCCGTGCTTGCGCCCGTGCGGCGCGCCTTCGCCTCGGTAGCCCTGTTGCTTGGCATGGGTGGCCTCTCGGGTGCTGTTCATGCGGCAGACATTTCCATCGCCCAGGTTGCGCCGTTGTCGGGCGTACTGGCCAGCACCGGGCAACAAATGGTTCTCGGCGGAAAAATCTACTTCGACTGGGTCAACGCCAATGGTGGTATCCACGGGGCCAAGATCAAACACATCGTGCGTGACGATGCCTACAAGGTGGACGAGACTGTGCGGCTGACCCAGGAGGTTCTGGCCGACCCCGAGGTTGTTGCCTTGTTTGGGTACGCCGGCACCGCCAATATCTCGAAATTATTGGCCGACGGCGTGCTCGACGCGGGCGGCGCCCCGCTGATTGCACCCTATACCGGTGGCGAAGCGCTGCGCAACCCGTTCAACCCACATATCTTCCATGTGCGGGCTGGGTATGGGGACGAAACCGAACACATGGTCCACCAGGTCGCCACCCTGGGTATGACCCGCATCGCCGTCATGTACCAGGATGACGCATTTGGCAAAGCCGGGCTGGCGGGCGTGGAGGCGGCTGTTGCCAAGCGCAGCAAGATGAAATTGGTTGAAACAGCAGGCTACGAGCGCAACACGGACCAGGTTGAGGTTGCCGTGAAGAAGATCCATGCCGCTGAACCTCAAGCCATCATCATGATTTCCGTCAACCGTTCTACGGCGGCATTTGCGAAGCAGTACCGGGGTCTGGGCGGTGGTGCTCGGCTGTACAACATTTCAGTGGTTGATCCAGTGGAGTTGGTCAAGTTGGCTGGTATCAAGTCCGTTCACGGACTGGGCATCTCCCAGGTCGTTCCTTTTCCTTTTGGCGCGGGTAAACCGGTGGTGCGCGAATACCACGCCTTGATGCGCAAATACGGCGGCGGGCAAGCACCGAGTTATGCCAGCTTTGAAGAGTTTCTGGGAGCCAAGGTACTGGTCGAGGGCCTGCGCCGCGCCGGACCTGCGCCCACCCGGGCCAAACTGGTCAAGGGCCTTGAGAGCATGAGCAACTTCGATCTGGGCGGCACCAGTGTTCAGTATTCACCCACCAACCGGATCGGCTCGCGTTTTGTGGAAGTGACTGTTATCGGCGGCTCAGGCAAACTGTTGCGCTAAACGCTGCGGGGCGGTTTCACGATAATGGCGGGATGCTTTTTTTATTTTTTCCCGCCAAATCACTTGATTACGACACCCCCCTGGCACCCCACACCCCCACAGCCCCGCTGTTTGTCAAGCATTCCCGTTCACTGATCGCGCTGCTGCGCACCCAGTCGCCCCAGGCCATTGCCGGGTTGATGAAGCTCAGCGACACACTCGCCGCTTTGAATGTGGCGCGTTACCAGGCCTGGTCGTCCCGCGCCACCGTCAAAAATGCGCGCGCTGCCGTGCTGGCCTTTGATGGTGATGTGTACGACGGCCTGAATGCCCGCAGTCTGGGCGAAAAAGACCTGGCCTGGGCGCAAGACCACCTTTGTATATTGAGCGGCTTGTACGGTGTGCTGCGACCATTGGACCTGATGCAGCCCTACCGGCTGGAGATGGGCACCAAACTGGCCAATCCGCAGGGGCGCGACCTGTACCAGTTTTGGGGCACGCAGATTGCGGACTATTTGAACCAGCGTCTGCGCAGCGACATCAGCCCGGTGGTGATCAACCTGGCCTCCCAAGAGTATTTCAAGGCCGTTGACACCAAGGCCCTCAAGGCCCGGGTGGTGGAGTGTGTGTTTCAGGAACTGCACAATGGCCAATACAAGGTCATCAGCTTTTCCGCCAAACGGGCACGCGGCATGATGGCGCGGTTTGCCATCACCCACCAGTTGGTGCAACCCGAGCAATTGCGCACCTTTGATAGCGATGGCTACGTCTGGGATGCCGCCAGTTCAAGCCCCCAGCGCTACGTGTTCCGCCGTAAATTCTTAAGCCAAATTGGCCTCCAGCCCACGTCAAATAAGCGTAAACAGCTATGAAAATAAGAGCAAACGGTATCTACATCGAAGTGGAAGACACCGCAGAAATCAACCCCCAGGACGGCGACGCCTACACCCGCCCGGTGGTCCTGTTGATCATGGGCCTGGGCATGCAGTTGGTGGCCTGGCCGCCGCAACTAGTGCAGGCCCTGGTGGACGCCGGTTTTCGCGTTATTCGCATGGACAACCGCGACATTGGCCTGAGCCAGCACTTTGACCACCTCGGCAAGCCCAACATCATCTGGGCCGGCCTCAAATTCAAGATGGGTCTACCGGTGCGCCCGCCCTACACGCTGGAAGACATGGCCAAAGACGCCTTGGGTGTTCTGGATGCCCTGGAGGTTGACCGCGCCCACATTGTGGGCGTCAGCATGGGCGGCATGGTCGCCCAACGTGTGGCCATTGCCGCACCGCAGCGGGTGCTGAGCCTGACCAGCATCATGAGCAGCAGCGGAGCCCGGGGGTTGCCCGAGGCCCGGCGCGATGTGTTGCGGGTGCTTTTGAAGCGCCCGGCCAGCAGCGAACCGCAGGCCGTGGTCGACCATTACGTGCGTTTGTTCAAGGCCATTGGCAGCCCGGCTTACCCGGTCCCTGAGAGCGACATGCGTGAGCGCATTCTGCGCGGGGTAGAGCGCAGCTTTCACCCGGTGGGCACTTTGCGCCAGATGGTGGCCATCATTTCGGACAGCAGCCGTGCAGAGCAGTTGGCGCGGATCAAGAGTCCGACCCTGGTATTGCATGGCCGTGCCGACCCGCTGGTGCCGTTTGCGCATGGTGAAGACACTGCCAAACGCATAACCGGTGCCCGCCTGGTCGGTTTTGACGGCATGGGTCACGACCTGCCGCCCGAGCCCGTGGCCCTGATGCTCGACGAGCTGATTCCCCACATCCAGGCCGCGGAACCCCCCGCGTCCTATCTGGCAACATGAACACACCTGAACAATCCCAACTGGGCAAATCCTCGGCCTATATTGATCAGTACGACGCTAGCCTGCTGTTCCCGATTCCCCGCATGGGCAAACGGGCCGAAATCGGCATCACCAGCACTCCCCCGTTTTTTGGTGCCGACATGTGGACCGCCTTTGAGTTGAGCTGGCTCAATCTGCGTGGCAAACCCCAGGTGGCCCTGGCCCATTTCACCATCCCCTGCGAGACGCTGAACATTGTGGAGAGCAAGTCCTTCAAGCTCTACCTCAACAGCTTCAACAACACCCGTTTTGCGGACCTAGACGCCGTCAAGACCCGCCTGCGCGCCGACATTACCG
>ERZ724524.1794-NODE-1794-length-14241-cov-11.926618_pt1 | contig 14241 bp, 8 predicted proteins | sample MGYA00376057_ERZ724524 | MGnify/ENA primary metagenome ERZ724524 (study PRJEB28724, sample SAMN07190888) | wastewater metagenome | isolation source: influent of sewage treatment plant in Hong Hong | place: USA: Christiansburg, Virginia | collected 2016-03-01 ...
AGAGCTTGAGCGTGACCTGCGCGCCCTGCCACAGCGGCGCCAGCATCGAGAGCAGGTAGTCCATACGGTAGCGACAGTTCAGTGTTTTTTCAGCCCGCTGCCACTGCAACTGGCATGCCCCAGACCAGCAGACGCCGCGCAAGGGCCGCCCCGCCGCGCTGGCGTCGTCCCCCTTCCCGCAAAGCGCAGCTTTGCGAGAGAAGGGGGAAGGCGCGCAGCGCCGCAGGGGGTTGTTACGTAGTTATTTGATGATGTCCTTGCCAAACCATTGGGTGGCGATTCGGGTCGCCGCGCCGTCCTGCTTCATGCCGGCCAGGGCCTGGTTGAGCTTGGCGAGCAGGTCGGTGTCTCCCTGGCGCACGCCGACACCGTATTCCTCAGTGCCGAAATTCTCATCGAGCACAGCGTAGTCCTGCGGTTTCTTGGCGACGTAGTAGCGGCCCACCACCTCGTCCACCACCACGGCGTCGAGCCGGCCGGTGCTCAGGTCCATCAGCGCGGTGACGTTGTCGCCAAAGGTCTTGAATTCCTTGAACGACTTGAAGACTGCGTCGTCCTTCTTCACGGCATCGACCGCGCTGCTGCCGTCCTGTGCGCCTACCACCTTGCCAGCCAGATCGGCCTTGGCCTTGATGGGCGAGGTCGCGGCCACCACCACGATCTGGTGGTTCTCCATATAGGGCGCCGTGAAGGCAATGTTTTTCTTGCGCTCTTCGGTAATGGTCAGGCCGTTCCAGAGCACATCGACACGCTTGGCCGAAAGCTCGGCCTCCTTGGCGCTCCAGTCGATAGGCTTGAAATCGACTTCCATGCCCATGCGCTTGGCCGCCTCGCGCGCCATGTCGATGTCAAAACCCACCAACTCGTTCTTCTCGTCGCGAAACCCCATGGGTGGGAAGTTGTCGTCCAACCCGACAACGATCTTGCTGATCGCCGCAGGCGCCGGCGCAGCAGACGTGGCGCTTGGTGCTGCCTCCTGCTTGCCACAGGCGACGAGCATTGCGGTGAGAGAAAGGGCGATCAGGGCGGAACGTTTGTTCATGGCAGCGAAAATCTCCTAGGGAAAACCCGAGATTGTCCCAGACGCGGCGTGCAACATCCCCGGTACCCCTTCGCCGCCTGTGAGGGATTGCTACAGTTTGCTACAACAACAATAGCTTGCTGCGCTTAATTTACAAGCGAAACCTCCGAAAATGACCTAAGTATTTTGTATGGGTGATTCGAATTTCCCGGCGAGAAATGACGCCCCCGAGTGGTTTTTTGCCGTTCGTGTCAGCGCACAGCGCCGGGCAACGCAGCACACAACCCGCCCAGCTTTGCCTCAAGCCCAAAGCCGTTACCTACTTTTTTCGACCTTTCTCATGAACGCATTCGATTCCCGCTCGCGTGAGCGAACCCTTTCCCGCCTCCTGCAGCGTGCTGCCGCAGGGTTTGCACTTTTCCTGGCGGCAAGCACACCGGCACTTGCCCAGGACAACCGCCTGCAGGTGGCGCCAAGCGAAATCGTCTTGTCGCAAAGCACTTGGCGCTTCCATGAAGACGCTACCCAACAGCAGGAGGTGCAGGTGCAGCGCCGCGCATTAACGGATCAAGGCGCCTTGATCATTGGCCGACAGAGCTTTTCATTCAACAAAGACCTCGAGCAACTTGAAATCCTTGAGGCCTACACCCTCAAGGCAGATGGGCGCAAGATCACGATCCAGTCCGAGCATGTGCAGGTACAAAACGGTGTGGCTGCTGCGGGCTTGGGCCAGAGTTGGCCGGGTGTGGAAATCCGCCTGATCACATTCCCGGATGTGCAGAAGGGCGACAGCATCGCCTGGCGCTATCGCAAAACCACAAGCAAACCGGCATTGCCCAGCTGGGCGAATGGCTTCGAATTTGCCTACCCGTGGGAGACCATTCGCGCACAAAACACCCGCATCGAAGCGCCCAAGACCCTGAGGTTGCAGGTGTTCGCCGAAGATTACCAAATGAAAAAATCCGTCGAGGGGTTGTTGGATGTCTGGTCTATAGAGGGCAATCACGACGCCTACTCCATGGAGCCCCACAGCGCAAATTCCCTTGTCTGGATGCCACGGGTCTATATGTCTACCCTGGCCACCCACCAAGCCTGGGCCGACAGCTTTGCCCAAGCGACCATGGCCAAAGCGGTGGTGACGCCAGAGATTCAGGCGTTGGCCGACCAGATTGCACAGGGCAAGTCGTCAAATCGTGACAAAGCCAAGGGCGTGTACGACTGGGTGCGTCAGAACATTCGCTACGTGGCCGTGTACATCGGCACCGGCGGCTATGTGCCCAACAGCGTGAAAGACATCCTGAGCAACCGCTACGGCGACTGCAAGGACCATGTGCTGTTGATGGTGACGCTGCTCAAAGCGATGGGCATCGATGCGGTGCCCGCCTTGCTCAACACCACCGCAGAGTACGCGTTGCCGGAACTCCCCATCGGGTTCACGCACGTCATCGTCTACCTGCCAACGCTTCAGCAATTTGCCGACCCAACCGCCAGCACCATTCCCTTCGGAGCCCTGCCCTGGGACGACGCCGACAAACCCACCGCCGTGGCGCTGGCAGGCGGCGCGCACCTGATGCGCACGCCGCCTTTCACCGCTCAAAGCAACCGTCTGGTGGTCAAATCTTCTTGGACGGTAGACAGCAGCGGCAAGTCGCAGGCCGTGGTCGAGGTGAACGCCGCCGGCAATGCTGCCACCATGCTGCAAGACCGCCTGCAGCAAATACCCGCTGGCATGGGCAGTGCAGCGGTGCAGCGGATTCTGGAGGGCAGCAAGATGAGCGGAAAAGGCTTCATCACCTACCCGGCCGTGCAGCGTGAAATGCAGACGCAAAGTTTGAGATTGGAGCTGGAGGACGTGCGGCAACTGCTCGCCGACCCGGCGGCGGGCAGCCTGGCACCCCACCCGCGCCTGCAATTGCCGCTGTACATCGCAGATGCGATGGGCAATTACACCGCCGAAACCCGGCGCAACCCCATGACCTGCACGCCGGCGCACCTGCGCGAAGAGTTCGAACTGACACTGGACCCGGCTTTCAAAGTGCTGCGCGTGCCCAAAGACATGCACGAAACGCAGGCGGGCGGCATCGTGTTCAACGCGCAGTACCGGTTGGAGGGCAACCATCTGACCGGTTGGCGCGAACTGGTGCTGGACCACGGCCGCCACTGGTGCAGCCCAGACCAGTATGCAAAGCGCCGCGAAGTCATGCAGCGCATCGCCCAACACCTGCGTTCTGGCCTGCTCTACACGCAGTAAGCGCACCGCATTTCAACGTGGCAGCTCGCTCGATCCCATCAGGAACTGGTCCACCGAGCGCGCCGCTTGCCGGCCTTCTCGAATCGCCCACACCACCAGGCTTTGCCCTCGGCGAATATCGCCTGCCGCAAACACGCCCGGCACATTGGTGACGTAGCCGCCCTCCTCGGTGCTGGCGCGGATATTGCCGCGGCCGTCTTTCTCGATGCCAAAGGCGTCGAGCACCGCAGCGACCGGGTTGACGAAGCCCATGGCAAGCAGGACCAGATCGGCGGGATAGTGCTTTTGCGTGCCTTCCACCTCGGTCAGCTTGCCGTCCTTGAATTCCACCTGCACGGTGGTCAGACCCTTGACCTTGCCTTTCTCGCCAGTGAACTCCTTGGTGGAGATGGCGAACTCGCGCGTGCAGCCTTCAACGTGGCTGGAGCTGGTGCGCAGCTTGATCGGCCAGTACGGCCAGGTCAGCGGCCGGTTCTCCACCTCGGGCGGCATGGGCATGACTTCGAACTGCGTGACGCTGGCGGCGCCATGGCGGTTGCTGGTGCCCACGCAGTCGCTGCCGGTATCACCGCCGCCGATGACGATGACGTGCTTGCCGTCGGCACGGATCTGGCCCTTGAGCTTGTCGCCAGCGTTGACTTTGTTCTGCTGCGGCAGAAATTCCATGGCGAAGTGGATACCGGCGAGGTCGCGCCCAGGCACCGGCAGGTCCCGCGACTGCTCGGCGCCGCCGGTCAGCAGCACGGCGTCAAAGTCTTGGCGCAGTTGCTCGGGCGTGATGGTTTCCTTGGCCCAGTTGTTCACCTTGGAGTCTTTGCCAAGGCCATCCTGCGCACTGCCGACAAAAACGCCGGTGCGAAACACCACGCCCTCGGCCTCCATCTGCGCCACGCGCTTGTCGATGTGCACCTTGTCGAGCTTGAAATCCGGGATGCCGTAACGCAGCAGGCCGCCGATGCGGTCGTTTTTTTCAAACAGCGTCACGTCATGGCCCACACGCGCCAGCTGCTGCGCTGCTGCCATGCCGGCGGGGCCAGCCCCCACCACGGCGATGCGCTTGCCGGTCTTGTGCTCTGGCACTTTGGGCGTCACCCAACCGTGCTCCCAGGCGCGGTCGATGATGGCGTGCTCGATGCTCTTGATGCCCACAGCATCGTCGTTGATGTTGAGCACGCAGGCCGCCTCGCACGGGGCGGGGCAAATGCGGCCGGTGAACTCGGGGAAGTTGTTGGTCGAATCGAGCACCGTGAACGCGCTCTTCCAGTCGCTCTGGTAGACCAGATCGTTGAAGTCCGGAATGACGTTGTTGACCGGGCAGCCGCTGACGCAGAACGGCGTGCCGCAGTCCATGCAGCGCGCGCCTTGTACTTTGGCCTGCGCATCGGTGATGCCGATGACGAATTCCTTGTAGTTCTTGACGCGCTCGGTGACGGGCGGGTAGCCCTCTTCGATGCGGTCGTACTCCATGAAACCAGTGATCTTTCCCATGTTCTTTTCCTCGTGAGACGTCGGCGCTTACTTCGCGGCTACGGCTGTCAGTTCAGGCCCGGCCACGGGCGGCGTAGACGAGTCTTCCAGCACTTGGCGCTCGTACATTTCCGACAGTGCGCGCTTGTATTCGGTGGGGAACACCTTGACGAACTTGCTGCGCGACGCTGCCCAGTTGTCCAGCAGCTCGCGAGCGCGCTTGCTGCCGGTGTAGCGGTTGTGCTCTTCAAGCAGGCGTTTGAGCTGCTCTTCATCGCTCTGGCCCAGGTGCCAGGTGGCGCGCGCGTGGCTGGCCTGCTGCTCGTCGTGGGGCAGGATGCGCTCGAGCGTCACCATGGCCATGTTGCAGCGCGTGTCGAATTGGCCGTCCTCGTCGTACACGTAGGCCACGCCGCCACTCATGCCAGCAGCAAAGTTGCGCCCGGTCTTGCCCAGCACCACCACGGTTCCGCCCGTCATGTACTCGCAGCCGTGGTCGCCCGTGCCCTCGACCATTGCCGTGGCGCCCGAGAGGCGCACCGCAAAGCGCTCGCCAGCGACACCGGCGAAGTAGGCTGAGCCGCTGGTGGCGCCGTACATCACGGTGTTTCCGACGATGGTATTGCGCGCAGCCTCACCACGGAAATCGAGGCTCGGGCGCACCACGATGCGACCGCCGGAGAGGCCCTTGCCGGTGTAGTCGTTGGCGTCTCCGATCAGGTACAGCGTGATACCGCGGCATAGAAACGCGCCAAACGACTGGCCGCCGGTGCCTTCGAGCTGGATATGGATGCTGTCGTCGGGCAAGCCTTCGGGGTGCACGCGGGTGACCGCGCCCGAGAGCATCGCGCCCACCGAACGGTTGACGTTGCGCGCCACCTCGATGAAACGCACGCGCTCGCCCTTTTCAATGGCGGGGCGACTGCGTTCGATGAGCTTGCGGTCCAGCGTGTGCTCGATGTTGTGGTCTTGCGCTTCGACATGAAAGCGCGGCACGTCGGCCGGCACCTTGGGCTGCGCAAACAAGCGCGAGAAATCAAGCCCGCTCGCCTTCCAGTGCTCCAGGCCTTTGCGCATGTCGAGCAGGTCGCTGCGGCCGACCATGTCGTCGAACTTGCGGATACCGAGCTGCGCCATGATCTGTCGCAGCTCTTCGGCCACGAAGAAAAAGTAGTTCACCACATGCTCAGGCCGTCCCGAGAACTTCTTGCGCAGCACCGGGTCTTGTGTGGCCACGCCAACAGGGCAGGTGTTGAGGTGGCACTTGCGCATCATGACGCAGCCTTCCACCACCAGCGGAGCCGTGGCAAAGCCAAATTCATCGGCGCCCAGCAGCGCGCCAATGGCGACGTCGCGGCCGGTCTTCATCTGGCCGTCGGCCTGCACGCGGATGCGGCCGCGCAAGCGGTTCAGCACCAGCGTCTGCTGGGTCTCGGCCAGGCCGATTTCCCAGGGGCTGCCGGCATGCTTGATGGACGACCAGGGCGAGGCACCCGTACCGCCGTCGTGGCCGGCAATCACCACATGGTCGCTTTTGCATTTGGCGACGCCTGCGGCCACCGTGCCCACGCCGATCTCGGACACCAGCTTGACGCTGATGCTGGCGTGCGGCGCCACGTTTTTCAGGTCGTGAATGAGCTGGGCCAGGTCTTCGATGGAGTAAATGTCGTGGTGCGGCGGGGGCGAAATCAAGCCCACGCCGGGCACGCTGTGACGGAGCTTCCCGATGTAGTTGCTGACCTTGCCGCCGGGCAACTGACCGCCCTCGCCCGGCTTGGCGCCCTGGGCCATCTTGATTTGAATCTGGTCGGCGCTGGAGAGGTATTCCGCCGTGACGCCAAAGCGCCCGGACGCCACCTGCTTGATGCGGCTCCTGAGCGAATCTCCGTCCAGGAGCGGCAGATCCACCTCAACGTTCTCGGCGCCGATCACGCTTTTCAGGCTGTCGCCCTGCTTGATGGGAATGCCCTTGAGCTCCTGGCGATAGCGCGCGGCATCTTCCCCGCCCTCGCCCGTGTTGCTCTTGCCGCCCAGGCGGTTCATTGCCACCGCCAGCGTGGCATGCGCTTCGGTAGAAATAGAACCCAGCGACATGGCGCCGCTGGCAAACCGCTTGACGAGCTCTTTGGCGGGCTCCACCTCGTCCACAGGGATCGCCTGGGTCGGGTCGAACTTGAACTCGAACAAGCCGCGCAAGGTCATGTGGCGCTGGCTCTGGTCATTGATGATCTGGGCGTATTCCTTGTAGGTGCTCCAGTTGTTCGAGCGCGTGCTGTGCTGCAGCTTGGCGATGGCGTCAGGCGTCCACATATGCTCTTCGCCGCGCGTGCGCCAGGCGTATTCACCGCCGGCGTCCAGCATGTTTTCCAGCACCGGGTTGTCGCCGAAAGCCGCTTGGTGCATGCGGATGGCTTCCTCGGCGATCTCGAACACGCCAATTCCTTCCACCCGACTGGAGGTGCCAGTGAAATACTTCTGGACCGTGGCGCTGGAGATGCCGATGGCTTCAAACAGCTGGGCGCCGCAGTAGCTCATGTAGGTGGACACGCCCATCTTCGACATGATCTTGGACAGGCCCTTGCCGATCGCCTTGACGTAGTTGTAGATGGCCTTGTCGCTTGAGAGCTCGCCGCTCAGGTCCTTGTGCATGTCGGCCAGGGTTTCCATGGCCAGCCAAGGATGTACGGCCTCGGCGCCGTAGCCGGCGAGCACGGCAAAGTGGTGTACTTCGCGGGCCGTGCCGGTCTCGACCACCAGACCCGTGGTGGTGCGCAGGCCCTCATGCACCAGGTGCTGGTGGATGGCTGAAAGCGCCAGCAACGAAGGAATCGCCACGCGGGTCGCACTGAGCGCGCGGTCGCTGATGATCAGAATGTTGGCGCCGCCCTTGATGGCATCCACCGCCTGCGCGCAGAGGGACGCCAACTTGGCTTCGACCCCCTCACGCCCCCACAGCAGTGGGTAGGTGATGTCGATCACGCTGCTGCGGAACTTGCCCTGCGTATGGCGCGCGATATCGCGCAGCTTGGCCATGTCGGCCCTGTTGAGGATCGGCTGGCTGACTTCCAGCCGCATCGGCGGATTGACCTGGTTGATGTCGAGCAGGTTGGGCTTGGGGCCGATGAAGCTGTTGAGCGACATGACGATGGCCTCGCGGATCGGGTCGATCGGCGGATTCGTCACCTGGGCAAACAGCTGCTTGAAGTAGTTGTACAGCGGCTTGTTGCGGCCAGAGAGCACGGCCAGCGGGCTGTCGTTGCCCATGGAACCAATGCCTTCTTCGCCGTTCCTGGCCATGGGGGCCAGCAGGAATTTGATGTCTTCCTTGGTGTAGCCAAAGGCCTGCTGGCGATCCAGCAAGGACGGACCGGCCTTCGGCCCAGCATCTTTTTGCTCGCGTGCGGGATCGCTGCCCGAAATGGGTTCCGTCTCGACGATGCTGTCGAGCTTGATGCGCAGGTTCTCGATCCACTGCTTGTACGGCTTGGTGTTGACGACGTTGGCCTTGAGCTCGTCGTCGTCAATCATGCGGCCCTGTTCCAGGTCGATGAGGAACATCTTGCCGGGCTGCAAACGCCACTTGCGCACGATCTTGTTTTCTGGAATCGGCAGCACGCCCGATTCCGACGCCATGACGACCAGGTCATCGTCGGTAATGCAATAGCGTGAGGGCCGCAGGCCGTTGCGGTCCAGCGTGGCGCCGATCTGGCGGCCGTCGGTGAACACGATGGAGGCCGGACCATCCCAGGGCTCGAGCATGGCGGCGTGGTATTCGTAGAACGCGCGCCGGCGCGGGTCCATCGTCGTGTGCTGCTCCCAGGGCTCGGGAATCATCATCATCACGGCCTGGCTGATCGGGTAGCCCGCCATCGTGAGCAGCTCCAGGCAGTTGTCGAAGGTGGCCGTGTCCGACTGATCCGCAAAGCTGATCGGATAGAGCTTTTGCAGATCAGCCGCCAGCACTGGCGAGGCCATCACGCCTTCGCGCGCCTTCATCCAGTTGTAGTTGCCCTTGACGGTGTTGATCTCGCCGTTGTGCGCCACGTAGCGGTAGGGGTGGGCCAGCGGCCACTCGGGGAAGGTGTTGGTGGAAAACCGCTGATGCACCAGACCCACAGCCGAGACGCAGCGCTCGTCCTGCAAATCCAGGTAGTACTTGCCCACCTGATCCGCCAGCAGCAGGCCCTTGTAGACCACGGTGCGGCTCGACATGCTCGGCACGTAATACTCTTTGCTGTGCTTGAGGCCCAGCGCCTGGATAGCGGCGCTGGCGGTCTTGCGGATGACGTAGAGCTTGCGCTCGAGCGCGTCCTGCACGATGACGTCGTTGCCGCGGCCGATGAACACCTGGCGCAGGATGGGCTCCTTGGCGCGCACCGCGGGCGACATGGGCATGTCGCGATTGACCGGCACGTCGCGCCAGCCGAGCAGCACCTGGCCCTCGGCCTTGATGGCGCGCTCCATCTCCTGCTGGCAGGCCAGGCGGCTGGCGTGCTCTTTGGGCAGGAAGATCATGCCGACACCGTATTCGCCAGCGGCCGGCAGGGTGACGCCCACCGAGCCATCCGGCGCCTTGCCGGCCTGGGCCATTTCCTGGCGGTACAGCGTGTCCGGGATCTGGATCAGGATGCCCGCGCCATCGCCCATCAGCTTGTCGGCGCCGACGGCGCCCCGGTGATCGATGTTCTCAAGAATCTTGAGTGCCTGCGTCACGATGTCGTGGCGCTTGTGCCCCTTGATATGGGCCACGAAACCCAGTCCGCAGGCGTCGTGTTCGTGGGCGGGCGAATACAGCCCGTGTTGCTTCAGATGCTCAATTTCGGCGGCCGTGGTCATGGCGCACTCCTCAGTTTTTTCGCAGGGGAGCCGAGATTAGTGCATTGCAGCATGCCCATGCAAGAAAAATAATTGGGGTCAGATTCCAATTAATTCTCAATTCACCTAATTACAATTAAATTAGGGACACATCAATAACGATAGCATTAATTCCTTATACAGCATGCGCAAATGCCTCAAATTGCTTTGTTTTCTTTGTCGATACGGGGGCGCCCGGCACTCGCCTTGACAGCGCGACGAGCGGTTTTGCTGTGCAGATCGGCAACGAATTTTTCACCGCCTAGCGCCCAGCCGCGCAATGTGGCGTCGGTCAAGGCATTCGTTTGGTCACGATCAAGTCCGGTCTGAAGCAGTTGCCGGTAGGCCGCCTCGCGCGCGAAAGGGGTGTTGCCCAGCGCCCAGTACAAAGGATGGGGTGTCAGCAACCCATCGCTGCGCAGCCCCAGATGAAAAGCGCAGCTGGACCACGGCCAATCGGTCAGATTCTGGACGAGACGCGCTCGCTCAGGATTGAGGTCGATGTAGACCATACAGGCGAGCAGGTAGCGCTCGGCTTCAATCACGGTGGATCGGTAGCGCCCCTCCCAGAGCGTTCCGGTACGCGCGTGGCGCTGATTGAACCAGCGCACGTAACTGCGTCCCACGGCTTGCATCATCAGAGCAAGAGCATCGCCCGTCGTGGGCGTGACCAGCAAATGGAAGTGGTTGGGCATGAGAACGTAGCCGTGCACGGCTACGGCAAACTTCTGCGCGTACTCCTTCACCGTATCCAGCATGCGCTCAAAGTCTTGCGCGTCTTGAAAGATCACCTGCTGGTTGTTGCCACGCTGAATCACATGGTGCGGGTAATGCGGAACCGTAAGTCTTGGCAGTCTGCCCATGAGGAAGCTCCGATGCGTCCGAATTGGGGGTCTGACCCCAATTATTTCCTAATTACTCGCTGAGGGTCGGCACCAGCCCGAAGCGTGCGCCCAGACTTTGTTCCAGGCCGAATTCCACCAGGATGGCGCGCAGGCGCTCGGCGGCGCTGTGCTTTCGCTGGCCGGTGTAGCGGGCGATGATGAGTTCGTTCTTCATGCTGTGTTCCCAGCCCACCAACTCGGTCACGGTGACCTGGTAGCCACTGGCTTCCAGGTACAGGCAACGCAGCACATTGGTGATCTGGCTGCCCAATTCGCGCGTATGCAGCGGATGGCGCCACAGTTCGGCCAGGGGCGTGCGCGCCAGTTGCAGGGCTTTGCCGGCGCGCAGGCACGCAGCTACCTCCGCCTGGCAACAGGGCACGATCACCATGGCGCGCGCGCGCTTTTGCAGTCCGAAGGCAATGGCATCGTCGGTCGCGGTGTCACAGGCGTGCAAGGCAGTGACGATGTCGATGCGCTCGGGCAGTTCAGCCGCGTCGGCCGATTCGGCCACGGATAGGTTGAGAAACGCCATGCGATCAAAGCCGAGGCGCTTTGCAAGCTGCCGCGATTTGTCCACTAGCTCACTGCGCGTCTCAATGCCATAGATCTGCCCGCGCCCCAGCGCCTTGAAATACAGGTCGTACAGAATGAAGCCGAGATACGATTTGCCAGCGCCGTGATCGGCCAGCGAAGGAGCATGCCCTTGGGCCGCCGCCTCTTCGAGCAGCGGCTCAATGAACTGGAACAAGTGGCTTACCTGCTTGAGCTTGCGGCGCGAATCCTGGTTCAGGCGCCCGTCCCTTGTCAGGATATGCAGCTCTTTGAGCAGTTCCACCGACTGCCCGGGCCGCAGTTCGGGTATCTCGGCCACCACGCTGTCGGGTGCTTTTGCTGCCTTGCGCGCCTTCATACGCCTTCCCCCTCACCCACTGGAGCGCGCCGGGCAGCCACATCCAATGCAGTCCAGCCGTCCATGCCCAGTTCTTCAAGCCGTTCCACGTTGCGTTCAAAAATTGCTTCCGCCTGCGGAAAGGCTTCCACAGCACGGTCAATGCTTTCCTCGCGCAGCAGATGCAGCGTGGGGTAGGGAGCGCGGTTGGTACAGTTGCTCACATCGTCCTCGGCCGTTCCAGCAAAGCGAAATTGGGGATGAAAACTGGCAATCTGCAAGACCCCAGCGAGGCCGATCGAGTTGAGCAAGGATTCGCATTCGTCCAGAAAATCATTGAAATCCAGGAAATCCGCCATGCCGTCTGGAAGCATCAGCAAGCTGGTATCGCGTTCCTGCGCGGGCAGCGCAGCAAGGGCAAGCAATTCGGCCTCCAGGACGGCCAGCACGTCCTCAGCACGGTTTGCGCGGCACACCACATAGTGGATTTGCTGTTTGCTGTGGACGCCTTTGGCGAACGGGCACAGGTTCAGGCCGATCACCGCACGCTCCAGCCAGCGCACAGTGTCTTGCACGACGCCGTCATCGGCCTCGCTGCATAAAGATGGGACACCCGCAGGTGAACAGAGAGACGAAGTCATGGGCGGGCACCGGGTGGCAGACAGGCGACGATTTTATCGGTCGCCCCCGAGTGCACACTCCATCGCGCCGAAGCCGGCTGGCGCGGCGGCTCAGTTCGCTGGACGCTGCAGGCGCTCCAGGGCAGCAATATCGAGCTGCGATGCCACGTTGCGCAGCGCGGCAATATCCATGTTGTCCGCAGAAATGCTGACCAGAACGCCGTTCTTGAGCGCCATCTTGTGCTCCGCCGAGCTGCCGTCCTTGGCGTAGCTCTCGTGCAGGATGCGCCCGCCTTCTTGCCATGTCTTCTCCGCATGGTGCTGGTCTTCCTTTTCGCCTTGGGCCAAGCCGAAAGCCGCTGCCGCCATGGCGCCCAGGCCGCCCAGATCCATGATCTCCACGTGCACTGTGCGATTGCCACTTCCGTAGTCTGCGCTGGCCTGGCTGGTGGGCAGTCCCAACGCGGCGCCATCCTGCACTTCAAAGCCAGTGCGCGCCAGATCACCGAGCTGTTCCGGCAACGCTGCCTTGAGCGTTTGGGCGCCCAGGGCCTTGCCGCCTCCCAACATGCCGGCGGCCGCTGCAGTGGCATCGCGCGTGGAGGCGGCCATGGCTGCGGGATCTTTCTGCGCACTGGCCTTCTCCATGCTGCGCGCCGCTTCTTCCATCTTGCGCTGCATGGCGGCCACGCCCGCCCCATCGATGGTGACCTCGCCGCCTGGCGTGCGCACCGAGACCACGGGTGTATCGCCAGCAGCCCAAGGCCCGGCGCCGCGCGGCATGAAGAGCGCATTGATGGCACCCACGATCAGGCCGAGCACGATGGCAGCGACGATCACCACCGCGGTATAGGCCACCGACTTCTCGCGCGCGCTCTTCATCAGAATCGGCAAGCCAGCGTAGAGCAGGTAAACGGAGTAGAGGCCGGTGAGCACGCTCAGCATGGCCAGCATGGGAAGCAGCGCAAACACCCCCCCCAGCATGGCCGCGGTGCTGGCATACACCGCCACTTTCAATGCCTGAATGCGGCTGCTCACCCCGCCAAAGCGCGGCGCAAGCAGGTCGATGAGGACGGCCAGCACGTACACGCCCACCAGGCTCAGCACGTATGACACGAGCATGTTGGCCAGGCCCGCAAGGAAGGGAACGCGCATGGACACGCCAAACATCCCCATCCCGATGATCGACATGCCAATGAACCCGCAGACTGCAGGAATGGCCGCAAGAATCATCAGGTAGCCGGTGTAAAGGCTTGCGGTATCGGTCTGCTCGGTATCGATCACCTCCCAGGTCGGCCGGGGGGAAAGCAAGATGGATTTGGCGCGCTCGACGATGTTCATGGACCCTCCCTGTCTAAATAGATCCGCAGATTGCGGACTGGCGAAAGGGCGAACCATAAGCGCGGACCGCCTGCGGGGCAAGTCCTGACGAAGATTGCGCCGCCAAAGCGTGGAATATGTCCGCTTCAGGCGCTGCCGGCTACCGTCCGAACGGCCTTTGCCGCTCGGCAATCCGCCCAGTCCTCAATCGCGCTCAAACGCGACCTGTCCGCCCACCAGCGTGAAGCGCACGCGTCCAGGAAGCTCATAGCCACCAAACGGTGTGTGCTTTCCCTGGCTGCACAGCGTGCCAGGCGCCACCGTCCAATGGGCCTGCGGATCGACAATGCACAAATCGCCCACGCCCCCCTCCACCAGCTTGCCCACGCTGGCAGACAAGGTTCCGAGCGCCGCACCGAGCACCCGCGCCGGCTCGCAGGTCACCACGGCCAGCGCGCGCGCCAGCGGCACGCCCGCCTCCTGAGACCATTTGAGGGCGAGGCTGAGCAGGAGCTCCAGGCCCGTGGCGCCGGGCTCGGCCTCGGCAAAGGGCAAGGTTTTGGCGTCTTCGTCCACCGGGTTGTGGTCCGAGACCAGCGCATCGATGGTTCCGTCCAGGAGCCCCGCAGCCAGCGCATCGCGATCGCGCTGCTGGCGCAGGGGCGGCGCGAGGCGGGCGCGGCTGTCAAAGAAACCGATGTCGTTTTCTGTCAGGTGCAGGCTGTTGGCACTGATGTCGCAGGTGACGGCCAAACCTTCTTGCTTGGCGCGGCGCACCAGTTCCACGCCGGCTGCGCTGCTGATGCGGCACAGGTGCACACGCGCCTGCGTGCCGCGCAGCAGCTCAAAGATGGTGTGCATGGCAATGGTTTCTGCGGCCACGGGGATGCCGGCCAAGCCCAGGCGGGTGGCCAGAGCGCCACTGGCGGCTA
>ERZ724524.1795-NODE-1795-length-14234-cov-4.346216_pt1 | contig 14234 bp, 11 predicted proteins | sample MGYA00376057_ERZ724524 | MGnify/ENA primary metagenome ERZ724524 (study PRJEB28724, sample SAMN07190888) | wastewater metagenome | isolation source: influent of sewage treatment plant in Hong Hong | place: USA: Christiansburg, Virginia | collected 2016-03-01 ...
CGCAGGCCTGATTCATTGCGTTGAAAATGTTCAAGGCAGCTGAGTGCTATGCTGCGGAAGGCGGCGACGGGTGTCAGGTCAGGCGACAGCGGGCTCGGCTTGGAGCGGAACGGCAGCAGCGCTTGGCGCTTGAACAGGTTGTAGCCGCGTTCGGCTTTGCTGGCGATCGCTGGGTGAAGGTCGAGGTCTTCCTGGAGCTGGCGGGTCAGGGCGAAGATGTCTGCAATGCGGCCAGAGATTAGTTCAAGTTCAATTTCGCAGATCGGCGTGCTTTTGCCGCGGCTTTCTATGTGGCCTCGGTCCAGCGCCATTTCGATCAGTGACTCGCCAAAGGGCACATGCCAGATTTGACGGCGGAAGTCGGTGGTGAATATCGGTTCCAGTTCAGGGGTAACGTTTTCCAGAAAGCGGCGAAATTCGTCGTTGTCGACATGGCTGAAATCAAAAACACCAGGCGTTGCGGCGGTTTCCCATTCACTGCGTACGGCCAGTCCACCGCTGGCCGGTTCGGCCGACTTCACCGTGAGTAGCCATTCCCAGCCCTTTTTGCGAAAGCGCATGGCGACGCGCCGTGCGTGCAGGTCGAGCGCCGGAGTGTCGAAGTAAGTGTTGAGTAGTTGCTGCTTACTGGATCCGATTTTGGCGAGCAGGCGGTGATTGGGCAATGCCTTGGCGGTTTTTGGGCTAAGTTGCAGCTTGAGTTCGATTTCAGTGGCCATTCTTTACCCTCTTGGTACGGCTGGGCCGGTGGCGCCGTCAAAACCCAGTTCGGGCAGCGTGGCGAGTTCTTCTGCAGTTTGGACGCCTTCGGCAATAACCGTCAAACCAATGTTGTGGGCGATGCCGCACAGGCCTTTGAGGAATGCCTGGTTGCCTGGTTGTTGGTCGATGGCGCGGATAAAGCTGCCGTCGACCTTGAGGTAATCGAGCCCGATATCGTGCAAGCGGCCGATTTCGCTGAACTGCCGACCGAAGTGTTCTATGCCGAGGCGGCAGCCCAGCGGACGCATTGCATTGCAGAAGGCGCGGAATTCTTCAAAGTGGCGGAAGGCGCCAATTTCGGATACTTCAAGCCAGAGACGCGGGGCGAGATCCTTGCGGTTGGCAATCAATAGCTGTAAGCGGGTGCGGAATGACGCTTCAAAAATTGACTCTCCGGAGAGGTTGACCGCAACAGCCGGCGTACCGGCTGCAATGCGCTCCAAGGCCAGGCGTGCGGCGGCCAGATCAAGGTCGGCAGTCATTGCCAGACGCGACGCCATGGGCATGAAGCTGCCGGCGGTCAGCCATTCACCATCCTCAACGGCTTGCAGGCGCAGTGGGCATTCCAGATGAAGCAACTGACCGCCGCTACCGGTGACCGGGAATTCGATGAGGCGCAGGCGTTGGGTTTCGATGGCGCCTTCCAGCAGCTTTTTCCAGTCGGCATTTGAGGCAGCGTGTTGCTCCTGGCCCGATTCGGCACGTGCCCAGCCGAGCGCGCCCAAACCTTCGGCGCTGGCCAGGGTGGCGTCGAGGTGTGCCAATAGATGCCCGGTTTCTTCGCCACGGCGATAGCCGCCGCTGGCAATGTGACCCACTTTGTCTGGCGTGATCAGGTCAGCTGCTACCAGATCGCGCAAGGTTTCGAGCAACTTTTCGGCGGGCGCGCTGGCATCGTCGGTGCCGGGCAGAAGCAGGGCAAAGTCGGCACCATTGAGTCGTGCCGGCGCGGCACTGTGGTGTTCGGCAGCGATTGCAATCAATGCCTTGCCGATGCGGCGCAATACTTCATCAGCGGCTTCGCGGCCGGCACGTTTGTTGATGCCGGCGAGGTCTGAGAGGCGCAGTATCAGCAAACTGCCTGATGGTGCAGCATCATCGTCTTTTAGTGCCGCATCGAGTTGATTCATGAAGAAATGGCGGTTGGCCAGACCGGTCAGGCCGTCCAGCGTCGCTTCGCGGCGGACCTGCTCCAGGCGTGCGGCTTCTTCGGCAAAAATTGTCTTCAGCCTTTCGACCATGGCATTCATGGCGCGCGCCACGCTTTTCAACTCAAGCGTGCGCGGCTCGGGAATGGTGACGAAGCGTCGTTCGCTGATCGCCTGTGCCTGATCGACTACGGCATCGAGCGGGCGTTTGATACGCTGCAGGATGTTCATGCCGAGTAGCCCGATGACAAAACCACCACCGAGGAACCACAGAATCAGCTTGATGCCACCGTTCCACAGCTCCTGATAGGCAAACTGGTTGTGGCTGACTAGTTGTACGGTGCCGAATTGCGTCCAGCCGGTCGATACCTGGGCTTGCCCGAGGTGCGATTCAATGGGGAAAAGGCGCCTGAACCATTCTGGAACATTGCCGGAATCGGCTTGGCTGGCGCGCTCCATCATCACTTTACCTTCGGGGTCGACGAGCTGGACCAAGGCATACTGGCCGCTATCAAAGACGGCGGCGACCTGTAGTTCTATGGTGATCGGGTCTTTGGCCAGTTGTGACATCGACAAGGCGAGCGAGGCGGCGTTGTCATTGTTCTTGATCGCCAGTTGTTGCTCAAGATACTGGCGTGCCGTCACCATGCTGACGATCAAACTGCCGGTAAAGGCGATGATCGTGCTGGTAATGACGGCGAGCCAAAGTTGTCGAAAGAGTGACATCTGAATTACCTCACTGAAAGCCTTCAGCACGGGCCCGTTGCAGCAAATCCTGCCAGCGCGAGAGATTGCTCTTGCTCGACTGGTTCCCGGTGCCTTGCCACAGGCCTGCGCTGTTGAAACTGAAAATTGGTGAAAGATCGCTGCGCCGCGAAGCGGGGCGGATATCGCTGATCAAATTGTCAAGGACAAGCGGGTCTGATGTCGGGCTGGCGTAGTAGGCGAGCACCATGTGTGCCTGTAGCGAACCATTGAGTTGAGCTTTGACATAGACCAGCCGTAACTTGCTGATTGGAATGCCCATTTCCATCAGCGAGTAATACTTGGCAATCGAGAAATCCTCACAGTCGGCACGTCCGCGACCCATGGTTTCAAGTGGCGTGGCCCAATAGTCGGATTGGCCCCAGATCGTGATGTCGTCATCGAAGGCAATACGCCGATTGAAGAAATCGTTCGCTTTGTGCAACTTCTCCAATTCGACGCTAGTGCGTCCGTCGGTTAATAATTGCTGCCATTCCCGAAACATTGTCACCGGGCCGGGGCCAAAACGCGTCATCAAGGACTGCTGCAGACGATCAAAATCAAGCCCGAATACAGGGAAAAAACCACTCAAGCCGACTGTCAGGAGCAGGCAGGCGATCAATATCCGTGATGTTCTATACGTTTTGGGGGGCAAGAGCGTCTGTGAAGAATTGTTATGGGTGAGGAGTATTGCGCATTAATTGGCTGATTACGAATATACAATCGCCAAAACTAAAATTGTCTGAGGCTTCATGAATACTAAATCGATTATTGGTCTTGCACTAGCGCTGGCGTTCCCCGCGCTATCTGCGGCAGGCACGCCAAGTTCAGCAAATTCGATGGTGCCAAAAACTGTCGAATTCGCCGCCTTGAAAACCATTGCCCAGACTGCCGTTTTAAATAGCCCGGAAGTTGTTTCCAAATGGCATAACTACAAAGCCGCTGACGAGGAAATTGGTGTCGGCCGCGGTGCTTTTCTCCCGCGCGTCGATCTGACCGCCGGTAGTGGCCGGGAAAGCCTCAAGCAACCGCCACTCAACCAAAAAAACGATTACACCCGTAGTGGCTATGTAGTGAGCCTGAATCAGATGATTTTTGATGGTTTCGCGACGCGGAATGAAGTTCGCCGTCTGAGCAAAGCCAAGCTGGTGCGTTACTACGAATTGCTGGATTCTTCGGAGAATGTTGCCCTGGAAGCGGCACGTGCCTATCTCGATGTTTTGCGTTATCGCTTTTTGAATAATCTGGCCGAGGACAATTATGTCCAGCACAAAGCCACCTACGAGCAACTACTGCGCCGCACTCAGTCTGGTGTCGGGCGTCGGGTTGACCTTGAGCAGGCCGGTAGCCGACTGGCTCTTGCAGAAATTAATCTGACGACAGAGAGCGCCAATCTGCATGATGTCACTGCGCGTTACATGCGTCTGGTCAATAGCCAGCCACCTAACATCATCGTCCCTCCAGCTTTGGTCGGTGGCGCGCATCCGAACAGCCAGGCTGAAGCAATTGGCATTCTCCATAAAAAGAATCCGGCCTTGCTTGCAGCTGTCGAGAGTATTGAAGCAGCGCAATACGATATCGATGTGCGCCGTGCGGCTTACTCGCCAAAGCTTGATTTCCGCGCACGTACCGATAATACCGAGAACTATCAGGGGGTTAATGGCGAACGAGTCAATAACGTGGCCGAACTGGTTGTTACCTGGAATCTTTTCAATGGTGGCGCGGACCGCGCCCGGGAAAAGCAGTACATCGAGCGCAAGAATGTCGCCCTTGATTTGCGCGAAAAGGCTTGCCGTGACACCCGCCAGACCTTGGCCATCGCTTATAACGATGTCTCCCGTTTGAAAGAGCAGGCTGGTTTCGTCAATTCACAGGTTTCCCTGCTGGAAAAAACACGTGACGCTTATCGTGACCAATACGATGTTGGTCAGCGTACGCTACTCGATTTGCTCGATACTGAAAATGAACTCCTGTCAGCGCGGCGCTCAGCGGTCAATGCCGACATCGATTTGACTTTGGCCTATTTGCGCACCCATGCCGGCATGGGCACCTTGCTTGAGTTTTTTGGTCTGGAGAAACTTGATACCGATACGCCGGAAAGCATGGGTCTGGCTGACGTTGATACCAGCCAGTTCTGCGCCGCCCAGGCGGTTAAAGTTACTGCCAGCGATCGCGATGAACTCAATGCGCGGGCAATGACGATCGTAGAAAAGGGGCGTATGGGTACGTCGACCGCAACAGTTGGGTTGCCAACGCCGGCCATGCCGGCAGGTACCGAAGGCGAGGTTAAAAAGCAGGTTGCTGCGTGGGCCGCTGCCTGGATGGCCAAGGATTACAGCAATTACATCGGATTTTATGCGCCCGTTTTTGTCCCGGATGGACGCTTGTCGCGCGATGAATGGTTCCAGTTACGGCGTGGCCGGCTTGCAACTAGCGACACGATGAGTGTCGACATTCAGGATATTCAGGTTCGTGAGGAGGGCAAAGAACGTGCTGTTGCTGAATTCCATCAGATTTATAAGTCCAATACTTTCAGTGACAGCGTCCGGAAAACGCTTGAAATGATCAAAGTCGGCGGCAAATGGCTGATCAGTCGCGAAAGTGCTGTCCCCTGTGCCGGTAGTACGGCAGGTGGCTGCCAGGGAGGTGCCAAATGAAATTCGCCCAGGGTCTGATTCGCTCATTTACCGCACTGGCTATTGTTGCTTGCAGTTTCGCGGCTGGTGCTGAAAGCCTGGGGCCAACGCTGGATAAAATTGCCGCCAGTGGTACGGTTTATTTGGGTCATCGTGAAGCATCGGTGCCTTTCTCGTATCTGGTTCCCGGTCGTGATGAGCCGGAAGGCTTCAGCATTGAAATCTGTGGCCATGTGGTCAAAGCCATTGAGGAAAAACTGGGTAAAAAGCTCACGGTACAACCCGTCGTGGTGAGTGCCAACTCGCGGCTGATGATGGTCAAAATTGGTATGGCGGACCTCGAGTGCGGCGTTACGACCCATACGGTGGCGCGGGAGCAGCAGGCGGCTTTCTCGATGACGTTTTTTGTCTCCGAAGTAAAAGCCATGGTGCGGGCAGATTCCAAAGCCAAGTCGCTAAAGGATATGGCTGACCAGCGCATCGTTACAACCGTAGGGACGACGGCTGATCGCCTGGTCAAACAGGCGGCGATGACACGTAGTGTCGCTGTCCGTTCATTGGTTGGACGCAACCACGCGCGATCAATGGAGATGCTGGAGAAGGGCGAGGCTGATGTTTATGTGGCCGATGACGCAGTTCTGCTGGGTGAGCGGGCGCAGAGTGATACACCGGAAAAGTATCAGATTCTTGACGAGGGCTATTCGGTAGAACCTTATAGCCTGATCCTGCCGAGAGGCGATGTGCAATTCAAGCAATTGGTGGATGAGGTGCTGATTGGCCTGATGAAATCAGGTCAAATGGAGAAAATCTATAACGCCTGGTTTATGAGCCCGATTCCACCCAAGAACCACACTTTGAACTTCCCGATGTCGTCGTTGAACAAATCGGCCTATGCCAATCCGAATGACCGGCCGATAAATTAAGCCGTTTAAGGTATGAAAAAAGGCCGCATCCTCACGGAGCGGCCTTTTTTATGTACAGAATTTTAAAATAGCGTGGGATTCAATGTGTAGGTGCCGGTAATACTCGCTTCAGCCAAAATGTGGCCTTGTATGGCGGCACGTACCTCGGCACCACCAAATTTCCCGCTTAGTGGCAGTTTTTCGATATCCAGCGCATAAACCGTGAACACATAGCGGTGAATGATTTCATCGTTCCACGGCGGGCAGGGGCCGTCGTAGCCGTAGTAGTCACCGCGCATGTCGTGGTCGCCGGCAAACCAGTCGGTGTAATTGTTGATACCTTGATTGCAACCATGAACTGCTTGCGGGCCGGGTTTACCGCGTGGCGTAACATCGCTTGAAAATTCTGCCTCATTTATGGCGTTGACCGTAACCGGCACGTCAATCAGTACCCAGTGGAAGAAATCAACGCGTGGCAGGTTGGCGGGGACGACACGATCCTCCTGATTGACGTCGTCGCCCCGGCTCGGTACATCCGGGTCATGACAGATGACGACGAGTGATTTGCTGGCGGCCGGTGCCTCGCTCCAGGCCAGTTGGGGATTACGATTCTTGCCAAGGCAGACATGGTGCGCGGCATCAGGGATGCAAAAGGCGAGTTCGCCGGGGATGCGTTGTCCATCGGCAAAGCTGGAGCTGGTCAGTTTCATCAACAGGATCTCCTAAAATCAGGCGGCTCGCCGTTTGAAGTCCTGCAGGCGAAAGCCAAGTCCCCATAGTGTAACGAAATAGGCGCCGGCGCCAAGTAGCACCAACACACCCAGGCGCAAGATGCGCTCGAGCAGCGGGAAAGCAAACCAGCTGCTCTCGCTGCCAGTGGCGAACCAGAGCACGCTGCCCATGATCAACATGGCGATCAGCAACTTGAAGGAAAAGATACCCCAGCCGGCTTGTGGCTGATAGACCTTGTGCTGGCGCAGGCCACGATAGAGCAAGCCGGCGTTGAGGCAGGCGGCGAGACCAATCGACAGGGCAAGCCCGGCGTGTTGCAGCCAGCCGATAAAGGCAAGATTCATAATCTGTGTGGCAGCGAGGGAGAAAAAAGCGATCTTGACCGGGGTGCGGATGTTCTGACGGGCATAGAAGCCAGGGGCGAGCACCTTGACTAGGATCATGCCGGTTAGCCCGATGCTGTAGCAGACCAGTGCGCTGCGGGTCTGGAAGACGTCATTGCTGCTGAAGGCGCCGTGATAAAAAAGGGTGGTAATCAGCGGAACGGCAAGCATGGCGAGGGCCAGTGCGGCGGGGGCGGCGAGCAGCAGGGTCAGGCGTAGCCCCCAGTCGAGCAATTTTGAGTACTCCCCGTGGTTTGCGCTGGCGTGGTACTTGGCCAGCGAGGGGAGCAGAATGGTTCCCAGAGCAACGCCAAGCATGCCGGAGGGGAACTCCATCAGGCGGTCAGCATAGTAGAGCCATGACACGCTGCCGGTCTTAAGAAAGGAGGCAAATATCGTATTGATCAGCAGGCTGATCTGCGACACCGAGACGCCGATCAGTGCCGGACCCATTAGTGTAAGGATGCGCCGCACGCCCGGGTCGGCCCACGCTGCCTTAAAGTTGAACGAAGGGCGGGGCAGCATGGCAATTTTTTTGAGGGCGGGGATCTGGATGGCCAGTTGCAACACGCCACCAAGAAAAACCGCCCAACCCAGCGCCAAAACCGGTGGGTCAAAGTAGGGGGTGGCAAAAAGGGCCATACCGATGAATGCCAGGTTCAATAAAACCGGGGTGAACGCCGGCAGCGCGAAGCGGCTCCAGGTGTTCAAAATGCCGCCAGAGAGCGCAACCAGCGACATGAAGAGAATGTAGGGAAAGGTGATGCGGGTCAGCGCCACGGTGAGTTCGAACTTGCCCATGTCAGCCGCAAAGCCGGGTGCCGAGATCCAAACCAGGACGGGTGCCGTGGCAATGCCGATAGCGGTAACGAAAAAAAGCACAATAGAAAGCACGCTGGTGACATGATCGATTAACGCCAGCGTTTCGACATCGCCACGTTTGTTCTTGTATTCACCAAGAATTGGAACAAACGCTTGAGAAAAGGCACCCTCGGCAAACATCCGGCGCAGCAGGTTGGGCAACTTGAAGGCGACAAAAAACGCATCGGTTGCCAGCCCGGCACCAAAGCTGCGGGCAATGACAAAGTCACGGACAAAGCCAAGAATACGGGAAAGGAGCGTCATGCCACTGACAGTGGCGAGGGCGCGAAGTAGATTCATAAGCGGTTGAAGTTGCCTGAAGGCAGGCGGAAAAGCTATAATTCTACGCTGTGTTGCCGATGTAGCTCAGTTGGTAGAGCAGCGCATTCGTAATGCGAAGGTCGTCAGTTCGATTCCGATCATCGGCACCAATTAGATTCAAGCACTTAGCCCAACCTTAAAAGTTGGGCTTTTTGCTTTCTGGAATCTACGTAATTTTTTGGTCAGTGCTGGCAGGGGGCTTATTTTTGCTCCTGCGCTGAGAGGACTTCCCCCAGCACGGCTTTGCCGCGAGTCGAAACACCCCAGTGCAGCACGTTTTTATCGTTGATACGGGTTTCAATGACGCCCAGGGATTTCATGATGGTGATTCTCTGGCTGACAAAATCGCGGGCGAGTCCGGTTCTTTCAGAAATGGCGGCAAGGTTTCCGTAGACGCAACTCTCGGCGGCAAGCGCGCGCAGTATTTCAATATCGTTATACGAAAGCACTTCGCGTGCTTCTGGTTGCTCTGCTGAATTGGGTGGCGTCGAGGCATCTTCCTGTCTGAGGGCCAGCTGTATGGCCGCATCTGCTTGCTGGCGTTCCTTGATCAGCGAAAGTTCGCGCTTCACCGGGTCGATTTGCCCTTTAAGTAATTGGGTAACGCTTTCCATCAGACGGCGAGAGGCGACAACGTAAATTAGACAAAAGCCACCAAAGGCAAAGAAATCTACCGGTTTGGTTCGCGCACCTTCCAGCAAGGTGCTGGAGATCATGTTGAGGAAAAGTGGTACGGTCAACGCCGCCACGATGCCGAAAATTGAGTATTTCAGCCAATTGTTCCTTGCGGACTCTTCGTGCCGCTCGGCCAGAAAATAGTTGGCGGCTCCGCCAAGCAGGCCAGCCACAATCATGATCAATAAAATAAGCAACATGTGGGCATCGAGTGCGCCGGATGGGTTGCTTACCAAGGCAGCAGGCTGCAGTTCGCTGGTCATTTTCTCTCCTCAAGTCATCTGGTATTTTTACACGATTGCACGAGGTCGTTTCAAGAATCCTGAGGGTGATGGGTATATGTCCAAAATGACACGCTTCCACGCCAATGATGATGCAGGTTATTATGCGATGGCGCTCCATACGCTACCGTCTGGAGTGCCAAGAAACTTATACCAATTTACAGGAGAGCAGACATGCAGTTAAAGGACAAAGTGTTTCTGGTTACAGGGGCGGGATCTGGCCTGGGTGCGGCGACGGCGCGACTTTTGATCGACTCGGGCGCTGCCGTGGTATTGGCTGACTTGAACCGTGAGGCGGGTGAAAAGCTGGCGGCGGAGTTGGGTGATAAGGCGCGTTTCGTTGAAACGGATGTCGCCAATGAAAATTCTGCGGTCAACGCCATTCAGACGGCAGTTTCCACTTTTGGCGGCTTGCAGGGGCTGGTCAATTGTGCGGGCGTCGCACCGGCAGAGAAAGTGGTGGGTAAGGAAGGTCCGCATCGCCTGGAGAGTTTTGCCAAGGTGATCAACATCAATCTGGTCGGCACTTTCAACATGATCCGTCTGGCTGCGGAGGCCATGCAAAAGGGCGAGCCGGATGCGGGTGGTGAACGTGGTGTGATCGTCAACACGGCTTCGGTCGCAGCATTTGATGGTCAGCTCGGACAGGCAGCTTATGCTGCTTCCAAGGGGGGTATTGTTGCCCTGACCTTGCCGGTGGCACGTGAGCTGGCGCGTAGCGGCATTCGTGTCGTGACGATTGCGCCGGGCATCATGGAAACGCCGATGTTGCTGGGTATGCCGGCTGAAGTTCAAGAGTCGCTGGGCAAGATGGTGCCGTTCCCGTCACGCATGGGCAAACCGGCCGAGTTCGCCGGGCTGGTCAAGCACATTGCCGAAAATGCCTATCTCAATGGTGAGGTCATCCGTCTCGATGGTGCCATCCGTATGGGCACCAAATAAACTATACTTCGACCCTGCCAATCACCCAAAAAGGCGCTTCGGCGCCTTTTTATTTGCATGTCACCAGCCCCCTGTTATCACTGCGGTCAGCCAGTTCCTGAAGATCTCGATCTGCCAGTTTCCATTTGCGGAGAGAAGCGTGCCATGTGCTGCTATGGTTGTCAGGCGGTGGCGCAGTCGATTGTTGATAACGGCCTGGATGATTATTACCGTAGTCGCGATGCGTTGCCAGAGACACAGCGTGAGGCTCTGCCGGCGATTCTTGATCAGTTGGCCATGTTCGATCATGCCGATTTCCAGAAGAGTTTTGTCAAGGCGTTGGGTGAAACGGAGCGCGAAGCTTCGCTATTGCTCGAAGGTATTACCTGCTCTGCGTGCATCTGGCTCAATGAGCAGCATGTCGGCAAACTGCCTGGGGTGACGGCAGTTGATATCAATTACACGACCCGGCGCGCCCGCGTACGCTGGGATGAGTCGCGAATCAAGCTCTCCGATATTCTTGGCGCGATCGCCGCCATAGGCTAGCGAGCTTATCCCTACGATGCGGCCAAAAACGAAGAGATCTCCAAAAAGGAGCGACGCGAGGCACTTTGGCGTCTGTGGGTGGCCGGCTTTGGCATGATGCAGGTGATGATGTACGCCTATCCGGTCTATGTTGCCAATGGCGACATGTCGGCAGATATCGAGAGCATGATGCGATGGGCTAGTCTGTTGCTTACGATACCCGTGGTTTTTTATTCATCTGCCCCATTTTTCCGCAATGCCTGGCGCGATATCAAGCTGCGTCGCGTTGGTATGGACGTACCGGTGGCGCTAGGCGTCGGTGCAGCTTTTGCTGCTAGTTGCTGGGCAACGCTGGTTCATGATGGTGATGTGTACTTCGACTCCGTATCGATGTTTGTGTTTTTCCTGCTCGGTGGTCGTTTCCTTGAAATGACGGCGCGGCAGAAGGCAGTCAGTGTTACCGAGGCTCTGGCCAAGCTATTGCCAGCTTTTGCACAAAAACTGCCCGATTTTCCGGTCAACCGCAACACAGTGCAATGCGTGGTTGCTGATTTGCTGCCGGGCGATCGGGTGTTGGTCCGTGCTGGTGAGATCGTGCCGGCGGATGGTCATGTCGTTGAGGGCTCTAGTTGTGCCAACGAAGCGCTGCTCACCGGCGAGAGCAAACCCGTGGCCAAGGCGCCCGGTGATCTGGTAACGGGCGGTTCGATCAATGCCGAAAGCCCGTTAGTTATTCAGATTGATCAGGTCGGTGAGGGCACCCGTTTGTCGGCCATTATTAATTTGATGGAGCGGGCAGCCGCCGAAAAGCCGCGCATTGTTGAAATGGCCGACCGTATCGCCAGCTATTTCGTTGCCGTGCTGCTGTTTGTGGCTGTTGCGGTGGCTGTTGGCTGGTATGTGGTCGATCCTTCAAAGGCACTGTGGATCACTGTTTCAGTTCTGGTTGTAACCTGTCCTTGCGCGCTCTCTCTTGCAACGCCAATTGCCTTGACGGTTGCTGCCGGCGCTTTGGCCAAGGACGGTTTGCTGGTCACCCGCGGTCATGCCATTGAAACCTTGGCTCGGGCGACACACTTCGTGTTCGACAAGACCGGCACCTTGACTACCGGGAAAATGCATCTGCTGGGAACGGTTGTGGTCGGCACTCGTTCGGAGGTGGAGTGTTTGCAATTGGCTGCGGCAATTGAGCAGTCATCCGAACATCCGGTAGCTTCTGCCTTGCGCAAAGCGGTGGGCGATGAGCTGCCTCTGGCGCATTCGGTAAAAACTGAGCCCGGCCAAGGCATCGAGGCCACGATAGACGGTCAGATTTATCGTGTGGGTCGCCCGGCATACACCATGGCTTTAAGTGCCGGAGAGCTTCCGGTATCGCTGGCGACATGGCTTGAGAGTGGCGATACGGTGGTTGTGCTTGCTGATACCAGTGGTTGTCTTGCGCTGTTCCGGGTTGGTGATGAATTGAGGCCGGAGGCAGAGCCTATGATCCGCTCTCTGATTGATGCAGGAAAACATGTTGTTCTGCTCAGTGGGGATGCGCAGGCAGTTGCTCGCCGCGTTGCTTCGGCATTAGGTATTGTGGATGTGCGGGCGGGGGTTGCGCCGCAAGGAAAGCATGATTTTGTCTCGGCTCTGCAGAAGGAGGGGGCTGTGGTGGCAATGATTGGTGATGGCGTGAATGACGCACCTGTGCTTGCCCAGGCTCAGGTCTCGGTGGCAATGGGCGGCGGTGCGCAGTTAGCCAGAACGCAATCTGATTTTGTGTTGCTCTCGGAAAACCTTGACCATTTGCGCTGGGGATTGAGCCGTGCGAGACGTACATTGGTTATTATCCGGCAAAATCTTTGGTGGTCGTTTGCCTATAATTTTATTGCCTTGCCGCTCGCCATTGCCGGCCTTGTGCCACCTTGGCTGGCGGGTGTCGGGATGTCAGCCAGTTCATTGCTGGTTGTCCTGAACTCGCTACGCATACAGCGTGTGGAGAAAGACTGATGGAAAGTATTTATCTGCTGATCCCCGTCTCTGTGCTGTTGGTTTTTGGTATTGCACTGGCTTTTTGGTGGTCGGTGCGCAGTGGCCAGTTCGATGATCTTGAAGGGCCAGGGTTTCGCATCCTGATGGATGATGATCAGTTGCAACCGAAGGAAAAGCAGCAGGAGGCAGAGAAACCCGAAAAAGTTTGACTTGAGTCAACACCAGACTCGTTCTTCTAGGGCAATATTCATTTCAGGCAAGGCGAGAGCTTTGCGGAAATTCTCTGTTGGGGTTGGGGTGCGTTGAGACGCACCCTTTTTTTGTCCACGTTTTGTTGTTGTTTTACGGACTACATCTTTTTGATTATTTTGACCTAGATATTCGGTAGGTTGATCTAGGTCAAAACGTCTTTGCTGAACTACAATAACATTCGCAATCTAGTGCCACCCTTGGCTTCAGGGAGGGGGTATCCAGTCTTTTTTATTAACGAGAGGTGGGTTCATGTCTGGAACGAAAACCACATATAACGACAAGGTCGTACGGCAGTTTGCCGTCATGACCGTCATATGGGGCATTGTTGGCATGCTGGTCGGTGTCATCATTGCAGCCCAATTGGTTTGGCCGGAGCTCAATCTGGGCTTCTTGCACTTTGGTCGTCTGCGTCCGTTGCATACCAATGCAGTTATTTTTGCATTTGGTGGCTGCGCACTTTTTGCAACATCATACTGGTGCGTTCAGCGCACGTGTCATGCCCGGCTCTGGGGTGGTCCGCTGGTTCCATTTACGTTCTGGGGTTGGCAGGTCGTTATCCTGCTGGCCGCAATCACGCTGCCGCTCGGTATCACGTCAGGCAAGGAATATGCCGAACTGGAATGGCCGATTGACATCCTGATCACGCTGGTCTGGGTTTCATATGCACTGGTCTTCTTCGGCACCATTGCCAAACGTACCGTTTCCCATATTTATGTTGCGAACTGGTTCTTTGGTGCTTTCATCATCGCCGTTGCCTTGTTGCATCTGGTTAATAGTGCTGCTGTCCCGGTTTCGCTGACCAAGTCCTATTCCGTCTATTCCGGTGTTCAGGATGCGATGATTCAGTGGTGGTATGGTCACAACGCTGTGGGTTTCTTCTTGACCGCAGGTTTCTTGGGCATGATGTACTACTTTGTGCCGAAGCAGGCCGGTCGTCCGGTCTATTCCTACCGTCTGTCCGTGGTCCATTTCTGGGCTCTGATCTTTACGTACATGTGGGCTGGTCCGCACCACCTGCATTACACGGCCCTGCCTGACTGGACCCAGTCCGTTGGTATGGTGTTCTCCCTGATTCTGCTGGCTCCGTCCTGGGGTGGCATGATCAACGGCATCATGA
>ERZ724524.1798-NODE-1798-length-14210-cov-6.797245_pt1 | contig 14210 bp, 16 predicted proteins | sample MGYA00376057_ERZ724524 | MGnify/ENA primary metagenome ERZ724524 (study PRJEB28724, sample SAMN07190888) | wastewater metagenome | isolation source: influent of sewage treatment plant in Hong Hong | place: USA: Christiansburg, Virginia | collected 2016-03-01 ...
GCCAATACCCATGCGCCAACAATGTAGGTGACCAGGTCGCTAAAAAAATAGGTGATCGCCACAAGGATTAAAATCGACAATAATAAGAGCAAGTACCTGCGTTGAAATAACATACTAAATATTTTTGCAAAGGTACTAAGTTGTTGTTATAATTGAAGATAAATATTACATATAAATTTAATGGATGAGTTATAGTTTCTACTGATTTGAAAATTTGGGTCCTTGAGCATCGTCTGGCATCCTGTTGTATTATTACAAAATCAAATTAAGGCTATATCAGCTTAAAATCAATGGAATTAGTCTTGATCCAACTGCTTGTTAAAAATAAAATTTCCTTGAATAATTTTAAAATATTATGTTGTGACATTAAACCTTTTATGCTATAAAGCATCAAAAGAATGAGAAGCAAATAAACTAAACTCAATATTGACAGATCAGGAATTAATTTCTATGTTGCTAAATCCGGCGGAAAGCGAGAAAGGGTTTCGACTGCTGATAAGTCAATATAAAGAACAAATATATTATGTGATCAGAAGAATTGTTTTGGTGCACGAGGATGCAGACGATGTATTTCAAAATACAATGATTAAAGTCTTTAAAAATATCAAAAACTTTGAATTCAAGTCTTCACTTTACACTTGGGTATACAAGATTGCTACCAATGAATCTCTTACGCATTTGCGAATTAGAAAACGTCTTGGAAATTTTGACAATAACATTCCGGAAAACATTTCTGATAATTTACTTACTTCAGATGAATATTTTGAAGGTGATAGATTGCAATTAGAATTACAAAAAGCCGTGGCAGCATTGCCTGAAAAGCAAAAGGAGGTATTTAATCTTAAGTATTATGAGGAGATGAAGTATAGTGATATGAGCAAACTCTTGGATACAAGTGAAGGAGCGCTGAAGGCTTCTTATTTCCATGCAGTGAAGAAAATTGAAGCGTTTATTAAGAAATCAAATATTATATAAAGAATATGGAAAATAATCATTTTTCAAAATTGAACAAAGAAAATTTCAAAGTCCCTGAAGGGTATTTTGAAGGACTCGAGGATAAGGTTTTGGCTAAGTTGGAATCCAATATGATTGACCCAAAAGTGATAAATATTAGCCAGCATACCGGAGGCCGCAAGTTGTGGAGACGTATTGTGATCGGAGTTACAAGCGTGGCAGCTTGTGCAGCGTTTTTCGTTTTTTATAATAGGGGAGAAGTGGATCAAGAATTCAACCTATCCAATTTAAAAGATACTGAAATAATTAATTATCTGAATGAAAATGCAGATGAAATAGAATTGGACCTTTTAGTGGATGGGAGCCAGTATAATGGAAATGTTCTTGATCTGATCGATACAGATAGCAATATAAATCAAGATGATCTTCTCGATGAAATTAATATCGAGGAATTGTTTTAAAGTTTAAATAATATTCAACAATTAAATCATGAAATTGAAATTTATTGCAATAATGCTGTTTGCATTTTTCTATTCCTTAACAGGCGTTCAAGCACAGCAGGGAAACAAAAAAGGTCAGATCGGTGACAGGATCCAGGCTCAGATGGTAGCATACCTGACCTCGGAACTTTCTTTAACCCCACAAGAAGCAGAAAAATTCTGGCCTTTATATAACGAGTATAAGAATAAAGAAAGGTTGGTAAAAAGAGGCCAAATCCCTTCCAAAGCTATTGATCTTATGAATGAAGGTGAAGCATCAGCATTCTTGAACAATACTCTTGAGGCAGAAGAAAAAGAGCTTGAATTAAAGAAATATTACACAAAAGAATTTAGAAAAGTACTTCCAGCGACTAAAGTTGCAAAATTGCAGCAAGCGGAAAGAGGTTTTAAGAAGGAACTAATCAAAAAGATAAGTAAACAAAATAGAAACGAAAGGGGCGATTAGATCAATTTTTTTCATAAAAAAGGGTACAAGAAAATCTTCCTGTACCCTTTTTCTATTTATTGGATCTAGTACCAACCACAAATATACATGAGACCAAAATTTATTCCTGTTTGGAGATAATCCTTTGTGCTGTACTCATTCTTTTCTCAAGAAAACCGTTATATGTATCCAGGTCCTTACCCGTTAGTTTAGCGCCCATTTCATCTTTTTTCTTATCCAATTCTGTGATTTTGGCTTTCAGTTTCATGATTTCTGCCTTATCATTCTTAGCGTCTGCTAATACAATTGCATTCAGTACATCGTCGTACTCTGTTGCGTAAGTAACTGCATCCTGATCAGCCAATTCAATAAGTTTTGGTTGCTCAGCGATTACAGGTGCTTCTTCAACTTTGATAGAGTCGGTAGTGTTGACGGTGGTTTGGGTAGTTTCATTTTTCTTGCAAGCAGTAATACTGATTGCAGCTAAAAGAATTATAAGTAATTGCTTCATAGATAAATAGTTTAAAATTAATGAACGATAATAATTTATTTTCCTTTTCCCTGGAATAATACCAATAAGGTATAAAACATGATTTTAAAATCCAGAGAAAGTGACATATTCTCAATATACAATATATCGAATTTTAGCCTTTGTATCATTTGATCCACGTTTGACGCATAGCCATATTTGACTTGACCCCAAGAAGTAATTCCAGGTCTCACCTTAAGTAAGTGCTTATAATGTGGGGCTCTGGCCATGATGCGGTCTATGTAATATCTTCTTTCCGGGCGTGGTCCCACGATTGACATTTCACCTCTAAGTACATTGAAAAATTGCGGCAATTCATCCAGCCTCCACTTTCTCATCACGCCACCCCAAGGTGTGCATCTGTTGTCATTCTCGTTACTTAGTTGAGGTCCATCATCCTCAGCATCCAGATACATGGACCTGAATTTATATATATTGAACGGACGGTGATTAAGTCCAATTCTTTCTTGTTTAAATATAGCATCACCGGGAGATGACAATCTTACTCTGATCCAGATATAGAGGTAGAGTGGTGAAAGTATGATCATTACAATGACACTTATGATGACATCAAGCAGTCGCTTTACAATTATCTGCCATTTGGGCATCATTACTTGTTCTATTTCAATGAGAACAGCACCATAGACGTGATTCATCTTCACGCTACCCAGCATGATATCATACATACTTGGAATAACTTTGATCAAAATGTTATTGCCAAAATCAAATAAGGTATTCAGGATCTCTCTCAATTTATCGTGCTCCTGAGTCTCTATAGCTATTATTACTTCCTCTATTTTATATTGAACGATGATCGCCGCAAGGTCATTAAGTTTACCCAATAATTTCAGTTCAGATGTTAGTAGGTTTTTTGAATTGCCATTACTGTCTATGAAACCAATGAAGTTATAGCCTAGTCCTTTCTGCCTGCTTTTGATCTCTGAATACAATTCAAGTGCGTTTTCATCTCCTCCGATGATTAGTGTATTAAATGTGACAGCACCCGATTTTAACCTTCTGCTGGCCCTGGTGAGCAGGATCATTCTCGATACGGTGGTTAACGTAAAATGAATGCTGAAATATTTAAAAAACAAAACACTTAGATGATTGTCCATTAAATCATCTCCCAAAAGTATGATTACAATGCATCCTAATGCTGAGATAAAAAATGTTCTGGTGAATGTTGTTAGCCTGGATTGTCTGTAAAGATCGTTGTAGCAATCGAATATAACATAAAGTAATAACCACCCGGTTAAAATGAAAATTGAAATCCCAACAGATTGTAGATTTATATTTTGAGCCAATACATATCCGGATTTGTCAAGCTCCAGATTTGAAAAATAGGCCCATGCAATGACTGCCATTATTGCATCTACTATCCCATACAATAATAAATCTCTCTTCCTTGTACTATTCATCAGCCTTAATAATGTACTAATTTAATATTGTCAAGATATAAGAATCCCTTTTCAGTGGAAGAACCTCCAGGATGTACCAATCTGAATGCTATTCTGTAACCATCCTCTGCATTGGACTCCCTGATAAGGTCAGTCAAATTGATATACATTTTTTTCCATTCGGGAGATAAATAAATACCAAAATTATATACAGGGTCAGCACCTAAAATCTTGGCATCAAGGCCGACTGCAAAATTGAGATTGCTCTTATAATTGAATTCAAGGAATACATCTCTTGAATCCAAAGGTATGTCAGTATAGTATAAAGGCGTTGTGATTTGATTATCCCTATTGACTTCATCTACATTTAACATCAATGAATAATCACCTTCGAATACATTAGTATTTTGTATTGTAGCACTTGTCAAATTGGAACCATCCAGGTCCTCCGTGAATGAATTGTTGGATTCAAAATCTTCAATAAATGAAAACTTTGCTGTGGGTTTATATTTAAATAATGGTTGAATATCTATAACCTCTGCGCATGCACACAAATCCAATGAACTTCTAAAAGGTTCTAAAAATGGATAAATAATTGCATTGTCCCTAATACCATTGACCCTTATCCCAGGGTGGATAGATAGATCTTTCATGCCTTCACCAATGACTGGAGCAACCTGTCCGGGACTAAATACTCCAAGCAAGTCATTTCCTACATATAACCAATAATCTTCTACATTCTGCTTGGTGCTTCCTGTCGCGGGTACGAATTCAATTATTGGTGATTTTAGAGATAGGAACGTAGGAATTTCGCTTTTTTCATTGTTGCAGCCACCTAGGAAAAACGCTAGGGTCATCAAACAAGAACAACAAAGTCTATAAAATTTATCCATCCTTTCTAAAAATCGCAAAAGTATAAAAAATAAGTTCTAACTAGTATAAAAATTACTTTTATAACGTTTGCAGAATTGAAATGTATTATTAGCGCTTCAGATTCTGTATTTTTGCAGTCTAAATGATGCTGTAAAGGTATTTTAACAACCAAACGCATTTTGGTTCGTTATTTTTCCTTACGTATCTAAAAAAATTATAATCTGGTTAAAATGTATTCAATGAATTTTTCCGGAATGTTTACATTTCTGTGTTTGTTCCTATTGCTTTGTTTCGCCTCCTGCAAATCTGACAATAATACAGAAAATGTCCAGGCTGAAAGCTCCCAAATTTCAGACAGCCTAAGTTTACCTTTGAATATAAATGAAGAGGAATTTAAGAAAAATCTGAGCACTAAGGATATGAATATAAGTATCACCTCTAAAGGAACCAATGATTTGAAGCATTTGGAACTTGCCGTCAAGAAAAATACTTCTGATAAGCCTTATAGTAAGGCCATTCAGTATGATGGCACGATACTGGATGCAGTGACAGCAGATCTTAATAGCGATGGAAAAGATGAGGTGTATGTGTTTAATCAGTCAGCAGGCAGCGGTTCATATGGAATGCTAATTGCCTATCAGTATAATGGCAGTAAGTTAGATTCAATTAGCATGGATGAACTATCTGAAGAACTCTCCCAGAAATATTTGGGGCATGATAGCTTTGCAATAGAAAAAAAACACCTTTACCGTTTTTTTCCGCTATACAATGAAATGGATCCTAATTGCTGTCCCACCGGAGGCAGAATGAAGTTAAAATATGACCTTGTAAAAAAGCCTACAGGCTTAAAGCTGATCCTAAATTCCTTCATAAATGAACAATAACAAACCCCGCATATATTCACCTTCGGCATTTATCATCCCAGAATATAGGATGATCCAACTGTCTAATGGACTGAAAGTATACATATTTAAAGGTGGCGAAAGTGACACTTTGAAGCTTGAGTGGTGCTTCAAGGCAGGGAGAAGTACTGAGTCAAAGCAGCTCGTTAGTAAATCATGTAATAGCCTTATCAAGGAAGGAAGCAAATACAGTAGCGGATATGAAATATCAGAGTATTTTGATTATTACGGTTCGGCCTTGACCCATAATGCTGGAGTGGATTATAATAGTTATTCTTTTTATTGTCTCGGAAAGTATTTTGACCCGCTTTTGGAAAAATTTCTTGAAGTGATGCTTTATCCTTCTTTTCCGGAGGATGAGTTAATTACAATCCAGACTAATAGCATATCCAGATTAAAACAAGACATGGATGATGCAGATTTTAATTCTTACAGGATATTAACAGAGAAAATATTTGGTTCTAATCATCCATATGGTTACAATAGTACTGAGCAGAATATTAGATCAGTAGGTACTTCAGATATTTTATCCCATTGGCACTTGAACTACCAGACCACAGACTCTTTTATTATTGTAGCAGGAAATGTCACTAATACTATACTTCAAAAGATAGAAGATAATTTCGGTCATATTGGATTAAAAAAAACACCAACCCGCAATGATCTAAAAGATATCGAACAGGATATGCGACCGATAAAATCTTTTAAACTAGAAAAAACACAGTCTTCAGTTAAAATAGGTATTGATTGTGTGTCGAGGCAGCATGATGATTTTGATGGAATGTTTGTATTTAATACAGTTTTAGGGGGCTACTTTAATTCAAGATTAAACAACGTGATCCGCGAAGCAAAAGGACTGACATACAACATATTCAGCACTCATGACACTTATTTGTATGGTGGTTTATTTTATATTAGTGCAGATACTTCTCAGGATCAAGTCATTAAGATGAATACAGAGATTTATACTCAGATTGATAAATTATTAGATAAACCTATCCCAAAAGCGGAATTAGAAAGAGTCAGAGGTTACCTTTTAGGCACATTGATGACTTCTTTTGATGGAGTGTATAACTGTGTGGAAACATTAAGATCTTGTCTTATAGAGGGTGTAGACTTTGCATCTGTTCAACAGCTAATAAATAAAATCGCCACAATCGAAACGACTGAAGTTATGGAAACCGGTAGAAGAAATCTTAGCATAGATAATCTAATCGAAGTAGTGATTGGTTAAATAAATTCAATATTTTAAACCAAGAATATTTTGAATCTCTAAAGTATTTCCTATTTTCGTCGTTTATTTCAATAAAATTTAATGATAAATTTAATACTTTTTGGTCCTCCCGGGTCTGGAAAAGGAACTCAGGCAACCAAGCTTGCAGATAAGTATAAGTTGGTCCACATATCGACTGGTGACCTCTTTAGGTATGAACTGAGCAATCAAACTCCCTTAGGAATATTGGCAAAAAGTTACATGGATAAAGGTAATTTAGTGCCTGATGAAGTGACCATAAATATGCTGAAGTCAAAAATGGACAGGCATCCTGAAGCAAATGGCTTCATATTTGATGGCTTCCCAAGAACGATTCCTCAATCTGAAGCCTTGTTGAATTTATTGAGAGAAAACAATACTTCCTTGACTGCAATGATAGCACTTGAAGTGGACGAGAATGAAATAGTGAATAGGATAAAGTCCAGAAGCCAAACTTCGGGTCGTGCTGACGATAATGATGAATCTATCATCAGAAAGCGTTTTGAAGTATATAATGCTGAAACTCAACCTGTTTTTCAATATTTCGAAAAACTAGGTCTGGCCTCAGCCATCAAAGGGGTAGGGGATATTGAAGATATTTTTGCAGCCCTAATCTTAAAAATAGATAGAGCCCTCGATCGGTTTTAATACCCTACCTAAAATTAGGATCAAAAATAATATTCAGTTTCCTTTGCTATTGAACAAATAATCCTCATTTTGCGCTTGAATAGTACAAAATGAATGTAATAATTTTATCCAGAAATATAGGCCTTTACTCTACTCAGAGACTTATTCTTGAGTGTCGTAAAAAGGGCCATAGTGTGCAAGTTATTGATCCTCTGACTTGTAATCTCATTATTGACAATGATGCATCTCACATTATTGATAATTCGGGTCAAAAATTAGTAGCCGATTGGGTGCTACCGCGCATAGGCTCCACAGCAACTAATTTTGGAGCTGCAGTCATCAGACAATTTGAATTACAAGGTGTTTCTGTTATTACATCTTCTCAGGCATTATTGGATGCAAGAGACAAATTAGTTGCACTTCAATTGTTGGCGAAAGCTAAAATTGCAATTCCCAAGACTTTATTAACAAGTCCTATGGAAGTTGATGGGGTATTAATCAAAAAGGAATTTGAATTTCCTGCCATTGTTAAATTGCTTGACAGTACACATGGATTAGGTGTCATTCTTTCTGAATCGGCCCAAAATGGAATCGCAATATCAGAAGCATTCCAAAGGCTTCACCATAAGTTTATTATCCAAAAATTTATCAAAGAATCTGCAGGTCAGGATATTAGAGCATTTGTGGTTAATGGTGAGGTAATCGCCAGCATGTTGAGATGTGCTCCGGAAGGTGAATATAGGAGTAACATGCATAGAGGCGCTTCTGCTACTATCATAGACCTTACCGTTGAAGAAACTGAAACAGTTTTGAAATCTGCTGAAGCCGTTGGTTTAAAAGTTGCCGGCGTCGATATCATGAGAAGCAATGATGGTCCATTAATCTTGGAGGTCAACGCAAGTCCCGGACTTGAAGGAATAGAAGGAGTGACGAAAGTCAATGTGGCTGGTGCTATTATTGCCTATGGTGAAAGCCTTGTGAGGGCAAAAAAGTAAAATGATGAACGTTGAATGAGGTATTTAATATTAATGGAACACTAATAGCTCCAGGCGTCAATGCTGTAGTTCGAATTCCTGTAGGAAGGCTACCTTCAGGCAATCAGATTACTATAAGTGTCAATGTATTCAGATCTTTAAAGCCAGGCCCTATACTTTTTTTGTCAGGCGGGATTCATGGTGATGAGATCAACGGTATTGAAATCATTCGTCAGGCATTGGATATGAAGTTGTTCGACAACCTACATTGCGGGTCCGTCATAGCTATACCTCTTGTGAATGTTTTTGGATTTATCAATTTTTCAAGAGATTTAAGTGAAGGAAAAGATGTAAACAGAAGTTTTCCTGGTTCTCTCAATGGAAGCATGGCTTCAAGAGTAGCTAGAATAATTACCAGGCATATTTTACCACTCATCACCCTAGGAATTGATTTTCATACAGGAGGTCAGTCCAGGTTTAACTATCCTCAAGTAAGGTTTACTAATAGACAACCATCCAGTAAGTTACTCGCTCAGGTATTCAATGCTCCATTCACCATAGTCAAACCTACTATTTTAAGGTCATTGCGAAGGATGTCACTGGATATGGGCATTCCTATTATCGTTTACGAAGGGGGTGAAGCTCTTAGGATTGATGGGTTTGTGATACAACAAGCACTGCGCGGCATCAAAAGGGTGTTGACACATCTTGAAATGAATAATTATACGATCGAAGAACAGGATAGTGTTCTATTAACAAAAACAATTTGGGTTAGGTCTAATACACCTGGCCTTTTCTATCCTTCTGTCAATAATGGTAGCCAGATAGTTAAAGGTGAATTGTTGGGCTGGATCCACGATCCTTTTGGTCAGTCAAACTATGCCATAACTTCTAAAGTAAATGGATATGTGTTTTGCATAAATAATAAGCCGGTAGTCTATCCGGGAGATGCATTGTTCAATGTAGGAATGGTTTAATTTACATTTTCCTTTAGTCGATGCACAGGAAATATTGGATGGATTAATTACATTTGCCGAAGAACACAGAGATTATTTAATGATATATTATTAGAATTCTAACCGGAATTTCTGAATTTATTTCATTCTTTGTAAACAATAGTTATTTCCCAAATTATTTATTGTTGATATTTTTTTTAATTTTTATTAGCATCACAATTTTCAATTATGATATTAATTAGAGTGGTCCACACTTTTTGGATAATTTTTTTTCTGACACCGGTCATACTTGCAGCTCAAGATTTAAATGATGCTATAATTACGCTAGGTGGAGATCCTTCTTTAAAGAATGGTGCTATGAGTTTCACTATTTTTGACAGAAAGACAGAACAACTTATTGCCACCCACAATCCAAATGTATCATTAATACCAGCATCTTCGCTCAAAATACTTACTTGCGCTTACGGACTTAAGACTTTAGGAAAAAATTTTAAATTTAAAACGACAATTGAAACTACTGGAGAGATTGACAAAAATGGTGTTTTACATGGTGACCTGATCCTTAAAGGCTATGGTGATCCAACCCTAGGTTCAGACTTATCTAATGATTCGGGAGAATTGGATAAAGTTTTGAAAATCTTTGCAACCGAAGTGAAATCAGCGGGCATAAAGTCTATCGAGGGCCGAATCTATGGCGATGGTTCATACCTTTCAGATGAAGGGATTTATAATTCATGGTTGTGGGGTGACATTGGAAATTATTATGCTGCTGGTGTGTATGGGCTAAATATCTATGATAATCTCTTTAGATTAAAATTTAAACAATCAAAACAAGGAACTTATCCAAAAGTCATTGGAACATATCCCAATATACCAGGCCTCCAATTTGCAAGTCAAGTGTTATGTGCAGGCGCTAACACCGGCGATAATGCCTATATATTTGGTGGTCCTTTACAATATAACCGTCAGGTCAAAGGCACCATTCCTGCCGGAAACGGTATATTTGAAATAAAAGGCTCAATGCCTGATCCGCCGCTTATGGCAGCATTATTACTAAAAGATGCACTGACAGAGGCAGGCATTACCTCCAATGGCGTTGGTGGCTCTTTAAAAGACGTTCAGCCTGTCGGCAAACGAAAGGTATTGTATACTCATTCATCAAAGAGTCTTGACTTAATTGTTAATGAGACCATTTTAAAAAGTATAAACATAAATGCAGAAGGAATCTTGAGATATTGCAAATCTACGGACAAAGTCGCAAGCACTACAGATGATGCAGTAAATACTTTTGGTGCCTTTTTGCAAAAGACCACCGAAGGGCAAACAGGTTTTTTTGTTTGTGACGGATCAGGGCTTTCTACCTCCAATAGTTTGCCGAGTTATGGTTTTGCTAAAGTGCTACTTCAATTATTTAAAGACCCTTCCATAGCCGATGTAATTACTGATGCACTTCCAGTCGCAGGCATGACGGGCACATTGAAAAATTACCTTAAAGGTTCAAAGGCTGCCGGACATATTAAAGCAAAGACTGGATCAATGGATAAGGTAAGAAGTTTTTCTGGGATCATCACGGGAGATTCTGGTAAAGAATACGTTTTTTCTCTAATTATAAATAATTATAATTGCTCATCGGCTCAGATCAAAGCAAAGGTAGAATCCTTTTTTAATGACGTTTATCTTGCTATATAAAGATTTATTTGGGATCGCTTCGATCATTTCCTTAACTTTGACGAAGTTTAAAATAATATCTTAATGCTGGAAAGATCTGACCTAAAACAACTACTTATATTCGTTTTAATAATAGCTGTTACCATAATAATTGCTCATTTTGCAAGTATTCTAATTAACAGAAGAGTTGCTAAGAAGAACAATGTGCTTCTCCAAGACCCTACCAGACTTAAATTTTTTGCTCACGTAAGTACAGCTATAATTTATATTGTTGGATTTAGCTCCGCTATAGGCCGAATCAATTTTTTAGAACCTGTGGCTACCTCACTTTTAGCTGGAGCAGGTTTAATTACAGTAGCAGTTAGTTTTGCTTCTCAAAATGCTCTCAGTAATATTATTAGTGGCTTATTCATTGTACTTTTCAAGCCATTTGGTGTCAACGACCGATTGAAGATCAGGGATAATATAATAGGTGTAGTTGAAGACATTACCTTAAGACACACCATTCTAAGAGATGGAGAGAACAAAAGGATTATAATTCCGAACGCTCTTATGAATAATGAGGTAGTGGTCAACTTTGATTTTATCGAACAGAATATTAAAAAATCTGTAGATATCCTTTTGCACCACGATTCAAACATTAGGAATGCCAAGATGCTGATTAGAGATATTATCACCCAGCATCCTAAATTTATCAATAGAAGAGGAAGTGATATAAACTTAAGTCCTGAACAAGCTGTCCCAATCAATATTACTAATGTAGGTGAAAAGGGAATCAACATGCAGCTGATAATCACCGGGAGGAATATATTGGAATCAAATGAGATCGCTTTTGCTTTGTTGGAAAGGCTAATTTGTGAGATGCCAGCTGTTGATGCATATTTTGTGCGTCAGGATTCAATTGCTAAGGCTGAAAATAATACAGAACAAAAGTCAGAAATGGGGCAAGATGAGAAAGTAGGCACATTTGAGGATATGTCAGATTCTATTGACAATGAAGTAAATTCGATCAATGTAGCCGGAGAATCTGACACTGGCGGGAGCGTTCAAAATAGTGGTAAATTATGAAAAATAGGTCAAAGAGGGATAATCAATATGAACAAGGAAGAATTTATAAAAAACCAGGCCTTCCACCAGGCACTCTAGTTTTTACAGGGAAAAGGAAGGTTCAGCAGACAATGCTGCATATTACAAAGTTTGATGATGTCGATGTAAAAAGGGAATTAATCACAAATGGAGATGTATCACGCATTCATCATGGCACCAGAATGACCTGGATCGATGTGATAGGTATTCATGATGTTACCATAATTGAACAAATTGGGCTTAAATATAAGATTAGCAATTTACTACTTGAGGATATCCTGGATGTGGATCAAGTACCGAAATATATGGACCTTGATAATGGTAACTTCCTATCATTTCAATCGTTTTCCTATGATAAAACGAGTCAGAATATAATAAAGGAACAAATCTCTATTTTTTTTACAGAAACTGTCATTATTTCATTTCAGGAAAATGTCAATGACACTTTTCAACCTATTCATGAAAGGGTGGATAATGCTAAAAGTCGCTTCAGGACAAGGATGCCTGATTATATGGCATATGCGTTAATTGACCTAATCGTAGATAAATATAACGAAGCCACGCAGTATTTTGAAGATAAAATTGAGGAAATGGAATATAAAATAGAAACCAATCCCGATAAAACGCTTAAGCAGGAGATCTTTAAATTCAGAAGAGAGTTTATCAATTTCCTAAAGACCATTACGCCAATTCAGGAAGCAATTATAAAATTCAAATCCTCTACTTCAGAATCAATTAAACCTGAGACCAAAATATATCTTGCCGATCTTCTCGATCATGCGCAACATGTCAGCAGTCTGGCCGATACATACAATGAAATGATATACGCTTTATATGATCTTTTCCATGCCGAGCTAAACTATAGAGCCAATGGCGTTATAAAGACACTAACAGTTATTTCTACTATTTTTATACCACTCACTTTTATTGTTGGAGTCTATGGAATGAACTTTAATCAAATGCCTGAACTTCGCTGGAAGTATGGTTATCCTGCTGTTTGGATATTTATGGTTTTATTTACATTTGCCACCTTGATATATTTTAAATATCGAAAATGGACATAATTTATTCTTCTTCTACCTCTCCTCGGAGTAGCGGATTCAAAGGCAGATGATAAGTGTTGAAAATTGTCTGGAATGACTGATAAAGTTCCGGATATATATTGCCAAAATAGTTGCCATAAGTGAAATAGTGATGGACGGCTACTGCGAAAGGATCTACATCAGGTAGTCCTATCACACCCATGATTTCTCTGTGGCCATAACTCGCTACATCATACAGATTATACCAGAAATTTTCATTTACTTCAGGAAAAATAATGTCTTTTGAGCAAATCTTCATGATCCTGGCGTATTCATAAAGAACAATGTTGAAATATTTTTCAGGTTCCTTGAAGGAAGGCATCATATGTTTAAGTGAAAATAGAGCAATACCGTCCATTTCAAAGATTTCACTAGCATGATATCTGTCAGGTTGTTCAGGGCTAAGAAAGGGATTTGGATAGACAGCTATTCTGTCGAAAGGTTCCAATAGAAAATCCTTTTGCTGCAATGTTAATCTGACAGGTTGAAAAGCGACTAATGCTTTGAGATCATATGGCATTTCTTCTTGCATGCCCATGTACAACCATTCTTTTGCTTCAATATATAATACAACCCTTTGATCGAAGATCTTCTTCTTTTCGGGATTTAGATTACGATAGTATTCACTGTTCTTTTCAAAAATGGTTTTTATCTTGTCATCCAGATTCAGGGGAAATCTTTTATACCACCACCAGTCAAGTTGAGGTGCTAAGAGATAACCAGCTGCTGCTATTATGAGGGGAATAACCAGATAAGGTGACACAAAATTGCCATCGTGATAGTTATATTCAAATAAAACAATACCGAGACCAATAATAAAGGCCAGTATATATGCAAATCCTGAAAATTTCATTCAATTCTTTTTAAAATCGATGAGCAAAGCTAATTAAACTAAATAATTCGGAGTAACTATGTTATTGACATAGATAAATGAATGATTTTCAACATAACGATTTGTAAAGACCTTGGAGTATAATAGGCTAAAA
>ERZ724524.1809-NODE-1809-length-14167-cov-3.666808_pt1 | contig 14167 bp, 8 predicted proteins | sample MGYA00376057_ERZ724524 | MGnify/ENA primary metagenome ERZ724524 (study PRJEB28724, sample SAMN07190888) | wastewater metagenome | isolation source: influent of sewage treatment plant in Hong Hong | place: USA: Christiansburg, Virginia | collected 2016-03-01 ...
GGCGATGATCTATTTAAGCGTCGTGACGATGATTACTTTCTCCCGCGTTTTTTACTATCAGAACTTCTTTGCGCCGTGGACGTGGCCGATTCACTTGTGCAACACGGCAATGTACATCATTCCTTTAGTGCTCATCTTCAAACTCGACAAGCTCTTCTACTTCACCTACTTCATCAATGTCTTCGGGGCTCTGATGGCTATGCTGATGCCCAACTATGCGGAAACGACGAACTTGACGAGCTGGGTCATCGTCCAGTTCTGGTATAACCATTCGCTGGCTTTTTTCATGCCTTTATTGCTCGTCGCTCTCAAACTTTTCCCGCGCCCGAAAATGAAGCAGATGTATTATTCGCTGATCGCTTTTTCCGGCTACTTTTTACTGGTCATGGTTTTAAATGTCTGGTTCAGCAATTACTCGCCGACCGATTTCTTCTTTATCAACAGCGATTTTATCGTTGATAAATTAGGGAGGTGGGCCGAGAACATCTTCAACATCGCCATCAGCTTTAACATCGGCGATCTCGTCTTTGAATTTCACCCTGTCTACCAAGCTCTTTTCTTAATCGTCTATGTCGGTGTTTCCTTTGCGATGTGGTTTGTTTACAGCCTCGGTTTCAGCATCGCCGATTCGCTCGGTGATTTACGCTTTCGCCAGAAAAAAATTAAACTCGATAAATATGCCTTATTGGCAGCCTTGAACGGAAGGGGGATCGATGAACCCATGGAAGAAAATACAGGAGTAAAATTGGAGCTGAAAAACTTTTCAAAACGCTACGGCAAGAACAAAGACTTTGCCGTAAAAGACGCCTCTTTAGTCGTTAGTGGCGGCGAGATTTTCGGCTTCCTCGGCCCCAACGGCGCCGGCAAGTCGACCACCATTAAGTCGATCGTCGGCATTCAGACGATCACCGAAGGATCGATTTCCATCTGCGGATACGATGTCGAAAAGCAACCGGTCATGGCCAAGCGTTTAATCGGCTATGTCCCCGATCACTATGCTCTATATGAAAAATTAACCGCCCGCGAATACGTCAACTACATCGCCGATATTTATGGCGTCACCTATGAGGAGCGGCAAATGCGCATTCCTCACTATGTGAGCCTCTTTCATCTTGAAGATGCTTTTGACAATCAGATTAAAACTTTTTCGCACGGCATGAAGCAAAAGGTGACGATTATCGCCGCCCTCGTCCACGAGCCGAAATTATGGCTCCTCGACGAACCGCTCACGGGCCTTGATCCCGACAGCATCTACCAAGTCAAAGAGTGTATGAGACAGCACGCCGCCAAAGGCAATATCGTCATGTTCTCGAGTCACATCATCGATGTCGTCGAAAATCTCTGTCAGAAAATCGCCGTCATCAAAAAAGGCCATCTTTTCGCTCCTTTGACGATCGATGAAGTTCACGAGCAAGGAACGCTTGAAGAATACTACTTAAAAATGGCGATTCATGAAGAGACGCCTGGACAAGAAGTCACCAAGGAAATCGCCTAGGATACTTATGAACGATATCAAGACGCTGATAATGATGCAGCTAAAAGATAAACTCGATCTCGGGTTTATTAAAGACAAGGCGCAATTGATACGCAAAATTGTCTTTTTCGCCTTGCGCTTTATCATCGTCGCCGGCCTCTCTTATGCCTTGTTTTATGTCTCCTCGTTTTTGCGCATCTTTCATAATTCGCCCTTTATTCCGACTTCGATTATGACGATGCTCTTAACGATCATTCTCGTCATCTCGACTTTCGCCAGCACGAATGATCTCATCAAGTCGCTCTACATGGCCGAAGACAATCAGGTGCTCGTCACCTATCCGATTTCCGCGAATCGCATCTTCCTTTCTAAAATCATCGTCTTTTATCTTTATGAGATATATAAAAATTTTACTTTTACCTTGCCGATATTTGTGGCTTACGGCTTGATCTCGCCCGTCAATTGGTTTTTCTATATCTGGGTTTTTCTCTCTTTCTTTGTGGTGTCGATGATTCCTGTCGTCTTGGGCGTCGTCCTCTCTCTACCGGGCTTTTTTATCATGCGGTTTTTCAACCGTTTCAGAGTTCTAAAAATTCTATTTTTTATCGCCGTTTTGGCGGGCTTTATCTATCTACTCGTCAGAATTATTCTTTTGATACCGTCGGAGATTAACGTCTTAAACTACTGGGGTCCGATCAAAGTTCTGCTCTCCGATGTCACGATGTTTTTCCAAGATTATTTCAAACCCGTTTATTATGTCGTGCTGATGGTCGTCGGCAAATATAACGCCGCGATGCGATACACGTACCTGAATCTCGATGTCTGGCTCGTCTTTATCAGTTTAATCGGCGTGCTGGCCGGATTGTTTATGGCGGCTTATTTCGTAGCCCGCTTTCTTTTTATCAAGATGACCAGCGCAAGCTTTGAATACGAGAAGCGCTTTCGGGTCAAGGCCTTGCTGAATCGCCGTCTGCCGGCCTTCTTATCATTTGTCTTTAAAGAGCTGCGCCTCATTTTTCGAAGCGGCACCTTTACCTCCAATTTCATCGCCACGTATATTTCGATTCCTTTGTTTATTTTGCTGATTAATCGGATTTTCGCCTCGATGGATTTATACCCGAATGGTCAGTTCGCCGTCCAGGCTTTTAATATCTTGATTATTATGCTGCCTTTGCTCGCTTCCAACAGCGTGGTCGCCACCATGTATTCAAGGGAAGGCCGCACCGCCTATATGAAGCGGACAAAGCCGGTCGTCGTCATCTTTCCTCTGCTCGCCAAACTCTTGCCGAATATCGTGCTTTCCATCGTCTCATTATGCGTTTCTCTTTATATTTTTAACGCCCACATGCATTACGTTTTAAGCAACATCATCCTGCTTTCCATCGCCTTGATTTTTATTCAAGTCGGCCACATCTTGTTCTCAGCCCTCCTCGATTTGATGAATCCGCAAAATGAACAGTATGCCACCGCCGGCGAACAAGTGAGTAATCCCAACGAGACCAAGGCGACGATTTTTGCCTTCATCACCGCATTCTTAGTCGCCTTAATCACCCTCGGCTTTCTCGTCGAAGAACAATTTATGCCCGATCAGTCGTTTAATTATGCATTCCTGAAAATGCTCCTCATCGGTTTTGTCTTCTTCGGGGCCTCCGTCTATATGTATATTGAAAAGATCAAAGCTTATTATTACGATCGGATCAGCTAAATATGAAAAAATCAGTCATCTTGATAATCGGCGCCCTCTCCCTCGTGGCCATCATCGTCATCGGCCTCCTCTTTCAGCGCGCCGAGGTGTATAACGTGACAATTTATGTGTCGGAGATAATCTGCAGCGGCGTTCGTGTCGGCGATGACTACTATGACACTTATTTTGACGAGTCAGTAAATGTCTATCGCATCGATAATCCGGACAATCCCGGATCGCCTTTGACGCTTGCCTATGCTCCGGGTCTGACAGTCGACATCATCTACGAAGTCCTGCCTTTTGAAGCCACGAACCAAAGCGTAAGCTTTTCGACTGATCCGAATAGCTTTATTGCTCGCGTCGAAAGCGCGACCGGGCGCGTCTTTTTCATCGATGAGGGAACCGAGACGTTTACGATTCGCGCCAACGACAATTCAAATAAGTCCGCCAAGGTGCGACTCCGGGCGAAAATTCCTGATGCTTAATCTTTTTAGAACTAAGTGATACAATGATTTCCGGCATGCCCGGCATGCTTGAAATATTCACGGGGAAATATCAAGAAAGGATACAACCATGAAAAAGAGTCTATTGCTTTTGCCGTTAGTCGCCATGTCGCTCGCCGGCTGTGAGCCGCCTATTGAAGAGCTCGGCGATTTGCTCGACATCGAAGTCGCTTCTGGACTAAAACAAGAATACGTTCAATATACCATTGTCGAACTCGACGAAATCAGCGTGACCGCCACTTTTGAAAAAAAGACAGTCACCATTGAAGGAAGCGATTTATCATTCGATCCCGAAACGCTTGATACATCAACGCTCGGCGAATCCGAAATAACTATCACGTATTTGACCGAAAGCGTCGTGTGGACCTATACGGTTGTCGAATACGATGAAATTGACAATATCTCCGCTCCTGATTTTGTCACCACTTACCTCGCCAACATCGAAGCCAAGGACGTAGCCAACAAACGCAATGAGTTTATGGATCGCGAACAGGGCTACTTCGTCGGTGACGATAATCCGTTTAAATTCTTTCCCAACATCTACGCCTATGATGGCGATGGAATCGAGATGGAGGTCACCGCCTATCATAGCGTCTCGGTCGTTGAGGAAAAGCGCGGAACTGAATGGGTCATCTTGACTGGCGCCGAACTGGATGGCGTCGTGACCATCGATGATTTTGCATCGACATATGACTTCAGCGAAGAAGCGATCGGCAACACATATAGATTGACCGTTCGTCCTTTTGGCGATGAATATGCCGTCAACCCGAAATTTTCCACTTCTTTTGAATTTTATGTTGCCGATGGATATAACGTCTATAAACAAGATGATTTATCGCATTTTAACAACGTCGGCACTCACTGGGATGCATATCGGACTTCCAAAGGCATCACGCCTGTGGCAATTAACGGTCTCTTTCTGCACGGCGATATCGAAATCGAACGCAGCAAACTTCCGGATAGCTTTTTCTATATGGAGGGCGATTCGGACATTAATTCTGGCCATGGCGACTATGAACGCGCCCTTGGTTCACTACGTGACAATGTCGATATTTATCACCATGATGTCGCACCTGGCGAAGCGTTCGTCTTTAATGGCAATTACTTCAGCATTGATTACTCGACGCTACCGGTCGTCGCTCGCGAGTCAGGTCGTATTGACGCCGACGTCGGACTTGTTATCTCTCACGCAACGCTTATCAAAGCGGGATACGCTCAGACCGGCGAAGATTTAGGTGATTACACTATGCGCAACCTTAGGGTTATTGGCAATGCCAACCGCACCGAAGCCGGAGCTAAGTCTGGAGGCGCCATCTTCACCAAATTGTTGAGTGTTGATTCCCATATCTACAATCTCATCGGCACGCAATGCTTTACTTTCATTTTGACCGAACTTTCGGGCCCGAATGCCATCATCGAAAAAACGCGAGGATATGATTCGTTTAGCAGCATGCTCTATAACTGGGGTACTGATAATCTGCAAATTATCGATTCCGAGTTTATCGGCGCGGGCGGACCAATCATCATCGCCGACCATGTCGGTCCCGAAGAGGACGGAACGGGTGGAAATCCTTCTCACACCACCTTTACGAATACAGTCGCCGAATCAATCGTCACCGGAAACGAAAACTGGTTTAGACTCGTTCATGCCGACGCCGCTCTACCGAGCATTCTCGGCTTTGGCGAGCAAGTATTGCCAAACTACGGAACGAACTCGATTACACAATTAATCAACATCAACGGCACCGACATTCCTCACTTTAACATGATCGGAGTCGTTAAAGACGGCGGCGCTTCGAAACCCTCATCGACGAAGATCAGCGGAAGCATGACAATCGATGATGGCGTAGCCCTTGATTTCAACGGCACTTTCATGACCAACTCGGCCCCGTATCCGCCGGCTATGCCACGCTTTGAATCAAGCGATGGTCAGCAAGCCTTATTCGATGGTGAAAAGCTCGTTGGTCTTGATAATAATCCAATTACCCCATATGTCTATAGTCAAACCAACTATTTCACCGGCCCATATCTTAATATGTATGTCAGCATCGGCGCCTCGCCGACTGATTATACGGCTGGTTACATGGGTCTCGTATTTGGCCTACAAGAAAGATAATCTTATCAGCAATCCAACATAAAAATGGGCCTTTTGCCCATTTTTTATTATTGCCACATACTCAATTATAAATTTTTCAGTATTTCTTCAAAATATGCCGGTAACGCACAGGCAAATGTCTTCACTTCTTTGGTCCGCGGATGGATGAGTGTCAAAGCCTTCGCGTGTAATAATTGTCCGCCTTGATATAGAGCGTCTTTTTTCTTTCCGTAGAGGGGGTCGCCCACCAACGGATGCCTGATATATTCAAAATGGACGCGAATTTGATGCGTGCGGCCCGTTTCCAGGCGGCATTCCACTAAAGTCGAGGATTGATACCGTCTTAAAACTTTAAAGTGCGTGACGGCTTCTTTGCCCTCATGGAGATCGACCGCCATCTTCAGGCGGTTTTTCTTATCGCGGGCCAGAGGGGCGATGATTTTACCTTCTTCTTCATGGATTACCCCGTGGACGAGGGCGACGTATATTCGCTGCATCGTGTGATTTTTAAGCTGGGCGGCTAGCTCATTATGGGCATAGTCGTTTTTGGCGACCGCCAAGAGGCCGGATGTATCCTTATCGATGCGATGGACGATGCCGGGGCGAAACTCGCCGTTGATCGAGCTCAGATTCTTCGTGTAAAACATCAAGGCGTTGGCCAAGGTCAAATCTTTGTTGCCGGCGCCGGGATGGACGACGAGGCCGCGCGGCTTGTTGATGATGATGATGTCGCTATCTTCATAGACGATATCAAGGGGAATATATTCGGGCTTTAAATCCGAAGGCTGATCTTCTCTTGTCACGATGTTGATGACATCGCCCTTTTGCAGGCGGTAGCTGGTTTTGACTGCTTCGTTATTAACGAAGACATAACCCTCATCAATCAGTTTTTGAATATGGCTCCTCGAGACATCGATTAAAATCTCGACCAGGGCTTTGTCGATTCTCTGACCGGCTTCGCGATCGACTTTATAATTTTTCGTCTTCCCCGCCATGCTTCTTTTCCTTATCCGCGAGATACTCGGCAGAGGGCTTTGATAAATCTTCTTTGCCTTCTTTGTTCTTTGCGATTCTGATGTCTTCGATAACGATGGCAAAAAGCAAGATGATGACGCCGACGACAAGCGACATATCCGCGACATTAAAAGTCGCAAAGCGACGCCCCCAGAATTCGAAGGAAAGGAAGTCGACCACGCCGCTAAAACCGACAGTTGAAGGCCAGTATAAAGCGCGGTCAATCAAGTTTCCGTAGGCTCCGGCAATCATCATTGCCACGGCGATTTTCATCACGATACTGAGAGTTCTGTATTTCTTTATGTAGTAGACGAGCATCGCCGTGCCGATGACGGCCGAGACAGCGATGAAGAAGATGCGCCACTCGATGTCGCCGGTGTTGCCGAGGCCAAAGGCCGCGCCCTGATTAAAGGAAAGGCGAAGGTAAAAGAAGTTTTCGATCACGGTGATTTCAGTGTAGACATTCATATTATTCACGACGACCCATTTTGAGACGAGGTCAATCACGAAAATCAAGATGATGAGCCAGACAAACGAAAGGAAAAAATCGCGGGCGATCTCTTTGATGTTTTTGGATTTAAAATAATTAGCGATTTTACCGGCCATCGTGATTCTCCTTTAACACGCCGAGGCAGCGCGGGCAGACGGCGTGTTCTTCGTGTTCATGCAACTGTTCGACATAATTCCAGCAGCGCGGGCATTTTTCGCCTTCCGCCCGGGTGACGAGAACTCCATCTTTTGCCGTAAAATCAACTTTTGAGACGACAAAAAGACGCGCCAGTTCGGCTTCGTTTTCATCTAGTTTAAGCTTCTTGAGCAATGCATTATTTTCTTCTAGCGAGACATGAGCCTCCTGAGGTGAACCGATCAGCCCTGAGGATCGGGCCTCTTCCAGTTTTTTTAAGACGATATCACGAAGTTCCATCAGGGCTTGGTAATCTTTGATTACGCTTTCATCGAACTGATGAGAGGCGCTCGGATAGTCGAGCATCTGGACATTGTCCTTGTTTGCATATGACAGGCTATGATAAATTTCGTCCATCGTAAACGGTAGAAAAGGTGTGAGCAAACGCATTAAAGTATCGGTCACCTGATAGATGACATTTTGAACCTGAAGGCGTCTAGGCGATTTCTGGCTATTGCAATATAGAACATCCTTGGTTATATCTAGATAAAATGACGACAAATCGCTCGACATGAAGGTGACGATGCGGTTGATGCCGTTGCCGAAATCGTATTTGTCAAAAGCGGCTATCGCTTCGTTTTTGACGCTTTCGAGCTTGGCGAGAATAAAGCGATCGACGGCCTCGAACACCTCGACTTTATCGCTGCTTGGCGAAAAGTTTGAATGCTCGCCGTTTGCGAGATTGCCGAGTAAAAATTTAAAGGTGTTGCGCACCTTGCGGTATACTTCCGCGACTTGCGTGATGATGCCCTCGGAGATGCGCACATCTTGTTTGTAGTCGATCGTCGCCGCCCATAATCTTAAAATATCGGCGCCGAACTGATTGGCGACTTTGCTCGGGTCGATGCCGTTGCCTTTCGATTTCGACATCTTATCCCAATTTTCGTCGACCACGAATCCGTGCGTCACGCAATCTTTAAACGGCGAAGTGCCAAAGACGGCGGTCGAAATAGTGAGTGATGAGTTAAACCAGCCACGATATTGGTCGTTGCCTTCGATGTATAAATCGACCGGGAACTTTAGTCCGCGCTCGCGCATCACACCATTGAAGGAGGAGCCGCTGTCAAACCAGACGTCCATGATATCTTTTTCTTTAGAAAAAAGACCATTTGGCGAGCGGGCATTGCGATATCCTTTCGGCAGCAAATCCACCGCTTCTTTTTCATACCAGATATCGCTGCCATGCTCTTTAAAAAGGGCGATGATGTGATCAAAAACAGCCCGTTCGATAATCGGAGTCATATCTTCGTTGTAGATGATGGGAAGCGGCACGCCCCAGGCCCTCTGCCTTGAGATGCACCAATCGGTGCGGTCTTTAATCATGTTGAGCATGCGCGTTTCGCCCCAGGAGGGCACCCAATGGATTTTTTTAACTTCATTCATCAGGCTCTCGCGAATCGGTTCGATTGAGCAGAACCACTGCGGCGTGGCGCGAAAGATGAGCGGTTTCTTCGTCCGCCAATCATGGGGATAACTGTGTAAACTTTTGTCTTCGCATAAAAGAGCGTTATTTTCTCTCAGCATCGCCAGGACAACATCATTTGCTTCTTCATAGAAGAGACCAGCCAGCCTCTCGCCGGCTTCGCTTGTCATGAAGCCGCGGTCATCGACCGGGCAATAAGGCAGAATATTATATTTCAGGCAGACATTATAGTCGTCGACGCCGTGCCCGGGGGCGGTATGGACCAGGCCCGTACCAGCTTCGTTGGTGACGTGTTCGCCGTTAAGCACGAGCGATGAACGCTCATAAAATGGGTGCTTAGCCTGAATGCCCTCTAATTGCTGACCGTTGAATGTTTTAAGCAAATCCATTTCGACAAGGTCTAATTCTTTTTGGAGGCGGTTTTTGAACTCTTTAAGGAGGATCAGTCGGCCTTTGTTTGTCTGATAAAGACCATATTCAAAACGGGGGTGAACGGAGATGGCGAGGTTCGCCGGCAAAGTCCACGGCGTCGTCGTCCAGATGACGAGCTTATCGCCTCGATTTAAAATGCCTTTACCGTCGATGACATCAAAACTAACATAAATTGATGGTGAGGTGACATCATAGTACTCAATCTCGGCTTCCGCTAAAGCGGATTCGCTCGAGGGCGACCAGTAGACGGGTTTTAATCCTTTAAAAATTAAACCCTTCAATGCCATCTCGGCGAACACTTCAATCTGCCGGGCTTCGTATTGTTTATCAAGGGTGACGTATGGGTTTTCAAAATCGCCGACTACGCCTAAACGCTTGATTTGTTCCTTTTGAATCTCGACTTGCTTCAAGGCATATTCGCGGCATTTCTTGCGGAATTCGACGATCGGCGTCGCCTTGCGGTTGACGCCCTGTTTGGTCACCTGATTTTCGATGGGAAGACCGTGGGTGTCCCAGCCAAAGACAAACGGTGTATAAAACCCGGACATATGCTTATAGCGGACAATGAAATCCTTAAGTAAACGATTGAGCATATGCCCACAGTGAATGTTGCCATTCGCGTAAGGCGGCCCGTCGTGGAGAGCGTATTCTTTTGCCCCGACGCGTGATTTAAGCATTGCCTGATATAAGTCTTGCTCTTGCCACCGCGCTAAAAAGAGCGGTTCCTTGAGATTGAGATTTCCTCTCATCTCAAAACTGGTCTTTGGCATTAATAGTGTTTTCTTGAGTTCCATAAACTTCCTCTTTTCAAAATAAAAGCGTCCTCATCTAAGGACGCTAATCGCGCGGTGCCACCTTAGTTTTATGCAATATTTGCATAACCCTCGATATCCGGTAACGTCGGACGCACGGATTCCCTACTAATTTTCAGGTCTCGCTCAGAAGGGATACCGTTTGACTGATGATAACCTTGCACTCTCGTTATCTCGCTAAATTGTCAAAGGCGTGTCTTCGTCAACGCTTTATTATTATATAATACTCACGAAACGGCGTTAATAGCAAATCTATTTAAAGATACAAAGCTCCGCCGGTGAATCCGCTAAAAGCGAGTCGCACCTTTCCTGTGTATGATTGGCCTTCTGGCAAAACGAACTCGTACATGACATTATTGACACCGATTGTCATCGAACGTTGTGCAAAAGAATAAGCGCCGATGCTTACATCCAATTTCGGATCCACTCCGGTTGTTGCCGTCGAAGCGACGATATAAACGGCGTTGACATTTGCCTTTCCGCCGAAAGAAAAATCGTCCTTGGTTTCAAGATACATATTGTTAATGGGGGCCGTACTCGTGCCAAATTGCCGACCGCGCCCATTTGCGTCGTCAAAATTATACAATTTGCCGGAAGCAAAATAAAAATTATAATCAAGGCTTCCCAGACTGATTTCGTGAACGATGCCGTTTAAGCCAGTGACATTGCGAAATGCCGCAAAAGGATCAGAGCTAGTTAGACTATATTGATAAGTAGCCAATAGTGAAGGATCGGCCTCAATCTCGATTTCGTAGGTGATGTTCAAATCTTGATAAGTCACATTGACCTGCATCATTCCGACGTCGCTCATCGCAAATGTATACCCATCGCTAATTGAGACATTAAATTCAGCGGTGTTCAAATTCGCATTAATCGAAAAATCATTGTTGACGGTGAAAACTTTCAAGTCGTCGGCTTTTGAAAAAGAATGGCCAACCTGAAATAGAGTCGTCAAATCTTTGATTCCTAAATTGCGGACTTCACCGGGTTGTTGCTCACCTTCATCAATTACCACATCATAATATGATGGGCGAAGTTTGTTCAGTACGCCGGCTTCATCTTTTTTCTCACCAAAAACATAATCGACCAGATCCGGAAAATCAACATACGGATTGCGATTATTCTGAAAAGCATAAACGCCGAGATTATGTTTGTATTCGCGGCGTGAGACTTCGCCGTCCGCCCAGGTGAGGAGGTCGCTGAGCATGCCGTGGGTCTTGCTGCGCGTTGCCGAAATGCCTTCGACGACATCGAGATCATCAAAGCGTGTCGCCATGTAGAAGATGCCGCGGGCCATCATCGGCTTGTCTTCAGGGCGCGGTTCAAAGATGCTGACTCCGACTTCATCCACGGACTCAATCGCGCGGCAGCCGGTTTGATTGCCAAAATAATCGGTTGGGTAGACAATGGTGCCCATCTCTTCGCTTACGTTGCCGAGGTTTTTATTGCCGCGGGAGTTGTTTAATCTCCCGTCAGAGGCGAAAAGATTATGAAAGTCACTGCGCATTTGATTCACTAATATCGCCTCGCTGGGGGGACGGCTGTTGTTCACATCGAAGTTCCCGAGCGTCTGGGCGAAGGCGTGTTCGCGCTGCCAACCTTGGTTGGAACCGGTAAAAGTATAAGATTTGAGGGGTTGATAATCGGAGTAGACGAGGTTGACGCGATCAAAATTGTCAAAAGCTTCGTCAGCCAGCTGATTGATGGCCCACTTATTCGAACCATCAAAATCGACCAAAGTGACATCGTAATTGATCAGTTCCCGCAACTGTTCGCGAAGATCATCGCCGTCTTCCCATGATTCAATTGAATCATAGTAGTCATTGTAATAGTCTTCGTATATGAAAACGGGATCTGAAGATGTGCTCGAATCGCTGTCGCTAGAGGTATCGGATGACGAGTCGCCGGATGTATCTGATGGCGAGGAAATTTCTGTATCGCTTTGCGAAACTGCATCGGAAGGCATGTGGTCGCATGAGGTAATGACAAAAGTCATAACCAGCGCAAGAAGAAGAGCGATTTTATTATGCGGTTTATGATTAGTCAATGTGCTTATTTTTGAGGAAACTGGGCAAGATCGAATCTTCGCTTGCGGCATCACCGGCCTCGGTTTCTGCTTCCTTTGCTTCTTTTTTCGGTTTGTCGTCGCTGGCGCCGTTAACTTTTTCGCCATCAGCGCGCTGCAAGCGGATTTGCTGTGAGTAATTCGGGACACTGGTGAAATCAAATTCTTCGGTGAAATCGCTGGCGATGACGCTGACGAGAATCTGATCGGTCAGCTGATTGTTGATGGCGACGCCGAATTTGACATCGATATTATTGCCGGCCGCTTCGATGACTAAATCGACGGCTTCCTGAGCTTCATAGAGGCTCACATTCGGTCCGCACGTCACCGAGCAAATCGCCCGGCGGGCGCCGTTTATGCTCGCTTCCAATAGAGGCGAATTAATCGCATTCTGAGCAGCCTCCTGCGCGCGGTTAGGTCCTTGACCTAAGCCAAAGCCGATTAAAGAGATGCCCGAGTCTTTTAAAGTATTGCGGATATCGGCGAAATCAAGGTTGATAATCGCCGGCATTAAGATTAAATCGGTAACCGTTTTGACAGACTGGGCCAAGACGCGGTCCGATTCGGCAAACGCTTCGGAAATCGGCTGTGTGCCGCTGACCATTAAAAGTTTGTCGTTAGAGACGATGATAATCGCGTCGACGGCATCTTTTAATTCGTTGAGACCTTCGACGGAATTGGCAATTCTCTTTTTGCCTTCAAAAGTAAAAGGACGAGTGACGATGGCGACGGTCAAAGCCCCCTCTTCGCGGGCGACCTGAGCGACGACGGGAGCGGCACCTGTGCCGGTGCCTCCGCCCATGCCGGCGGCGATAAAGACCATGTTCGCGCCTTTGACGACTTTGCGAATATCATCGACCGAAGCAGTTGCCGCTTCGCGTCCGACGCTCGGCTCACCGCCGGCACCTAATCCGCCGGTGACCGAAGGACCGAGGATGATGCGGTTGCGCGCTTTAGAAGTCGCGAGTGTCTGGCGATCGGTATTGGCGACGAAAAATTCGACGGCGCCTAAATCTTCATCAATCATACGATTGACGGCGTTATTTCCGGCTCCGCCGACACCGATGACGACGATGCGGGCGATCGGTTCGAAATTGTCTGATTCGGATCCTTGCATATGAGACCTCCTATTTGCGTTCCTTGGCTTCTTTTCCGCCGCGGGTCAAAGGTGTGACGACAGGGCGATCTTCTTCGAGATAACTCTGATAGCGGTTATTGGCGAGAACGGCCCCGAGCGTATTGACATACGTCTGGTGGCGCGCGCCGATGGCTTTGGGAATGCAGAAATGTATTTTATTGTCGGGAAATGCTTCGATAATCAGTTCGTCCAGCCCGGAGAGGCGGCCGAGACCTCCGCTGATGACAAACGGCATTTTCAAATACTTCTTGTCATATCCGGACATCAAGGAGTTAATCGCCTGTTTTAATGATACTAAATAATCGTAGACGAACTGCTCCGTCACGCGATTCAAATCTTCGGTTGTATACTGTTTCTCGACACCTTCGATATCAACGCTTTGGGCGATGGTTGGATAAAATGACATCGGGCGATGGTCGATGCCATAACGGCGCTTGAGTTTTTCGGCTTCGTCAAAGGGAAGATTGAGATTGGCCATGATCGCCGTCGTTAAATCCTTGCCGCCTTTTTCAAAATATGTCGAGGAAAATAACGTGCGGTCGCCAATCAGGCTGACCGTCGTCACCTCGGCTCCCATATCTATTAATAGATAAGAAGTCGGAAGCGCCAAATCCTGGGCCAGCAAATAGGTCGCCGCATGGGGGGCGACGAGGGCGCGTTTCACGACGATGTCGGCTTCTTTAAAGGCCCGGCGGAAGTTTTCGATGACGGAGAAAGGCAAGGCATGAATCTTCGCCGAGATCGATAGCGAGTTCGATTTCTCACCGAGAGGCTGCGAAGAGAGTGCAACGCCGTTATCGAGGGCAAAGGCATCGGGTACGATATCGATAATCTGTCCGCCG
>ERZ724524.1811-NODE-1811-length-14165-cov-4.691495_pt1 | contig 14165 bp, 14 predicted proteins | sample MGYA00376057_ERZ724524 | MGnify/ENA primary metagenome ERZ724524 (study PRJEB28724, sample SAMN07190888) | wastewater metagenome | isolation source: influent of sewage treatment plant in Hong Hong | place: USA: Christiansburg, Virginia | collected 2016-03-01 ...
GTGGCTTGGTCAAGGTCTTTCAGCGCCAGCGGCATCAGTGCGGCCAGCGGCCCCGGCTTGGTCAGTTGCTTACCCCCACCACGGCGGCCCGATGGCAAACCCCCGGCCTTTGCCTTGTCGATATGGTCACGGTAGTGCAGGTCGCCCCAAAACGGGCGGCGCTTTTCTAGGTAGTCCGCCCAGACTTCGCCCACGGTTACGGCGGCCACTTTGTCGGCTTTCACCTTTGCAACGGCTGCGGCCCTTTCGGCGGCCTGGGCGGCCTGTTGCTGGCGCTCAAGCTCTCGGGGGTCTTGTCCACTGTCCACCAGCACCTTTAGACGCTGTGCCTCGCCTCTGGCCTTTTCAAGCGGCCAGTCGGCGGCAGTGCCGATGCTCAGGCGCAAGGTTGCCCCGTTCAAGCGCGATTCAAACACGTAGGTTTTACGGCCCGTAGGCGTCACACGCAGCGCCAGTGCTGGGGCTTCGGTGTCCCATAGAAAAGCCTGGGATTTACCAGCCGGGCAGGTGAAGGCGTCAACCCGGCCAGCGGTAAGCCTCACGCGGTTTTGTAGCTTGCTCATGGCACCCCTTGGAATCTGTAGGCAATCTGTAGGCAAATTCAGTAGAAATTGCCGAATTTCAATCAACGATAAGACTGTTCACTTGTCCAGTGCTTTACGCCTAAGTTGTTGATTTATATTGATTCTATCAGCATCAATCAACGGGGTGAAATACTAAAAAGTCAGGATTGTGATTCCTGTTGTCGTGGGTTCGAGCCCCATCAGCCACCCCAAAGTATTTAAAACCCTGTTTTCGCAAGGAAACAGGGTTTTTTTACGTCTGAGCACAGTCCCCGGCTGGCGTGTATATGAGGAAACTTTCTCTGTCATTCGTTGTCTCATCCATCTGACCCGGGCGCGCAGCGTGTGATTGCTGCAGCAGCCAGCGGGCAGTCGTTGGATGGAGAAAACACATGGTTGAAGACAGCATCTTTTTCAAGACGATTGATGCGGGCTTTCCGAACATTGGAAAGAAAATCAAACTGTTCTGGGGCCACCCGGAGTTTGTGGCACTGATGCACGAACTGCAGCACGACACGGGTGACAGGCCGCGGGCAGGCTTTCCTGCCGAAGTGTTAATGGCGATTCACGAGCTGTCGAATGACCAGGGAGTGTCTGAATTTCTGTGTGTGAGGCGGGATTGCTTACCCCTGATATTGGGCAAGTGGATTTCATCTTAATGGAATTGCTTGGTGAATCGTTCGTCGTAAAGAATCGCGAACTGGTTCATGGCCTCCTTCCAGTCTCTGCCTGCCCGGTCCCAGTCTGCTGTGATGTTGCGTAGAGCCAGCCAGATCAGCTTGGTAGCGGCATCGTCGTTAGGGAAGTGCCCACGGGTCTTAATTATCTTGCGCAGCCTGGCATTGACGCTCTCGATGGCGTTAGTGGTGTAGATCACCCGCCGGATGTGCGCGGGGAAGGCGAAGAACGGAATCACCTTGTCCCAAGCCCGCCGCCAAGCCGCCACCACGGTGGGGAACTTCCTGCCCCATGCACCCTCCTCAAACGCGTCCAACTCGCTCTGTGCTGCCTCTGCACTGGGGGCTGTGTAGATGGGTTTGATGGCTGCCGCCAGTGCCTTGCGGTCCTTCCATGACGCATAGTCCAAGCTGTTGCGAATCAGGTGCACGATACAGGTCTGCAAGGTGGTGGCCGGGAACACGGCCCCCAGTGCCTCGGCCATGCCTTTGAGGCCATCGGTAACGGCGATCAGGATGTCATTCACACCCCGTGTCTTGAGGTCGTTGAACACCTTCATCCAGAACTTGGCCCCTTCGGTGTTTTCGATCCACAGACCCAGGATGTCGCGCGTGCCGTCCGGGCGTATGCCCAGTGCCAGGTAGATGGCTTTGTTGCGCACCACCGCGTCTTCGCGAATCTTCACCCGCAACGCGTCGAAGAAGACCACCGGGTACATGGGCTCCAGGGCGCGAGCCTGCCAAGCCGTGACCTCGCTCATCACCGCATCTGTCACCGAACTGATCAGGTCCGGCGAGACCTCGGTACCGTACTGTTCGGCCAGGAATCCTTGTATCTCGCGCACTGTCATGCCACGTGCGTACATGGCCACGATCTTGTCGTCAAAACCGGTGAAGCGGCGTTCATGCTTGGGAATGAGCAAGGGATCGAAGCTGCCAGAGCGGTCGCGGGGCACCGCAATACGCAGTGGGCCATCCTCGGTCAAGACGGTCTTTGCTGATGCCCCATTGCGGTGGTTCTTAGCCCCACCAGGTTTGTCTGCACCGGCGGCATGGTCAAGGTGGTGGGTGAGCTCTGCGCCCAAGGCGCGCTCAATCAGCGCCTTCTTGAAAGCCATGGAGGCGGCATTCACCGCCTCTGCGCTCATGGGGCCATTGACAAACTGGTCAATGAGTTCTTTGGGAATGGTTGGCAGTACCGGTGCTGCCACTGGTTTGCGTGTCTTGCTTGGCATTCATGTTCCTTGGTGACATGGTATGCCTCACACACAAAATTTCTGACAGGCTCGCTACAGGTAGTTTTTGCCTTGATAGCGGTCTCGCAACTCACCGCCTGCTCCAGAACCGTGGAATGGGAGGAGGAGGTTCCACTGAACACGGGGGAAACTATTTGGGTCAAGCGCAGCATGCCTTGGGTATACAAGAGCGGCTTTGGCAACCCGTTTGATATGTCTATGTTGCCAACTTATCAGCAGACCATACGCTTCAAATACGGTGGAAATGACTACCGATATACCGGCCGAGCAGACATCCATTGGATAGCCATCTCGCCCGCACGGCAACCTGTTCTCGTTGCACCCGCAGCAAGTTTCGGGTGGGCTACCGATAACCACTACTACTGTGTCGTTCCCTATTACGTCCAACTTGTTCCAGATGCTTCAGGAACGAAGTGGACTTGGCCAGAAAAAATCGAGCCGTGGCTCTACAACCAACCCGCCAACGTGATGGCGAGCATTCCACAACTGAGCGAGTACCGCAAAGAGCGTTATTCAACCAAAGACCGGGACGAACGCGACAGTACCCATCGATTGCAGTGGCCAGAAGGCCACCTCGTTGAGCCGCTTTACGAGGAAGTCAGCGGTTGCATACATAAATATGTCCCAAGCATGAAACCTAATTGGAGCAATAAATGATCACCAAAGAAATCGCCGCAATATTGGCGGAGCGGCGCAATTTCCATTTTTGGCACGAAGAAGTCCACCAGGAACACCTTCTGACGGGCAATGAATTGGGCAACCCGTAAGCCGACCGTCGTGACCGGCTCTTATGCGTCTGTACCTGACTTCACCCATCGCAACCCAACCCGTCACTCAAGGCGGGCAGTGGGGCTTGCGGGGAGCAGGCCGCACGCGCGGCTGCCACGTAGCAGGCGGGCCAATCAAGGTGTTGCCGCAATAGAGCCAGCGAACCCAACACGTCCGCCCGCGCCGCGAGCCGGAGAGCGCAAGCCACGCTGTCCGCCGTCGCGCGAGACCTTTCGCGAAAAGTCTTAGGCAATTCGACCCGCTAGCCCTCGTAAAATGGATATATAACGCTATCAAATAAATAGCACTCTCAAATCCGATTGCGCGGCTTGAAGAAGGTGTAGTTCACATGCGGTTCGGCCGCCTGGTACACGGCCCCGGTGTGCGGCGCAATGTTGAGACGCACGCTGGCCGCCTGGACCTTGGTGTCGGGGGAGGTGCCCAGCGCATCGCGCAACGGCACGCCGTCGTACCAGTGGGAGTAAGGCAGCATCAGCAGCACGTTGAGCGGTTTGTCATCCATGTTGACAATCACCAGGGCCTCTTCGCCGGGCACCGTGGTGTGGCGCAAGAAGACCAGTGCGTTGCCGGCCAGGCGGTCGCCCAGCACGGTGATGTCGCCGTATTGCAGGGCCGGGTTGGTCTGGCGGATGGCGATCAGGCGCTTGACCCATGCGCGCTGTTCGTGGTTCCACTCGGCCTCGTTCCAGCGCATGGTGCGCCGGCAGTCGGGGTCGGCGCCGCCTTCCATGCCGATTTCCTCACCGTAGTAGACCAGCGGCACGCCGGGCAGTGTGAACTGCATCAGCAGGGCCAGGCGTGCGCGTTCGGCGTCGCCCACCGAGGTGATCAGGCGCGGCGTGTCGTGGCTGGAGAGCATGTTCCACGAACACAGCAGGCCCTGCAGGCCGTAGCCGGCGCGGGCGTCGCGCACGGCGTGGTTCATCTGCACGGCGTCGATGTCACCGGCCAGCCATGCCAACGTGGCGGTGCGGTACCAGTAGTTCATCATGCCCTGGAAGCCTTCGCCGGCCTGGAACCAGCTGCCCGAAAAGCCATTGAGTTCGCCCAGCAGGTTGGCCGCCGGGAAGCGCGCGCCCACAATCGAGCGCATCTCCTGCGCCACCGGAATGCCCACGTCCTGCGCCACGTCAAAGCGCCAACTATCAATGCCCTTGGCCAACCAGTGCTGCACCAGGCTGTCGGGCTTGCGGTACAGCACGTCGCGCACCTCGGGGTTGGACAAATTCAGCTCGGGCATCAGCCCGAAGTCCTGCCAGCACAGGTAGCTGCCATCGGGCTTGAAGGTGAACCAGTCGCGCTTGGCGGCATCACCGGCCTGGGCTGCCAGAAACCACGGGTGCTGGCTGGAGCAGTGGTTCAGCACGGCGTCCAGTGTCAGCGTCATTTCGCGCTCGTGCAGCGCGTTGGTCAGGCGCTTCAGGGCCTCTTCGCCGCCGAACATGGGGTCTATGCTGAAGAAGTCGGTGGCGTCGTATTTGTGGTTGCTGGGCGACGTGAAGATGGGTGTGAGGTACACGCCGGTTACGCCCAGATCGGTCAGGTAATCGAGTCGGGCGACGATGCCGTCCAGGTCGCCACCATAGAACTGGTCGCCGCAGGCTTCGTTCAACGGCGCTTCGTCCCATTCACGCTTGATGGCGCGCGGCAGGTCGTAGGCCGGGTCGGCCAGTTTTTGCGCGCTGCTCAGGCCCCCGCCGATGGCAAAGCGCTCGGGGAAGATCTGGTAGATGACCTGGCTGGCGGTGTGGCGGGTAAAGGCGTCGAGCGTCGGAGTCTTCATGGTGGCTGCTTTTATGGGGTGGCAAACCATAGCAGCTAAACCGGTCCCGCGGGGTGCGGCGGGTTACCAGTCGGCAACAAGTTGAACCCCCGCTGAACCCCGCGACAGCGCCCGGCTCAGTGGTCTTTCTGGTAGCGCTGGTAGATGCGGTCCAGTTCGCCGCTGCGTTTGAGTTGAGCCACCACCACCTCGATTCGGCGCACCACGGCGAGATCGACTTTGCGGCTGACCCACAGGTAGCTGGGGCTGGACTGCAGCACGCCCGGGTGCAGGCGCAACTGGTCGCCCAGGCCCTCGGCCCGGATGTAGTAGGCACCTGTGAGTTCGTTGGTGTAGTAGAAGCGTGCCCGCTTACTGAGCACATTGCGCAGGGCCACCACGCTGCCGCCCGGGGTTTCCACCACCTGCACGCCCTGGCGGCGCAGGTCGGCGGCGTAGCTGGCGCCGGATTGGGTGACCACCAGGTCGCCGGATTGCGCCAGATCGCGCACGTGGTTGATGACGCCGTTGTCGTCACGCCGGCCCACCAGCCGCTCGGTCAGCACGTAGAGCGGGGTGCTGATGCGGTGGGCCATGTCGTTGCGCTGCGCCGTGTCCAGCAGCGCGCACACCACGTCCAGTTGCCCCTCCTTGAGTTCCGCTTCCAGACGCTTGATGGGCGTGGGGCGGGGATCGGTGTCGATGTGCAGGCCTTTGTCGGCCTTTTCCATGGCCTGAAAAATATCCGGGCACAGGCCCGTGGCAGGCCCGTCGGACTCAATGAATTTGGGGGCTGATCCGTCCTGGGCGGCGGTGTGCAGGCTGATGGTTTGCGCGCCTGCCGTCAGCGCCGTGGCGAACCACAGCGTGGACAGGATGTGGGCAAACAGCTTCACGCTGCCGAGTATCGGACCAGGTCCGACGACTTGTCAACGCGCTTCCACGCAGGGGCCGTCAGGCCGCACCGATGTGGGGCACCAGCCCTGCTACCGGCTGGCCGGCTTTCAGCGCCGCGGTAAACGCCAGCATGCGGTCAATCGGCCGGCGTGCCAGCAGGCCCAGCGCCGGGTCCACATGGATTTCATTCGTGCCGGTTTCTAGCACGTGGGCCAGACCAGCCAGACCATTCATCGCCATCCACGGGCAGTGGGCGCAGCTCTTGCAGGTGGCGCTGTTGCCAGCAGTGGGCGCTTCATAAAAGATCTTGCCGGGGTTCAGCGTGCGCAGCTTGTGCATCATGCCGTTGTCGGTGGCGACGATGAACTCCGTTGCGTCCATCTCGCGTGCAGCCTTCAGGATGGCAGACGTGGAGCCCACGGCATCGGCCAACGCAATCACGTCAGCCGGTGACTCGGGGTGCACCAGTACCTTGGCCTTGGGGTGATCCTGCTTCAGGGACTCCAATTCAAAGGCCTTGAACTCGTCGTGGACGATGCAGGCACCGTTCCAGAACACCATGTCGGCGCCGGTCTCGCGCTGGATGTAGCCGCCCAGATGGCGGTCCGGTGCCCACAGGATTTTCTGGCCGCTGTCTTTGAGGGCACGCACGATGTCCAGCGCACAGCTCGATGTGACCAGCCAGTCGGCGCGCGCCTTGACGGCCGCGCTGGTGTTGGCGTAGACCACGACCGTGCGGTCCGGGTGGGCATCACAAAACGCAGAGAACTCGTCAATCGGGCAGCCCAGGTCCAGCGAGCAGGTCGCGTCCAGGTCAGGCATCAGCACGGTCTTGTGCGGCGACAAAATCTTGCTGGTCTCGCCCATGAACTTCACGCCCGACACCACCAGCGTCTGCGCGCTGTGGTCGCGGCCAAAGCGGGCCATCTCCAGCGAATCGCTGACCAGGCCGCCGGTTTCTTCGGCCAGGTCCTGCAGGTCAGGGTGCACGTAGTAGTGCGACACCATGACCGCATTCTTCTCTTTGAGCAGGCGGCGCACCTTGTCCTTCAACGCGGCGCGCTCGGTCTGTGTGGGCTCTACCGGCACGCGGGCCCAGGCGTGGCGCGTGCTGCAGACGCTGCCCGTACCGGTGTCGGGCTGTTCGTAATCCACGGAGATAGTGGCGGTCTGCATCATTGGGCTCCGGCAAAGGTGTCAAAGCGCATGGAGTAATCAGTGGCCTGCACGTCCTTGGTCAGCGTGCCAATCGAGATGCGGTCGACGCCCGTTTCGGCCAGTGCCCGCAAGCCGTCCAGCGTGACGCCGCCGGAGATTTCCAGAATCGCGCGGCCCGCGTTGATGCGCACCGCCTCCTGCAGCGTGGGCAAGCCCATGTTGTCCAACAGCACCATGCGGGCACCGGCGTCCAGCGCTTCCTTCAACTGCTCCAGTGTCTCCACTTCGATCTCCACAAAGGCGGCCTTGGCCGCAATCGTGTCCGCGTGTTGCAATACCTGGGGGATGCCACCCGCTGCGGCGATGTGGTTTTCCTTGATCAGCACGGCGTCATACAGGCCCACCCGGTGGTTGGTGCCGCCGCCGCAGCGCACCGCGTATTTCTGCGCCAGGCGTAATCCCGGCAAGGTTTTTCGCGTGTCCACGATGGCCGCTCGGGTGCCGGCCACCACGGCCACATAGGTGGCGGTCTTGGTGGCCACGGCGCTGAGCAGTTGCAGGAAGTTCAGCGCCGTGCGCTCGGCCGTTAGCAGCGCCTGGGCGCGGCCCTCCACTTCAAAGACCACCTGGTTGGCCTCGCAGCGGCCGCCGTCCTGCACGTACCAGGTGATCTGGGCCTGCGGGTCCAGCGCCAGAATGGCAGCCTGCGCCCAGGCCTGGCCGCAGACCACGGCGCTTTCGCGGGCCAGCACGCGGGCGCGGGCCATGCGGCTGGGGTCAATCAAACCGGCGGTCAGGTCGCCGGTGCCCACGTCCTCCAGCAGGGCGCGGGTGACGTCGCTGTGTGCCAGTTGCTGCAGGGATTGGGCCGAGAAATCGAAGGACTTTGTCATAGGGAGAAGGGTCAAAAAGCGCGCTACGCCGTGCCATACACTACGCGGCGTCGTTGGGGGCGGTCTTGAATGGTACACATCTGGCCGCCGTTTCCTTATTTCAAGCCCTAAAAGCCATGTTTCGAACCCTGCTCAAATCCAAGATCCACCGCGCCAGCGTCACGCACTGCGAACTCAACTACGAGGGGTCCTGCGCCATCGACGAAGACCTGCTGGATGCCGCCAACATCGCCGAGAACGAGCAGGTCCACATCTGGAACATCAACAACGGCGAACGCTTCATCACCTACGCCATCCGCGCCGAGCGCGGCAGCCGCATCATCTCGGTCAACGGTTCGGCGGCCCGACGGGCGGCGGTGGGCGACTTGGTCATCATCGCGTCCTTTGCCCAGGTGCACGAAGACCAGGTCAAGGGCCGTGCGCCCCAGCTGGTGTTTGTGAACCCCGACAACCGCATCCAGGAACAACGCTCCACCATTCCGGTGCAAATGGCTTAAGCCAAATAGGGCTCCAGCCCTCGTGGAATATGCGTGGGTCGCTCCTGATTTAGGAGCATCTGCCCGCGCCCCCGTCCCACCTGTCCGGCCCGCAGTGCGCGCGGCAGGCCCAACCCAAGCCTTGACAACAGCCCCCAAACCCCGGAAACTCCGCATTTTTAGTCACTTGACTAGTAATAACCCGGATTCCGTCTGATGTCCCGTCCCTCCCGCAATATTGACCGGGTTCTGCTGCAAAGTGGCCGCGCCCTGTATCCGCTGCACGGTTGCGCGGGCCTGTCGCTGCGGCTGCTGGCCGAGCATGCCCAGGTCAATGTCGGCATGTTCCATTACCACTTCCAAAGCAAGGACAACTTCCTGCGCGAGTTGCTGGCGCAGATGTACGAAGAGCTGTTCCAGCAGTTGCAGCAAGAGGCCAGCATTGCCGGCACCACGCTGCAGCGTCTGCGCCAGGCCCTGTGCCGGCTGGGGCGGCTGATGCGCGAGCATGGAGACTGGCTGGGCCGCGTACTGGCGGACGTCTCACACGGCGAGCCAGTGGCCATATCTTTTCTGCAGACCAATGGCGCGCGCCACGTGGCCTTGCTGATGGGTTTGCTGGAGCAGGCGGCGCAGGAGGGCAGCCTGGCGCCCCTGCCACCCATGCAACAGGTGACGTTTTTGATGGGCGCCGTGGTTGCCCCGATGGTGATAGCGCCACGTGCCATGCAACTGGGCATCCTGCCCGCGCCGCTGGTGGCAGGCATCCACGACGACGTACTCAGCGACGCAGGCATCGCCCAGCGCGTGGACCATGCGCTATGGGCGCTGACACACCGACCGACACCCGACAACCTGCAAGCATCATCCGCAAAGGACGCACCCCATGGCTAAACCTTGTTCCCCTGCGCTGCGCTGGCCGCTGCTGCCGTGGATCGCACTCGCGCTCCTGGTCAGCGCCTGCGGCGACAAGCCCGCTACCGGCTGGTCCGGTTACGCCGAAGGCGACTACGTGTATGTGGCCGCGCCGCTGGCCGGACGGCTGGAAACGCTGGCCGTGCAGCCCGGCCAAACGGTCGCCAAGGACGCCCTGCTGTTCACGCTGGACAGCGAATCCGAACGCGCCGCCCAGGCCGAGGCCAATGCCCGCGTGGACAGCGCCCGAGCACAGGCCGCCAACACCGACAAGGGCCGCCGTGCGGAAGAAATCGCCGTCACCCAGGCCCAGTACAGCCAGGCCCAGGCGGCGGCCACGCTGGCCCGCAACGAGCTGGCGCGCCAGCAGCAACTGGTGGCCCAGGGCTTTGTCGCCAAGGCCCGGGTCGAGGACGCCACCACCGCCCTGAACCAGGCCCAGGCCCGCGTCGCCGAGTTGGGCGCCGCGCTGCAAGTAGCCAAGCTGCCGGCTCGCGTGGACGAGCGTAGCGCAGCACAGGCTGGCACGTCCGCGGCTGTTGCGTCCTTGCAGCAGACCCAATGGCGTACCGCGCAAAAACAGCAAACGTCGCCCGCAGCCGCCATGGTGGCCGAAGTCTTTTTCCGTGCCGGTGAACTGGTGCCCGCCGGCCAGCCCGTGGTGTCGCTGCTGCCATCCGAGAATCTGAAGGCGCGCTTTTTTGTGCCCGAAGCGCAGATTGCCACCCTGAGCGTAGGCCAGGCGGTGCAGTTGCAGTGCGACGGCTGTGGCGCACCCATGGCGGCCCGCATCAGCCGCATCGCCACGCAGCCCGAATACACGCCGCCCGTCATCTATTCCAATGCCCAGCGCGCCAAGCTCGTGTTCATGGTCGAGGCCCGTGCCAGTGCCACCGACGCGCCGCGCCTGCGACCGGGCCAACCGCTGGATGTGCGGCTGGCCGCGACGCCAACCGCACCGTCAGCGCGAGCTTCTTCATCCTCCGCCGGGAAGCAGCCGTGAGCGACAGCAGCGCCACACTGGCCATTGACGTCACAGGCCTCTCCAAGCACTACGGCGGCCGGGCCGTGGTCGACGACGTCGACCTCCAGGTGGGAACCGGCCGCATCTGCGGCTTCCTCGGGCCCAACGGCAGCGGCAAGACCACCAGCATCCGCATGCTGTGCGGGCTGCTGACCCCGGACTCTGGCAGCGGCACCTGCCTGGGGCTGGACATCATCACCGAGGCGCCCGCCATCAAGCGCCAGGTCGGCTATATGACGCAGAAGTTCGGCCTGTACGACGACCTGTCCATCCGCGAGAACCTGGATTTCATCGCCCGCCTGTTCGAGATGCCGAATCGCAAACAGGCCGTGGACGCCGCGCTGGAGCAACTGGGCCTGGCCACACGGCAAAAGCAGTTGGCCGGGTCCCTGTCGGGCGGCTGGAAGCAGCGCCTGGCCTTGGCCGCCTGCATGATCCACCAGCCGCGCCTGCTGTTGCTGGACGAGCCCACCGCCGGCGTGGACCCCAAGGCGCGGCGCGATTTCTGGGACCAGATCCACCGCCTGGCGGATGAGGGCATGACGGTGCTGGTGTCCACCCACTATATGGACGAGGCCGAGCGCTGCCACGAGCTGGTCTACATCGCCTACGGCAAGGTGCTGGCCAAGGGCACGGCCGCGCAGATCGTGGCCCAGGCAGGGGCCACCGATCTGGAGGATGCCTTTGTGCGCCTGGTCGGCCGGGTGCAGGACAACTTTGCATGAGCCGTTTTAGCCTGGCCCGCATGTGGGCCGTCTTCATCAAGGAATTCCAGCAGATGATGCGCGACCGCCTGACCTTCGCGATGGCGGTGGGCATTCCGGTGCTGCAACTGATCCTGTTCGGCTACGCCATCAACACCGACCCCAAGGGCTTGCCCACGGCTATCGTCAGCACCGATAGCGGCCCGCTGTCGCGCAGCATCGTCGCCGCCTTGCAAAACACCGGCTACTTCCGCGTCGACCACACCGGCACCAGCGAGGCGGAGGGCGATGCGCTGATCGAAAACGGCAAGGCCCAGTTCCTGATCGTCATCCCGCCCGACTTCTCGCGCAGCGTGGTGCGCGGCGAGCGCCCGGCGCTGCTGGTGTCAGTGGACGCAACCGATCCGTCCGCATCCGGCAATGCCATTGCCGCGCTGAACGCCGTGGCTGGTCAGGCGCTGCGCCAGGACCTGCAGGGGCCGCTGCGCAGCCTGCAAACGGCGCCGGCCCCATACGAGGTGCGCATCCACCGCCGCTACAACCCCGAGGGCCTGTCGCGCTACAACATCGTGCCCGGCCTGATCGGCACCATCCTGACCATGACCATGGTGATGCTGACCGGGCTGGCCATGACGCGCGAGCGCGAGCGCGGCACCATGGAAAACCTGCTGGCCACGCCGGTGCGGCCCAGCGAAGTGATGGTGGGCAAGATACTGCCCTATGTGGTCATGGGCTACATCCAGTTGGCGGTGATCCTGCTGGCGGCGTTTGCGCTGTTCCAGGTGCCGATGGAGGGCAGCATGCTGCTGCTGATGGCCATGATCGGCGTCTTCATCATTGCCAACCTGGCGGTGGGCTTCACGTTTTCCACGATCGCCCGCAACCAGTTGCAGGCCATGCAGATGACCTTTTTCTTCTTCTTGCCGTCCATGCTGCTATCGGGCTTCATGTTCCCATTTCGGGCCATGCCCGTGTGGGCCCAGCGTGTGGGTGAGGTGCTGCCGCTGACACATTTTTTGCGCATCGTGCGCGGCATCCTGCTCAAGGGCAACAGCGCCCCGCAGGTGCTGGGCGAGCTGTGGCCCATGCTGGCCTTCATGACCGTGGTCAGCGTAGTGGCGCTCAAGCGCTACCGGCAGACGCTGGATTGAGGCTGGGGTAGGTCTGGCGTGCGTCCGGGCCGGGACGTCGTTAGACTCGTTGGCATATGACGTCACAAGTACCCATTCTCCCCGCCGGAGTCACCGTGTTCGAGCGCGGCTGGCTCTCCTCGAACAATATACTGATCTGCGGCCAGGCGGGCTGCGCGCTGGTCGACAGCGGCTACAGCACGCACTCCGCGCAGACACTGGCGCTGCTGGAGGCGGGGCTGCAGGGCCGAGCGCTGGACCTGCTGCTGAACACCCATTTGCACAGTGACCATTGCGGCGGCAACGCGGCGCTGCAGCAGGCCTACCCGAACCTGCAAACACGCATTCCCCCGGGGCATGCCGCGTTTGTGCAGGACTGGAACCCGGACGCGCTGACCTACACGCCCACCGGCCAGACCTGCCCACCGTTCCGCTTTGACGCCGTGCTGCAACCCGGCACCAATATCCATCTGGGCGACACCCCGTGGCAGGTGCACGCGGCACCCGGGCATGACCCGCATTCGGTGATTCTGTTCGAGCCCCAGTCCCGCCTGCTGATCTCGGCGGACGCGCTGTGGGAACGTGGCTTTGGCGTGATCTTTCCGGAGCTCGAAGGTCTGGACGCGTTTGACACGGTGGCTGACACGTTGGATTTGATTGAGTCGCTCTCGCCCGCCACGGTGATCCCCGGCCATGGCCGCGTGTTCACCGACCTGGCCCCGTCCCTGGCCTTCGCCCGCGCGCGGCTGCGCGGTTTTCAGGACAACCCGGAAAAGCACATCCAGCACGCGGCCAAGGTGCTGCTGAAGTTCAAACTGCTGGAAACCCAGAGCCAGACGCTGGAGAGCTTTCTGGCCTGGGCGCAGGCCACGCCGTACTTTGTGCAGATCCACCAGGCGCACTTTGCGCAAACCGATTTTTCACAGTGGGCCAATGGCCTGATTCTGGATCTGGTGCGCGTGGGCGCGGCCCGGCGTGAGGGCCTGATGGTTCACAACGCCGGTTAAACCCCACGGCGGGCGCGGGCACACCGGCCCGGCATACTGCCAAGCCTGACAACCAAACGGGAGACGGTTCATGCGGATTGCCATCATGGGTTCTGGCGGGGTAGGTGCCTACGTGGGGAGCAGGCTGCAGGCGGCCGGTGAAGACGTGGTGTTCATCGCCCGCGGCGCGCACCTGGCTGCGCTGCAAAAAGACGGGCTGCGGCTGGAGAGCCCTGTGCATCCCTTGCACCTGCCGACCGTCAACGCGGTGCAGGAGCCGTCTGCCGTGGGGCCCGTGGACCTGATCATCTTTGCCGTCAAGTTGGGCGATACCGAAGCGGCCGCCCGCCAACTGGCGCCCATGATAGGCCCCGAGACGCGCATCCTGACCCTGCAAAACGGCATCGACAGCGTGGACCTGATCACGCCCCACGTCGGTGGCGCCAAGGTGCGCGGCGGGGTGATTTATGTGTCGGCGGTGATTGACCGGCCCGGCGTCATCCGCAGCCCCGGCGGCCTGCATGTGATCGTGGCCGATGCCGCCCACGGCGACCCGGTGATGGCGGACTTTTTTGCCGCCTGCGCCCGCGCCATGGCCTTGGACGCCAAGCCCAGTGATGCGATTGCCGTGACGCTGTGGGAGAAGTTCATTGCGCTGACATCGCTGTCAGGCACCACGTCGCTGTTGCGCGCCAGCATGGGCCAGATCCTGGCCCACCCCGAGACGCGCATCCTGCAGCGACAACTGGTCGACGAAGCGGTGGCCGTGGGGCGTGCGGCGGGCCAGGTGACCCGCGCCGACCTGGCCGACGAGATCATGGCCAAGCTGGCGGCCATGCCCTACGCCTTTCGCTCCTCGATGTCGGAAGACCTGGAGCGCGGCAAACCGCTGGAGCTGCGCTGGCTGTCGGGCCGGGTGCATGCGCTGGGGCTGG
>ERZ724524.1812-NODE-1812-length-14161-cov-13.129448_pt1 | contig 14161 bp, 7 predicted proteins | sample MGYA00376057_ERZ724524 | MGnify/ENA primary metagenome ERZ724524 (study PRJEB28724, sample SAMN07190888) | wastewater metagenome | isolation source: influent of sewage treatment plant in Hong Hong | place: USA: Christiansburg, Virginia | collected 2016-03-01 ...
TGCCAGCCGAGAAACGGCACGCAACCACAAACGCTAGGCAAGAAACGCCACGCCACCACCCCGATTGCTTCATCCAAAACCGCATGGCTTGGTTTCTGAGGGCACATCTCGGCTTGAAATCCCTCCGCCAATGGCGGTCTGCCCGCACTGGGCGCTGGCTGGTGTGCGCAGGTGTCGGACAATCTGCGCCCATTCCACCATCGCAGCCACCAGACCAGAAAGAGACACCACCATGGGCAACCGACTCACCCAGATCGCCACCCGCACCGGCGATGCCGGCACCACCGGCCTGGGCAACAACCAGCGCGTCAGCAAAAACAGCCTGCGCGTCCATGCGATGGGCGATGTGGACGAGCTGAACTCCCACATCGGCGTGCTGCTGTGCGAAGACATGCCCGCCGCCGTGCGCGAGCTGCTGGTGGAGATTCAGCACCAGCTGTTCAACCTGGGTGGCGAGCTGAGCATTCCGGGCTTCGAGCTGCTCAAGCCCGAGGCTGTGCTGGCACTCGACGAGGCGCTGACCACCTTCAACGAGCCCTTGCCGCGCTTGCAGGAGTTCATCCTGCCCGCAGGCACGCGGGCGGCCTCGCTGGCCCATGTGTGCCGCACCGTGGCCCGCCGCGCCGAGCGCCAGGTGGTGGCCCTGGGCAACGAGGAATCGCTGAACGACACCCCGCGCCAGTACCTCAACCGCCTGAGCGACCTGATGTTTGTGCTGGCCCGCACCCTCAACCGCCACCGCGCCGATGGCTCGGCGGGCGACGATGTGTACTGGAAAAGCGAGCGCATGGCCCAGGGCGGCGAAGGTGGCGAGGCCTGACGCGGCTGTGACTGCAATGGAACGGGGCCAGCCATGACATCAACCGGATGCAGCCCGTGCAAGGGCCGTGTGCGGGCGTTCTGCGCAGGGGTGGGCGTGGTGGCGTGCCTGGGTCTGGCGACCCAGGTGGTGGCCGCCGGTGAGCCTGCCTCGCCACCCGCTGCCCGCTCTGCCGTGGTGCAAACCCGGCTGCTGTGCCATGTGGCCTACCAGCCCACGGGGGCCAGCTGGGACAGGGCGGTCACGCTGACCCATTCGGCCAAGCGCCTGCAAACGGTGTCCATCGACGGCATTGCCGTGTACAGCTTCGGCCTGCAAGACAAAGTGGTGATGACGGCGCTGGACAACGAGCGCATCCAGATCGACCTGGCCCGCCCCGGCTGGGTGAGCGACTTTCGCGGCGTGGCCTCCGGCCTGGGCTGGTGCGAGCTGCTGCCCTGACAGCGTGCCGCTGGCGCAGCACATTGCCGCGCCCATGAAAAAAGCCACGCAGGGCGTGCCTGCGTGGCTTGGGTTTCAACCTGGGATGACGGTATTGCTTACATGTTCAGTTCGCCGCTGGCCACTTTGCCAGCACGGATGGCCAGGCGGCCTTCCTGGCGCACATCGGCGCGGGTTTTGGCCGACTGCACATGCTCGGGCTGCACACCGATTTCGCTGTTCACGGTTTGCAGCTGGCTGCGCACGGCGGCGGTTTCTTCGCGCACCTGGTTGCGGGTCAGGGCAGGGGCGCTGACGGTGGTCTGCGCATCGGCGGCAGAGAACTCACCCACGGCTGCGGGGAAGTCGGCTGCCTGCACGCTGGCGGCGGCAAACACGGAAGCGGCGGCAAAAGCGATGTTCAGAAGTTGGCGTTGCATGATGATTTCCTTTGGTTTCAGTGACACATGTGGGCTGGGCGAAGCCGCCATCGGCTCCGTCTGTTCCCGCCTCGGTGAGTCGTTGTGGTGTGTGGCTCATCGATGGGGTGAACTGTACTATTGCCAATTAAGAAGAAAAACATCAAAATAGTCGATACATAATTTCTAAAACAGAAACAATAAGAAAGCCCCCTCACGATGGACCGCCTGCTTTCCATGCGCACCTTCCGGCAAGTGGCCACCGAGGGCAGCTTTGCTGCCGCTGCGCGGGTGCTGGACATGTCGCCCGCCGTGGTCACCCGCCTGGTGGTGGATCTGGAAGAACACCTCGGCACCCGGCTCATCCAGCGCACCACCCGGCGCATGGTGCTGACCGAGGCGGGCCGCCTGTATCTGGAGCGGGTGGAACACATCCTGGACGCGATTGACGAGGCCGATGCCCTGGCCAGTGCCGAGACCGATGCCGTGCAGGGCATGCTGCGCCTGCATGCACCGCCCGTGCTGGCGGTTCACATCCTGGCTCCGCTGATGGCGGGGTTCCACAGGCTGCACCCCCAGGTGGTGCTGGATGTGGATGTGGGCACCCCCGACAACGTGCAGGTGGACCAGTACGACATCACGCTGCTGGGTGCGCGGTCTGATTTCAACGGCAACGTGGTTGCGCGGCCTGTGGTCAATTCATTCGGCATTCTGGTGGCGGCTCCCGGCTATTTGCAGCGCATGGGCACGCCTGCCCAGCCCGAAGACCTGGCCCGCCACGCGGGGCTGTGCCACCGGATGACGGCCACCCGCCAGGCCAGCTGGCTGCTGAGCCGCCAGAATGAGCCCGGTGATTTTGCGATTGCCTGGGACATTGCGCCGGTGCTGTGGTCCAACCACACCGACACCCTGCTGCGTGTGGCGCTGGACGGTGCGGGCATTGCCGCGCTGCCGGTGGAGCTGGCCGCGCCCTATCTGTTCAGCCAGTCACTGGTGCGGGTGTTGCCCGACTGGATCAGCGGGCGCTTCACGGTGTTTGCGGCCCTGCCCAGCCGCCGCCACATTCCCCGGCGCACCCAGGTGTTTCTGGATTACCTCACCACCGAGACCCGGCTGAACATGGAGCGTGCGCTGAGTGTTCACCGGCTGGCCTGAGGACTGCCGTTGGCCCGTCTCGCGCTGGAGGGCAGCAGGCCCAGGGATGCGGCCCTGAACACCGCTTCGGCGCGGGTTCTCACGCCCAGTATCTTGAAAGCCGCCGTGACATGGGTTTTGACGGTGTTTTCCGCCAGAAACAGTTCGGTGGCGATGAGCCGGTTCGATTTGCCCTGTGCTGCCATCAGCAGGCAGTCAATCTGGCGCTGGGTCAACGCGCGCAGGGGGGCCGATGGCGATGTGTCATCGTCCGGCTCATCCCAGTTGTGGGCGGGGCCGCTGTGCTGAAAATCCGCATCTTCACCCGATGCCAAGGCTGCACGGTGCTGGCTGGCGGATTGCGGAGCGGGCACATACCGGAGGGCAAAGTCAGGCACATAGATGCCTCCCTTCAGAATGGTGCGCAGGGCCCGCAGCAAGGTCTGCACATCGCTTTCTTTTGACACGAAACCCGCTGCTCCCCGGCGGATGAGCTCGTGTACCCGTTCGGGTTCCGTCAGGCCCGACAGCATGACGATGGTGGCTTCCTTGTGGGCCTCGCGCATGCGTTCCACCCCGCTGTCCCCGTCAGATTGACCAGGAAACCAGTAGTCCAACAGGATCAGGTCGAACGGGCCTTTCTTCTTCAGCGCCCCAGTCAGGGTGGTTGCGATTTCACAGTCCATGTCCGGATTCAGGTCTTCCAGCATGAACTGCATGGTCTCGCAGAACATGGTCTCGTTATCAACAATCAGTGTGCGCATGGGCTCAGTTTAGAAAATCTGTTCGTCATCAGACTGACGAGGCATGGCCGTATTTTCCGGCGGGCAGGTCGTGCTCGTCCGGATCGGCAAACTCCAGTGCAATGGCCTGGAATGCCCCCTGTACCTGGCTGAAGGCCGCCACCACATCCGGGTCGAAATGGCTGCCGCTGCCCGCTTCGATCATGCGCACGGCCTGCTCGTGGGGGAAGGCGGGTTTGTACACCCGGCGGCTGATGAGCGCGTCGTACACATCGGCCAGGGCCATGAGGCGGGCGGCTATGGGAATGGCATCGCCCGCCAGCCCTTGCGGGTAGCCGCTGCCGTCCCACTTTTCCTGGTGCGAATAGGCAATTTCCTTGGCGCACACCAGAAACGGCACGGGATGGCCCAGCCGCTGCTCGGCGGCTTCGATGGTGTCGCGGCCAATGGTGGTGTGGGTTTTCATGACCTCCATTTCTTCCGGGGTCAGGCGTTCGGGCTTGAGCAGGATGCGGTCGGGAATGCCCACTTTTCCGATGTCGTGCAGGGGGGCCGATTTGAACAGCAGCTCAATCTGTGCATCGCTCAGGTAGCTGGCAAACCGGGGGTGCTGCTGCAACTCGCACGCCAGGGCGCGCATATAGCGCTGGGTGCGCAGGATGTGCTGGCCTGTTTCGTTGTCGCGGGTCTCGGCCAGCGAGGCCATGGTGAGCACCGTGACTTCCTGGATGTCTTTCACTTCGGCGGTGCGCCGCTGCACCTCCTGCTCCAGGTAGTTGGCCTTGTCCTGCAAAAAGTCGTGCGCCTTTTTGAGCATGAGCTGGGTGCGCACACGCCGCAGCACGATGGGTGGGTTGACGGGTTTGCTGATGTAGTCGAGCGCACCCAGCTGCAAGCCTTTTTCCTCGTCCTCAATCTGGCTTTTGGCTGTCAGAAACACCACCGGAATGTGGGCGCTGGCCGGGTTGGCCTGGAGCTGGGTGAGGGTGGTGTAGCCATCCATGCCGGGCATCATCACATCGAGCAGGATGAGGTCGGGGGGCTGGGGGGCGGCGGCAATGGCCAGTGCCCGCTCCCCGGTGGCGGCCACGCGCACCCGGTACTCGTCTTTGAGCAGATCGAACATCAGGGCCAGGTTGGTGGCGGTGTCGTCCACCACCAGGATGCAGGCCGGCGCGTGGGCGGGCGGCTCGGCGGTGGCCTGCATGGCCGCTTGCCCGCTGTAGCCGAGCGCTTCCAGCAAGCGGCAGACTTTGGGCAAGTCAAAGCGTTGCAGTGCGCGCTGGACGCGCTCAAACGAAGCACCCAGACGGTGTTTCAGCTCGGTGGTGTGCGTGCCGAACCAGTCCAGGGCAGCCGGGTCGTCCTGGGCGGCCAGCCACGCCAGCCGGTGGCCCAGCAACGCCCCCGGACTGCCGTCGGTTGCCAGGGGCAGCGGGGCGCTGTGGGTCTGGGGTGCAACCGGATCGGACACATCCGGCTGCACGCTGTTGGGCCAGACCAGCACATCCAACGGTTGCGGCGCACTGTCCACAGCAGCTGTGGGCGCGGTTTCAGGCAGATCAAACCAGACCGTACACCAGAAGATGGAGCCCCGGTTGGGCTCACTGTGTACACCCACTGTGCCGTCCATCATTTCGGTCAGGGTCTTGGCAATGGCCAGGCCCAGACCCGTTCCACCGTATTGGCGCGAGGTGGACGAATCGGCTTGCGAAAAATTCTTGAACAGCAGATCCATCTGCTCGGGCGCAATGCCGATGCCCGTGTCCTGCACCGAAAACTTGAGCTGCACCCGCTCCGGGGTCTGTTCCTGCAACGCAACCGCCATGTGTACGCTGCCCTGGTCGGTGAACTTGATGGCGTTGTTGACAAAGTTCACCAGCACCTCGGTCAGGCGCAGTTCGTCGCCCAGCAGCCGCTCGGGTGTGCCCGGCTCCACATCCAGGCTCAGCGCGATGTCTTTGGCCGTGGCCGCATCGGCATTCATGGTCAGCACGTTGTCGAGCACTTTGGACAGACGGAATGTGCTTTTTTCCAGCTTCAGCATGCCCGCGTCCATTTTGGACAGATCCAGCACCTGGTTGATGAGCTTGCGCAAATGCAGGCTGCACTGGTCGATCATTTCCACGCACTTGCGCTGCTTGGCCGTCAGATCGGACTTCAGCATCAGGTAGCTCATGCTGGTGATGGCGCTGATGGGGGTGCGGATTTCGTGGCTGATGTTGGAGATGAATTGCGACTTGAAACGCGTGGCCTCGTAGGCAACTTTGGTTTCTTGTACCAGCTCGGCAAACAGGCGCTCGTTCTCGTGGCGCATGCTGATCGAGTCTTCAAAACCCTGTGCCATCTGCTGCGACAGCCGCGACAGCACCAGCCCCATGCCCACCAGGGCCAGCACCAGGGGAATGCTCACCTGGCTGTGTGTTCCCCAGTACAGGATGGCCAGGGCCAGGTTGATCCACGCACCGCTGATGAAGGTGGTGGGGTGGGTGGCGGCATTGATCATGGCCGCACTCAGGTAAATCAGTTGCAGCGATGTACCCACTGCGGCCAGGGTCAGGTTGTGGGTGTAACCAAACCACCACACGGTGGAGCCCATGCAAGCCTGGTTGATGACCGTCATCCACCACAACCGGATTTGCCGCGCGCGCAAACCGGCGGCATCGGCATCGCCCAGGCCTGCCATGACCCGTGTACACACCCGCCAGTTGATTTCGGCCATCAGCATGACCGGCAACGCCCAGCACAGGCGCACCCAGAAAGGCAGCTCATCGGGCAGGGTGAATACCGTGGCCACGCACACTGCCCAGATCACCCATTTGGATGCAATGGACTGGCCTGCCCGCAGCTCCAGCGAAGCGCGCGCCGTGCCGAGTTGTACGGTGTGGGTCGTGTGTTTGGGCAAGAAACCCCAGGCTGTGTGACTGCGCATAATGTGGCGGCAAACAAGTCAGAAGTGAGGAAACGATGAAGACTGGAGCATCCCTGGCGTGGTCACGCCCTGCCGAGCAATGGTGGCTTGATCACCATCATGCACCAAAGTGCGACGTGCTGATCGTCGGTTCGGGCTACGGAGGCAGCTTCGCAGCCAAAACATTGGCCCGGCCAGGGAGGCGGGTCTGGCTGGTGGAAAGAGGCCGGGAATACCCCCTCGGCAGTTTTCCCGACAGCATCGGCACCCTGCCTGGCCATGTCCGGTTGCAAAAAGGAGCCGATTCACATGGTACGGGCAATGCCGACGGATTGCTCGATTTCCGTCAATACGCAGATGTGGCGGTGCTTGTGGGCAACGGTCTGGGTGGTGGTTCGCTCATCAATGCAGGGGTGGCGGTGCTGCCCGAGGCGGACTTGTTCCAGCACCCGCACTGGCCAGCCCATTACCGCCACCACGCCGAACACCGCGATGCCCTGTGGCAAGCCATGCAGGAAGTGCAGGCCGTGCTCCAGGCCCGGCCTTTTGCCCATGCCGCCGAGCTGCGCAAATACCAGGCTCTGGCCGTGCTGGGCCAATCGGTGGGCGAGCAGGCCGAGGCGGTGCCCATCACGGTGGCCAGTGAAGACCAGGTCAGCACCGCCGGGGTGGCCCAGGCCGCCTGCACCCGCTGTGGCAACTGCTTCACCGGCTGCAACGTGGGGGCCAAAAACACCACGCTCACGCACGTGCTGCCCGATGCCGTGCGTGCCGGTGCCGAGCTGATCACCGGCCTGACCGTGCTCGATATCCGCCCCTGCGAAGGCACCGATGCACAGGCCGACGATGGCGGGCCGCCTTACCGCTGGCGCGTGCGCATGGCCATGACAGCCGATCTGTCGTCCACCGGCGAGCGCCAGGTGATGGAGGTGCGCGCACGCACGGTGGTGCTGTCTGCGGGGGCGCTGGGCAGCACCGAAATTCTGCAACGCTCCCGTGCGCTGAAACTCTCACCCCTGCTGGGCCAGCGGTTTTCGACCAACGGCGATGTGCTGGCCCTGGGCTGGGGCATGGGTGCGCGTGTCAACGGCATGGCCCGTGCCGACGAAGCCGAGCAGCCACCCGCCGAGCGCGTGGGCCCCACCATCACAGGCCGGCTCGCGCCCAGCCTGCCTGTGGCGGGCCAGCAGCGGCGTGTGCTGGTGGAAGAAGGCGCGGTGCCCTCCGCCCTGACGCGGGCCGTGGTGGCGCTCGGAGCCACCCTGTCGCTGCCCCACCGCTACAGCCGCAGTGGCTTGCAGGGCTACCACGCCAGCCGCCAGGCTGCCGGTGTGCCCAGCGATCCCCTGTCCACCCCGCCAGACATGGACAGGCATGCCCTGCTGATGCTGGTCATGGGGCCGGACGATGCCGATGGCTCCATCCGCTTCACACCGGGCCAGCCCGCAGCCAGCGGTGCCGCCCGGCGCGATGCGCTGGACATCAGCTGGTCGGGCCCGCACAGCGGCCCCCGCTCCGCCTATTACCAGGCGGTTCACGACTGGCTGAACAAAGCCCGCGACCGGGGCGGCTTCCAGGGGGGCGACTACCTGCCCAGCCCGTTGTGGAAACCGCTGCCCGATGACTTTGAAGGGGTGGCCGCAGGCGTGGACAAACCCCTGGGTCTGACTGTGCATCCGCTGGGCGGCTGCCCAATGGGAGACGGCCCGGACAGCGGCGTGGTCAACTGGCAGGGCACCGTGTTCAGGGCCGACGGCAGCCCAGGCAACCCGCTTTATGAGGGCCTGCATGTGCTGGACGGCGGCATGCTGCCCACGGCAGTGGGAGTCAACCCCTTTGTCACCATCGCCGGTCTCAGCCTCGTGGCCGCCCGCGCCATGCGCCAGCAGCTGGATGCCGAAGACGCGGCCCGCACACGGCCTGCCCCTGCACCTGCGTTGCCCCTGTCTGCGCCCGCACCCGTTGCGCAGGCCAGCGTGGCCAAACCGCCCGCAGCAGCCGAGCAGCCGGTGCGCCTGCAGTTCAGGGAGCATCTGCAAGGCCACTGGCAGACCGAGCGCCCGGACTGGGCTCCGGCGGCCAACCCGCAGTGGACCGATGACGAGCGCACACGCGAGTGGGTGGTGGCGGTGGATGTCGATCTGAACCTCGACCAGTGGCTGGCCAACCCCTCCATGCGGCTGGAGGGCGCGCGCATGCGCATCTTCCACAACCCCACACCGCACGATCTCACCATCCGCCCCGAACTGACCAAAGGCCAGCCCTGGCTGGAAGGCACAGGCTGGGTGTCCCTGCTGGCCAGCGATCCTGCGGACGGGCTGGCTGGCGTGGTGCGCAGGATCGCTGCGCTGGCCACCTTTGCCGCCCGCCGCCCGCTCAGCGATTTCCAATCGGCCAAAAGCAAGAAAAACCTGTTGCAGAAAATACAGGGCCTGTGGCGTGCAGCGGGCAACCACGCCCAGTACCGCACCCTGGATTACGCATTCGAACTCCAGGCCGCCACCACTGGCGCACCGCCGGTGCAGGCCGCCGGGCACAAGCGCCTGGCCTATGCCCCGTTCCAGAAAAACCCGTGGGATGCGCTGGTCAGCATCGACCTGCGCCTGACCCCCCGCAACGGCCAGCCCCCGGCTGTGCTGGCGCTGAATGTGGATCTGATCGACATGGTGCGCCGCCAGCGCCTGCAAGTGGCCAGTGCGCCCGATACCCCGGCGGCCATCATCGGGCTGGCCAGTTTCGGCAGCCTGTGGCTGCGTGCCCTGTTCCAGACCCATTTCTGGAGCCTGCGCGGGCAAGACTACGACCGCTTGCAGACCGGTGCCCCCGCCGAGCACGGCCCGCTGTACCCCACCCTCCCTGGGCCTGCCTGCCAACCCGAGGTGACCCGGTTGCCCGTGCCCCGGTATGCGCCTGCGGCACAGGTGGCCGGTGCCTCTGCCGAGATACTGACGCTGGAGCTCACCCGCTACACCCCGGCGCAGGGCAGCGACCCGGCCCGCCACCTGCTGATGATCCACGGCCTGGCCCACGGGGCCACCGTGTTCAGCACCGACACCACCGGCGGGCGCAACATGGCCGCCGCCTTCCTGGCCCAGGGCTACACCGTGTGGCTGCTGGATCACCGCCTGTCCAACCGGCTGGGGTACGCCAAACAGCAGCACAGCATGGACGACCTGGCCCAGCTCGACATTCCCGCTGCCGTGGCCCATGTGTACCGCGCTGCGGGCCAACCCATCCGGGTGTTTGCGCACTGTGTGGGCGCAGGTGCCTTCGCCATGGCCACCTTGCGCGGCTGGCTGCAAGAGAGCCCAGGCCAAAGCCGGGTCAGGGCCGCCATCATCCACGCCGTCCATCCGTGGGTGGTGCCCTCGGTGTCCAACCAGCTCTCGGGCGAGCTGGCCGCGCTCTACCGCGACTGGCTGCCTGCCGACCTGGCCATCGACCCCGTGCCCCCGCGTGAGCCTGCGGCCATCGACCAGCTCATTGACCGCCTGGCCGCCAGCCTGCCCTGGCCGCAAGCCGAACAGGCCGCCCACCTCGCCCATGTGACCGACCCCGAAGGCGGCACCGCCACCTGCAACCGCATGACGCTGTTCTATGGCCGCGAATGGGTGCATGCCAACCTGGCCGATGCCACCCACCGCAAACTGGCCACCCTGGTGGGGCCAGCCAGTGTGGAGGTGTTCAGGCAGCTGTACTACATCGTCACCCGCCAGCGCCTGACCGACCGCGAGGGTGCGGGTGTGTACATGACACGGGCCAACTTCCAGGCCCACTGGCCGTTTCCGGTGCTGTTTGCCCACGGCACCGAAAACCGCGTGTTCGACCCCCGCAGCGCCGTGCGCTCGTGGCTGCAACTCAGCCGCCTGCAAGCCGCCCATCCCGACAGCGCCCGCAGAACGGTCAGCCTCTTCATGCCCCACGGCTACGGGCACATGGACTTTCTGTTTGGCAAAGATGCCCACCGCGATGTGTATCCGCCGCTGGTTCGCTTCATGGACGATCCGGCCCGGTTTGACAGCACCTGGGGCGTGTGCAGCACCGAGGCCGATGTCAGCCACCAACTCATTCCCCGCCACTGGCAAGACCACTCGGCCAGCGTGCAGCGCCAGCCATTGACCGGCCCCCTGCTCCAGCTCAACCGCCTGCCGCCCAGCGAGTCGGGCGACCCCAGCATGGGCACACAGGGTCTGCGCGAACTGGTGGTGTGGGTTGAACTGCCCAACGATCCCTGGCTGGCCGCCAACCCGCCCCGTCTGGTGTGTGCCGGTGAGGGCGGTGCCGACCTGTTGCCAGGCTTGCAGGTCACCCAGTTGCAAGCCATTCACCCCGCTGGAGGTTGCGATGCACAGGGCCAGCCGCTGCCCGCCGTGGCCAGCCGCGCGACCCTGCTCGAAGGTGCGGGCACCTACTGGGTGCTGCGGCTGCGCGAAACCGCGCAACGGCCCTTTGCACGGCTGCCCGCGCTGGAGCTGGTGTGGGGCTGGCCACAGGCAGCCGTGCCCCTGAACCTGTCCCGCTTGCCCTGGTGGCACCGCTGGCACAGCGGCCACCTGCTGCTCAATGCCTCCGGCTCCGCCCAACCCTCCATCAGCTGGCTGGCCAGCTCGTGCCGCTGGCCGGGCCTGCCCTTCGAGCGCAACGCCATCGACAGTCTGGCCCTGCACATGCAGGAACACATCCACCACCCCGCACGGCCCGTGCAGGCCCTGGTGCTGCTGGGCGACCAGATTTACGCCGATGCCACCGCCAACCTGTTCGATGTGCAGGAAGGCGACGAACGCCTGGCCCAGTTCTACCGCGATGCCTGGGGCAGCCCGCACACCCGCGCACTGTTTGCCCGCCTGCCCACCTACACCGTGGTGGACGACCACGAATACGCCGACAACTGGAACGGCAGCACCAGCCCCGAAACCGACCGCACTTTCCTCAACGGCTTCGAGGCCACCCTGGCCTACCAGTGGCGCTGGAACAGCGGCCACAGCCACGCGCCCCGCATCCACGCCGCCACCCCGGCAGGCGGCGATGCGGTGCGCGGGTTCTGGCGGCCCTTCCACATCGGCCACCTGCCCGCGTTTGCCATGGACACGCGCTCCGAGCGGCATCCCCAGCGGGCAGACCAGCACTGGGCCAGCGTGCCCATGCTGTCCAAAGCGCAAATGCAGGCCGTCGAAACCTGGCTGCTGGCCCACCGCGACCAGCCCAAAGTGCTGTGCATGGGCACGGTGTTCGGCTGGGTCGAGTCGGCCTTGGCGGCGGCCCCCGAACGCGCCATCTCGTCCGACGGCTGGGCAGGCTATCCGGCCAGCTGGCGCTGGCTGGTGCAGTTCATGGTGCGCAACCAGATCAGGCACACCATTTTCCTGTCGGGCGACTACCACTTCTCCGGCGTGGCCGAACTCAGCCTGGCCGCCGATGGCGGTGCGCCGGTGCGGGCGCTGTCGGTGGTGTGCTCGGGCTGGAATGCCAGCCTGCCGTTTGCCAATGCCGCCCCGCGCGATTTCGTGCTCGACACACCCGCCGTCTATCCGCTGAGCGATGCGCAGACAAGCATCCAATCCACAGCCAAAGGCCTGGGCACGGCATACCGGCAGTTCTCGAAACTCACGGTCAGACTGGCCGGTGCCGACCTGGGCCGCTGGGCGCTGGATGTGGAGGTGATCAACGACAGTGGCCAGTCCACCGCCCGCTGGTTTGCGTCCCTGTGAGGTGAATGCCCTATCTGGGCTGTGTACGCAAAATGCTTGTTCGCAAGTCAGACTTGCGGGTAAACAAGGACATCATGTTGGGCAAACTTTCCAAATGGCTGGGGCGTTTGAGCGTGGGGCGCAAGCTCATGCTCATTTACCTGCTCGATCTCACGCAGCGGTCATCTACGTATCGGGCATTCTCATCAATGAGAAATTTCTTTCCATCGACTTCGCACGCAAGGAAATTGCGGGCGTGGCTTACACCGAGGTGGTCAGGCACAGCCTGATGTCGGTGTTTGTGCCCCAGGGGCCCAACGAGGCGGCGGCCCAGGCCAGCGCCGTGCGCCTGGCCGACATCCGCCGACAACACGATGAAGACCTGGGCACCGCCGACATGGCCGAGAAGTTTGTGCAGTCACTGGTCAAGGTCAACGCCCACACCGGGTCGGCAGCCGGGCCAGCTGGCCAGGTGTGGCTGCGCGGCGGGCTGCTGCTGGATGGCCGCCAGCTGCTGACGGCGGTGGGCAACCAGTCCAACCTCATTCTCGACCCCGACCTGGACAGCTACTACGTCATGTCCCTGTCGGTGCTGCGGTTCCCGGAGCTGTTGCAGATGCTGCACGACATCCAGGTGTTCATGCTCCAGCCACCGGGGCGCTCCGGCTCCGATCACCGCACCGCCGAGCTGCTGACGCTGGCCGGGCGGCTGGATGCCGTGCTGTGGGCAATGGAGGCCGATTACAACCAGGCCTGGGTGGCCGGTGGGCCGGTGTTGCAGCGGTCACTGGCCGACAGCCGACAGGCCTTGCAGGGCCAGACCCGGGCCCTTCTGGCTGCCCTGCGTGACGTGGCGGCCACCCATGCCGACGGTGTGCCCATCTCCTGGTCCCGCTCGGAACAGGCCCATGCCGAGGTGGTGCAGACGCTGGACGTGGCCTGGCAAGCCAGCATGCAGACACTCGATGGCCTGCTCAAGCGCCGGGTCGATGGGTTGTTTACCCGCATGTGGCTGCACCTGGGCACGGCGCTGGCCCTGCTGGGTTGCATTCTGAGCCTGGTGTACCTGGTGGCCAGCCAGATTGCCCGGCCCCTGCGGGCACTCGCTTCGGTGGCCGACACCGTGCGCCGGACTGCCGACTACACCCGCCGCGCCAGGTGGAGCAGCGGCGACGAGATTGGCCGCCTGGTCACCGCCTTCAACGACATGCTGGCCCAGCTCGACCGCGACCGGCTGGTGCAGCAGGAGCTGGCCGCCAGCGCCCGCGCTGCCCAGGCCCAGCGCGAGCTGGTGGAGGCCTTTCCCATCCCCATGGTGGTGACTTCCGTGCCCGACCACGAGGTGCTGCATGCCAACGGCCCGGCCCAGCCCTGGCTGGCGGGCTGCCAGCACGACCCCTGGCGCACCGGCCTCTCGCAGGCGGTGCGGGCACGCTTTTTCCAGCGCCTGTCCGACCGCGATGCGGTCGATGAATTCGAGGTGCATTGGCAGGGCGGCAAAGAGCCTTCGTGGGCCGTGCTCTCGGCCCGCCGCCTCAACTACCAGGGCCGCGATGCGGTGCTGACCGCCTTCACCCCCATCAACGTCATCAAGGTGATGGAGCAGCGGCTGGAGCTGTGGGCCAAGGTGTTCGAGGCCTCGTCCGAGGGCATCCTCATTCTCGACCTGGAACACCGCATCCTCAGCGCCAACAAGGCCTTCTGCCGCAGCACCTCGCGCGAGTTCTACGAAGTGATGGGGGTCAACCTGTCCGAGCTGCTCGAAGGCGAGGGCCCGCTGTGGAACAAGGTGTCCGACAAGGACGGCTGGCAGGGCGAGGTGCGCATCCGCCGCCAGTTCGGCCCGTCCTATCCGGCCTGGCTCATGGTGTCTGCCGTGCGCGAGCAGGGGGCCAGCAGCCAGGTGATCAACCACATCGGCATCTGCATCGACATCACCGACCGCAAGGCCAAGGAAGAGCGCATCCGCTTCCTGGCCCAGCACGATGTGCTGACCGAGCTGCCCAACCGCTCGCTGTGCCAGCAGC
>ERZ724524.1814-NODE-1814-length-14160-cov-8.035236_pt1 | contig 14160 bp, 13 predicted proteins | sample MGYA00376057_ERZ724524 | MGnify/ENA primary metagenome ERZ724524 (study PRJEB28724, sample SAMN07190888) | wastewater metagenome | isolation source: influent of sewage treatment plant in Hong Hong | place: USA: Christiansburg, Virginia | collected 2016-03-01 ...
CACAACCTGAACATGAGCTTCAACTATGTCGAAGGCGAGTCGCTGATCATGGGCATCAAGGGCCTGGCGGTGTCGTCAGGCTCGGCCTGCACCTCGGCCAGTCTGGAGCCCAGTTACGTGTTGCGTGCATTGGGCCGCAGCGATGAGCTGGCACACAGCAGCCTGCGCATGACCATTGGCCGCTGGTCCACCGAGGAAGAGATTGACTACGCCATTGCCACGATCAAGGAAAACGTGGCCAAGTTGCGAGAGCTTTCCCCTCTGTGGGAAATGTTCAAAGACGGTATCGATTTGTCCACCATCCAGTGGGCAGCACATTAAGGAGAACACACATGGCTTACTCTGAAAAAGTGGTGGACCACTACGAAAACCCTCGCAATGTGGGCTCGTTTGACAAGGGTGACGACTCTGTGGGCACCGGCATGGTCGGCGCTCCAGCGTGTGGCGACGTGATGAAGTTGCAGATCAAGGTCAACCCTGAAACCGGTGTCATCGAAGATGCCCGCTTCAAAACCTACGGCTGCGGCTCTGCAATTGCCTCCAGCTCCCTGGTGACCGAATGGGTCAAGGGCAAAACGCTGGATGAAGCGGCGGCCCTGAAAAACAGCCAGATTGCCGAAGAACTGGCGTTGCCACCTGTCAAAATCCATTGCTCCATCCTGGCCGAAGATGCCATCAAGGCTGCCGTGGACGACTACCGCAAAAAACAAACCCACTGATTGACCACGCAACATGGCCGTCACCCTCACTGAAGCCGCCGCGAGGCACGTTACCCGCTACCTGAGCCGCCGTGGCAAGGGCGTGGGTGTGCGCCTCGGGGTCAAAACCACCGGCTGTTCCGGTCTCGCCTACAAGCTGGAATACGCCGACGAGCAAGCCCCTGAAGACATCGTGTTTGAAAGCAACGGGGTGCGTGTGCTGGTAGACCCCAAAAGCATGGCCTACATCGACGGCACCCAGCTGGACTTTGTGCGCGAGGGGCTGAACGAGGGTTTCCGTTTCAGCAATCCCAATGAGCGCGACAAATGCGGTTGCGGTGAATCGTTCAGGGTGTGAACCGTGGCTCCAGCCCTCAATCTGCAGGCTTCCGACTTCGAGCTGTTTGGCCTGCCCGAGCAGTTCGCCCAGGAGGCCTCAGCCATTGACGCGCAATGGAAGCTGTTGCTGCGCGAGGCTCACCCTGATCGGTTTGCCGCACAGGGCGCGGCTGCGCAGCGGGTGGCCATGCAGTGGGCCGTGCGCATCAACGAAGCCCACAAACGCCTGAAAGATCCGTTGCAGCGCGCGGTTTACCTGTGCGAGCGTTGGGGGGCGGCGGTCAATGCCGAAGTCAATACCGCCATGCCTGCCGATTTCCTGATGCAGCAAATGGCGTGGCGCGAAGAGCTTGAGGACGCAGGCAACGACATCGACACACTGGATGATCTGTTGCAGCGCACCCGCACAGCCCGCCAGCAACGCTTGACCCAGATTGCCGCCTGTCTGGATGGCGATGGGGTCGCCGATTCTCATCAGCGTGCCGTGCAGGCCGCAGGCCATGTGCGGGCACTGATGTTCATCGAACGCTTTTCTTCCGAAATCAGCCAGCGTCTGGCACAACTGGATGCCTGATCAGCGTCTTGATCTGTTGTTTCAGTTGCATTGTCCTGGCTTGACCCGTGTCCCCCAAGGGGCACTTTCCACAATGCGCCCAGGCACTGCCGGGCGTGCATCGAATCATGGCTTTACTGCAAATTTCCGAACCAGGTCAATCGCCCAATCCCCATGAACGCCGCGTGGTGGTGGGCATTGATCTGGGCACCACCCATTCATTGGTGGCCGCCGTGCGTCACGGAGTGTCCGAATGTTTGCCAGATGAGCAGGGCCGCGTGATTCTGCCCAGCGTGGTGCGCTACCTGCCACCCGATACCGACGGAGCGGGTGCAGCACGGCGGCTCATTGGCTGGCAGGCACTCGACAACCAGCTGCAAGATCCCGGCAACACCATTGTTTCTGTCAAACGCCTGATGGGGCGGCGGCGTTCCGAGGTGACTCAGGTCGATCAGTTGCCTTACACCGTGCTCGACCGGCCCGGCATGGCCACTGTGGACACCTCTGCTGGCGAGAAGACACCCATTGAGATCAGCGCGGAAATTCTGGCCACGCTGCGCTACCGGGCTGAAGACACCTTCAACGACGATCTGTTCGGCGCGGTCATCACCGTGCCCGCCTACTTTGACGATGCCCAGCGCCAGGCCACCAAGGATGCGGCTGAAATGGCTGGCATCCACGTCATGCGCCTGATCAACGAACCCACCGCCGCTGCCATCGCCTACGGGCTGGACAATGCCAGCGAGGGCACCTATGCCGTGTTCGATCTGGGCGGCGGCACCTTCGATGTGTCCATTCTCAAGCTGACCCAGGGCGTGTTCGAGGTGGTGGCCACCGGAGGCGATTCGGCTCTGGGGGGCGATGACTATGACCGGGCCCTGCTGGACTGGCTCATGTCCCAGGCCGGGCACCCCGACTGGTTGGCCCAGGCATCTGCGCTCGACCGGGCCACGCTGCAAAGGGCTGCCAAGCGCCTGAAGGAGCAGTTGTCATCGGTGGATGCACCAGACACGTCCGTGGCGGAAGCTGTGCAGATTGCCCAAGGTACGGTTCAGCTGCGCGTGACCCCGGCCGAATTCGCCGCTGCCACGCAAGCCCTCACAGCCCGCACCTTGGCAGCCGTGCGCAAGGCGCTGCGCGATGCCGGTTTGTCCAAAACCGATATTCAGGGCGTGGTGATGGTGGGAGGCTCCACCCGCATGCCCGCTGTGCGCGAGGCGGTGCAGGCATTTTTTGGCCAGCCACTGCTGACCAATCTCAACCCCGATGAAGTGGTGGCCCTTGGGGCCGCCATCCAGGCCAACCAGCTGGCGGGCAACAACCCCAACGGCGAGTTGCTGCTGCTGGATGTGATTCCCCTGTCGCTCGGCATTGAAACCATGGGGGGGCTGGTGGAGCGCATTGTTCCGCGCAACACCACCATCCCGGCTGCGCTGGCGCAGGATTTCACCACCTACAAAGATGGCCAGACCGCGCTGGCGCTGCATGTGGTGCAGGGCGAGCGTGACCTGGTGGCCGATTGCCGCAGCCTGGCCCGCTTCGAGCTGCGTGGCATTCCACCGATGGCCGCTGGTGCTGCCCGCATCCGCGTGACTTTCACGATTGATGCCGATGGCCTGCTGAGCGTCACGGCCCGCGAGCAGGGCACAGGGGTGGAAGCCCACATCGATGTCAAACCAGCCTATGGACTGTCTGACGAGCAGATTGCGAAGATGCTGCAAGACAGCTTTACCACCGCACAGGCCGACATGCAGGCCCGCGCACTGGTGGAAGCCCGCGTCGATGCCGACCGCATGCTGCTGGCTACCCAGACCGCACTGGCTGCCGATGGTGACCTGCTGACGGCTACAGACCTGGCCGACATCCAGGCACTGATGCAGACGCTGCGGCAGGTTGCTGCCGAGTCACAGTCTGCCGCCGACATCGAGGCCAGCACCCAGGCCCTCGCGAAAGGTACCGAGGCGTTTGCGGCCCAGCGCATGAACCGGGGCATCAGCCGCGCACTGGCTGGCCGCCACATCGAGGCCATGTGAACCACATCCGCCTCTGACCGGCTGGCTCTCAAAATACATTCCCCCTCCGATTTCATCTGACATGCCCACCATCCACATCCTTCCCCATCCCGAGCTGTGCCCGCAGGGGGCCACCATCCAGGCACCCGCAGGCACCTCCATCTGCGAAGCCTTGCTCGACAACCACATCCAGATTGAGCACGCCTGCGACATGAGCTGTGCCTGCACCACCTGCCATGTGGTGGTGCGCAAGGGGTTGGAATCGCTGAACGAGCCCGAAGAAACCGAAGAAGACTTGCTTGACCGTGCATGGGGGTTGGAGCCACAGTCGCGCCTGGGTTGTCAGGCCTTTCTGGCCCAGCAAGACATCACGGTGGACATTCCGCGCTACACCATCAACCATGCAAGAGAAAACCATTGATGCGCTTGATGGCATTGAATAGTTTGCTTCTTTAACGATATTTATCTGCCCGGATACCATGCGCCAGCTCGTTCTCGATACTGAAACCACCGGCCTGTCCGCAGAAAACGGTGACCGCATCATTGAAATCGGTTGCGTCGAGCTGTTGGACCGCAAGCTCACCGGCAACAACTTGCACTTCTACATCAACCCCGAGCGCGACAGCGACGAGGGGGCGCTGAGGGTTCACGGCATCTCGAACGAGTTCCTGCGCGACAAGCCCAAGTTCGCGGCCATTGCGAGTGAGCTGCTTGCTTACCTGAAAGATGCGGAACTCATCATCCACAACGCGCCTTTCGACATTGGGTTCCTGAACAAGGAATTCGATCGCATGGGTCTGGGCAAGGTGACGGCCCATGTGAGCGGAGTGATCGACACCCTGGTCATGGCCAAGGAAATGTTCCCTGGCAAGCGCAACAGCCTGGATGCCCTGTGCAGTCGTCTTGACGTGGACAACTCAGGCCGTACCCTGCACGGCGCTTTGCTTGATGCAGAGCTGCTGGCTGATGTCTACATCAACATGACACGTGGCCAGAATGCGCTGGTCATTGATGAGGAGCCGTCAGAAGATCAGGCACAGACTGTGCAAGATTTTTCAGCCATTGACCTGAGTCAGTTCCAGTTGCCTGTGTTGTTGAGCGGTGAGATTGAGCTGCAAGCGCACGAGGTTGCTTTGGCTGATCTGGACAAGGCGTGCAAAGGAAAAACCATCTGGCGCAGGCATGAATCGGTGCGGGTTGCGGCTGGCTAAAAAATTTGTGTATAATTCAAGGCTTCGGGTGATTAGCTCAGCGGTAGAGCACTGCCTTCACACGGCAGGGGTCGCAGGTTCGAACCCTGCATCACCCACCACATAATTCAAAAAGGCCTGTCAGCAATGACAGGCCTTTTTGCTTTCCGAAGGGTACATCGGCATGGACAAACTGGATGTGGTTGTCATCGGTGCGGGCGTGATTGGTCTGGCAGTGGCCCGTGCCCTGGCGCTCGCTGGGCGTGATGTGATGGTGCTGGAGAAGGCCCATGCCATTGGCACGGGAGTCAGTTCACGCAACAGTGAAGTCATCCATGCCGGGCTGTACTACACGCCCGGCTCGCTGAAGGCGCGTCTGTGCGTGCGCGGTCGGGAGTTGCTGTATCCGTTCTGTGCCACGCATGGCGTGCAGGCCAAGGCCTGCGGCAAGCTGGTGGTGGCCACCGATGAGGCGCAGCTGGCTGGTCTGACTGCGCTTCAGATCAAGGCTCAGGCCAATGGTGTTCCTGTGCAGCGTCTGACAGGGGCTGAAGCTATGGCGCTGGAGTCGGCCTTGCAGTGCCTCGCCGCGCTGCATTCGCCCACCACGGGCATAGTCGATGGCCATGCCCTCATGCTGGCATTGCAGGCGGATCTGGAGCAGGCCGGTGGCATGGTGGCGCTCGATTCAGCGGTGGTGGCCGGGCGTGTGCAGCCTGATGGCATCGTGTTACAGGTGCAAAGCACAGGTCAGACTGGAGTGGAGGTACTGGCCGATGCCGTGGTCAATGCGGCCTCGCTGCATGCTCCTGCCGTGGCACGCTCTATCAAGGGCCTGAATCCCGCCTGTATTCCGCGTGAATTTTTTGCCAAGGGCAATTACTTTGCGCTACAGGGCAGGGCACCGTTCTCCCGATTGATCTATCCCGCCCCCCAGGATGCCTGGCTGGGGGTGCATCTGACGCTGGACCTGGGCGGACAGGCCAGGTTCGGGCCAGATCTGGAGTGGCTGGACGCGACCGATGCCGATGCCCTGGACTACCGGGTAGACCCCCGTCGGGCCGATGCCTTCTATGCCGAGGTGCGCCGCTACTGGCCGGGGCTGCCTGACGGGGCGCTACAGCCCAGCCACAGCGGGGTGCGCCCCAAAATCCACAGCGCCGCCCAGCCCGCTCCCGATTTCCGCATCGATGGCCCGAGCAGCCACGGTGTCCCCGGGCTGGTGAACCTGTTCGGCCTAGAGTCACCGGGTCTGACCAGTGCCTTGGCTATAGGCGAGTATGTAGAGGCAATGCTGATCAAAAATCAGAGCATGTGCTGATTTTCGATCAAGCGCGCAAGGCTTTTTTAATGCTGGACGCGGACTCGCTCACCAGCCCAGGGCCTTTGTAGATCAAGCCGGTATAGATCTGCACCAGATCGGCACCGCACTGGATTTTGGTGACGGCATCTGCGCCACTGAGAATACCGCCCACACCAACAATCGGGAAACCCTTTCCGAGGGCCGCACGCAGCTGGCGGATGACCTGGTTGCTCTTTTCAAACACGGGGCGGCCTGAGAGGCCACCGGTTTCCTGGGCGTGGGGCATGCCTGCAACAGCCGTGCGATCCAGTGTGGTGTTGGTGGCAATCACGCCCCAGGCTTGATTGGGCTGGCCGTTTGCACCGCAGCCATAGCGTTTCAGGGTCATGGCGACGCTCGCTACCTGGGCTTCATCCAGATCGGGAGCGATTTTCACGAACAGAGGAATGTGTTTGCCGTGTCGGCTGGCCAGCACGTCCCGGCGCTGGGACAGCACGTCCAGCAGGGCATCCAGGGCTGCGTCGGTTTGCAGTGAGCGCAGGTTCTGGGTGTTGGGGCTGGAGATGTTGATGGTCACGTAATCGGCATGTGGGTACACGCCGTCGAGGCAGGTGAGGTAATCGTCGGCAGCCTGGGCGATGTCTGTGGTGGCATTTTTGCCAATGTTCAGACCCAGCTTCATGGGGCTGTGCGTGCCGGGCTGTCGGCAGCGGGCCTGCTTGACGTTGCTCAGGAATGCGTCCAGTCCATCGTTGTTGAAACCCAAGCGGTTGATGAGTGCATCGGCCTGGGGCAGGCGGAACATGCGTGGTTTGGGATTGCCGGGTTGGCCTTTGGGCGTGACGGTGCCCACCTCCACAAAACCAAAGCCCATGGCACCCAGTCCGTCGATGCAGAGAGCGTTCTTGTCGAGTCCGGCAGCCAGGCCTACGCGGTTGGGGAATTCGATCCCGGCCACCGTGACCGGATCGCTCACTCGGCTGCTGCACCAGGCCCATTGCAGGGGCGTGTTCTGTGCTCTGGCAATGCTGTGCAGGGTCAGTTCGTGGGCTTTTTCAGGGTCCATGCCGAACAGGACATGGCGGGCCAGGGGGTAGGGCAGCAAGGGCATCGGATAATCTGGAGTGATTGAAATTAACCGGGATTTTCCCCGATCTACCACCATGACCACTTCCCATACGCCTGTCCTGACTCAAGATGAACTCAAAACCCTGGTAGGGCAGGCCGCTTTGCAGTACGTGACACCCGGCACCATCGTCGGTGTGGGCACGGGTTCGACCGTGAACAAGTTCATCGATGCACTGGCCACCATCAAAGACCAGATCAAGGGTGCTGTCTCCAGTTCTGAAGCATCGACACAGCGTCTGAAAGCCCTGGGCATCGAGGTGTTTGATTCCAACACAGTCCCGGAACTGGCGGTCTATATCGACGGTGCCGATGAGATCGACGGCCAGGGTCACATGGTCAAAGGCGGTGGAGCGGCCCTGACCCGCGAAAAAATTGTGGCCGCCCAATCCAGGAAATTTGTGTGCATCGTGGACGAGAGCAAGCTGGTGGCTGCCCTGGGCAAGTTTCCGCTGCCTGTTGAGATCATTCCGATGGCGGCTCAGCGCATCACAGCCCAGTTTGCCGCCATGGGCGGGACAGCCAGGTTGCGCATGAAGGGAGATGCACCGCTGGTAACCGACAACGGGCAGCACATTCTGGATGTGACGGGGCTTTCCATCACCGATCCGCTGGCGTTTGAAAGTCAGATCAATCAGTGGCCCGGCGTGGTGACAGTGGGCGTATTTGCCCACCAGAAGGCGCATGTCTGTCTGATGGGGACGGCCACAGGGGTCAAGACCATCGAGTACTGAGCTGCTTAAAACCGGATGCCCGCCGGGTTGCTGGATCGATCAATGGGTGGAGCCGGTCTGCTGGGAGCTTGCCTTTGGGATGGGTTCTTCTCAGCAGATTCGCCAGTGGCGGCAGATTCTGTGGCTGCTTCGCTGGCAGTTTTGAGTGGTGACAAGGGTTCGGCTGGCGGTTGGCGATAGCTTGGTGGCAAAGCTGACTGCTTCGGATAGCCTGCCGAATCCAGGTATTGCGACCATTCGACCTCGGTGAAACCTTTGATCTGTTGTCCGCCGATGGTCAGATAAGGCAAGGTGTTGTCTTTGGTGATGCGTGAAAAAGCACCGATATCCTCATTGGTGACAATGGACTTCTCGGTGAATGGCACGCCACGCTTGGCCAGCACCGCTCGTCCTGCATCGCACGGCCCGCAGTTGCTGGTGGTGTACAGCGTGACCGGGTACTTGGCGGTCACCTGCTTCAGCTCGTACGGCAGCGTGGGGTTGGCGGAGCCCGAACTTGCCGCATCCGACGACCCGGTGCCGCCCGCTTTGGGTTTGCCAACGACGGCGGCGGGCACCTCCTGGGGTGGTCTGTCTGAGAATGTCACTTTCCCGTCTGGCCCCACTGATTTGTAAACCGTCTGTGCCTGACTGATGTTGGAGGTGCAACCCAGTGCCAGCAGTGTGACCACTGCCGAGCAGGCGCGATTCAGGCGATGGATGGGCCAGAGGGTGGTGGATGACAATGGGTTGGCATGCAATGACTTCACGGGCTTCTCCAAGTACAAAGGTGCATTCTCATCATGGGCGTTCTGTGTCAGCCCGCCATGCCTTGATGCCGCAGCAGCGCATCGGGGGTGGGTTCGCGGCCCCTGAATGCCTTGAAGGATTCAATGGCCGGACGGCTGCCGCCGACTTCCAGGATGTTTTCCCGGTAGCGCCGTCCAGTTGCCGCATCCACCGATGTGCCAGTGCTGGCAGCAGCTTCTTCAAATGCGGAGTAGGCATCGGCTGACAGCACTTCGGCCCATTTGTAGCTGTAGTACCCGGCAGCGTACCCACCTGAAAAAATGTGTCCAAATGTGTTGGGCGTACGGTTGTAGGCAGGTGGTTGTAGCAGGCTCACCTCCTGGCGTACCTGGGTCAGCAGCGCCATGACATCGGGCTTGCCATCCACCAGCGGGGCCTGGTTCATGTGCAACAGCATGTCAAACAGAGAAAACTCTATCTGGCGCAGGGTTTGCAGACCGCTCTGGAAGTTTTTGGCAGCCAGCATCTTGTCATACAAAGCCCGTGGCAGCGGTTCTCCCGTGTCCACATGGGCGGTCATGTGCTTGAGCACATCCCATTCCCAGCAGAAGTTCTCCATGAACTGGCTTGGCAGCTCCACGGCATCCCACTCCACGCCGCTGATTCCGGATACATCCCGCTCGTTCACCTGCGTCAGCAGGTGATGCAGTCCGTGGCCAAACTCATGGAACAGGGTGATCACATCATCGTGCGTCAGCAGGGCTGGCTTGCCATCCACACCTTCAGCGAAATTGCAGACCAAGTGGGCGACAGGAGTCTGCAACTGTCCGGTATCTGGGCGGAGCCAGCGTGCCCGTACATCGTCCATCCAGGCCCCACCGCGCTTGCCGCTGCGTGCTCCGGGGTCGAGATAGAACTGGCCGATGAGTTTTCCTGCGCGTTCCAGACGAAAGAACTGCACGCTGGGGTGCCACACCGGAGCGGTATCTGGGCGGATGACCACTTCAAACAGCGTTTCGATGATCTGAAACAAGCCTTGAAGTACCTTGGGCGCTGTGAAATAGGTTTTGACTTCCTGTTCGCTGAAAGAGAAGCGCGCTTCTTTGAGCTTTTCAGCGATGAACGACCAGTCCCAGGCTTGTGGGTTGTCCATCTGCAGCTCACGAGCCGCAAACGCACGCATGTCGGCCAAGTCTTGTTCGGCATACGGTCTGGCCTTTTGGGCCAGATCCCGCAAGAACGCGGTTACCTGCTCGGGCGAATGCGCCATTTTGGGCACCAACGACACTTGTGCAAAGTTGCTGTATCCCAGCAACCCCGCCTCCTCTTGTCGCAGAGCCAGTAGCGTCTGCATGTGGGGTGTGTTGTCAAACTTCCGGTGATCTTCCTGTGCTTGATCGCTGGCTCGGGTGGTATGGGCTCGATAGAGTCGTTCGCGCAAATCAGAACGCTGGGCAAATTGCATCACAGGCAGGTAGCAGGGCATTTTCAGCGTCAGCTTGTAGCCGGGCTGGCCATCGGCCTGGGCCGCCTGGCGTGCCGTTGCCAAGATGTCCTCCGGGATACCAGCGATTTCATCGGCATTGGCGTAGTAGGCAAATGCATCGGTGGCATCCAGCGAGTTTTCACTGAATTTTTGCGACAACTCAGCCTGTTGCTCCTGAATTTCGGCAAACCGCTGCTTGGCCGGGCCTTGCAAATCGGCCCCACCCAGCACAAAGCCACGCATGGCATTGATGTGGGCTTGCTGCTGCTCTGCGTTCAGTTTGGACGCATCCATTGCTTTGTATTTGGCATACAAACGCTCATCTGCGCCCAGGCGCGTCCAGAATTCGGTGACGCGCGGCAATGCCATGTTGTATGCAGCACGCAACTCGGGCGTGTCGGCCACGCTGTTGAGGTGGTTGACCGCACCCCATGCTCGGCCTAACCGTTCAGTGGCGACATCGAGTACGCTGGATATGGCCTGCCATTGCGCTGGGAATTCTGGTTTCGTGACTTGATCCAGTGCTTCGTTGGCCTGGGTCAGCAGTGACTCAATGGCAGGCACCACGCATTCCGGTGTGATGGCATCAAACCGGGGCAGGTCGGAAAAGTCAAGCAATGGGTTGTGTTGTGCGGGGGTGTCCATGCTGCACGCGCTCACTGAGACTGGCTTTTCTTGAAGCTTTTCTGTTGTACTTTTGCCCGCTTGACTGTGCCGCCAGGGGTCAGGCGCTGGTTGCCCAGCACGCGCACGGTTTTGACTTGTGGTCTCTGTCCGCCCCGGCTGCTGAATTTCAACACCTTGACTTCCCTGGGTGCTGCTCCGCGCTCTTCATCAACGGATTTGATTTTTTCTGGAACAGGTCGCCACAGTACCAGCAGCTTGCCGATGTGTTGGATGGGAGCCGCATCCAGTGTGTCGGCCAGTGTTTGAAGCATGGACTCTCGGGCCGCACGGTCGTCGGAGAACACCCGGATTTTGATGAGTCCGTGTGCGTTGAGGGCATGATTGGTTTCGCGCGTGACGGCTTCGGTGAGTCCATCGTTACCGATAAAGACCACGGGAGCAAGGTGATGCGCCTGGGCGCGGTGTTCCTTGCGTTGTACTGGATTGAGTTTGATCTGAGGCATGGGACAATTATCAGTGATCACCCTGCCCAACCGGGAACCCGGTCGGGTATGGGGTGCAAATTCAGGCAACGAATGAAAGTCAATACAAAAAGCAAAAAAGTCAACAAGGCATGGCTCAACGACCATGTCAACGATACTTATGTGAAATTGGCCAAGAAAGATGGCTTCCGTGCGCGTGCGGCTTACAAACTCAAGGAAATTGACGAAGTACTCGGATTGATCAAGCCTGGGCAGTGCGTGGTTGATCTGGGGTCGGCCCCAGGTGCATGGAGCCAATATGTGCGCCGCAAGCTCTCTCCGCAGGGGGCGGCGATGGGGCAGTTGGACGGTGCGATTGTGGCCATGGACATCTTGCCGATGGAGGCCATAGAGGGGGTGGTGTTCATCCAGGGGGACTTTCGTGAGGAAACCACGTTGCAGGCCATGCACACCGCACTGGGGCCCAAAGCCTCCGGGCACATGGTGGATGTGGTGGTATCCGACATGGCCCCCAATCTTTCCGGCATCGAAACGGTGGATGCGGCGCGGATCTCACATCTTGTGGAGCTGGCGGTCGAGTTTGCAACCTTGCATCTCAGGCCAGAAGGGGCCTTGGTTGCCAAAGTCTTCCACGGTAGCGGATACAGCGAATTGGTCAACTTGTTCAGGGCCCACTTCAGGGTGGTCAAACCCATGAAGCCCAAGGCATCCCGCGACAAATCGTCGGAAACCTTTTTGGTGGGCATGGGTCTGAAAACTCCCCAGTCGTAACGTGTGCCTAATGAGGGTTTTGTGGTGTGTCAAGCCCCCAACCCTTGAAAAGCCTAAAATACTCACAACGTGCAAGCAAGTCAATCAATCAGGAGTCGGACTTGAATAATCAGTGGTTCTCAAAAATCGCCGTCTGGATGGTCATTGCGATGGTGCTGTTCACCGTGTTCAAGCAGTTTGACGGTCAGCGTGTGGCCGGGGCAGGCTACATGGGCTACTCGGAGTTTCTGGACGAGGTCAAAGCCCAGCGCATCAAGAGCGCCACAATATCTGAAAGCCCAGGTGGCACAGAAATCACGGCCGTGACTGTGGATGATCGGCGTGTGCGTACCACAGCCACCTATTTGGATCGTGGTTTGGTTGGCGATTTGATTGCCAATGATGTGAAGTTCGATGTCAAGCCCCGCGAGGAAGGCTCCCTTCTCATGACCTTGCTGGTCAGTTGGGGCCCCATGCTGCTGCTGATTGGGGTGTGGATTTACTTCATGCGCCAGATGCAAGGCGGTGGCAAGGGTGGTGCATTCAGCTTTGGCAAAAGCAAAGCCCGCATGCTGGATGAGAACAACAACACCGTGACTTTTGCCGATGTGGCTGGCTGTGATGAGGCCAAAGAAGAGGTCAAGGAAGTGGTGGACTTCCTGAAAGATCCACAACGTTTTCAGAAGTTGGGAGGCCGCATTCCCCGTGGCTTGTTGCTGGTCGGCCCTCCTGGTACCGGCAAGACATTGCTGGCCAAGAGCATTGCCGGCGAAGCGAAGGTGCCTTTTTTCAGCATTTCGGGTTCTGACTTCGTGGAAATGTTCGTCGGCGTGGGCGCGGCCCGTGTGCGCGACATGTTTGAAAACGCCAAGAAAAATGCCCCATGCATCATCTTCATAGACGAGATTGATGCAGTTGGTCGCCAGCGTGGTGCCGGCTTAGGTGGTGGCAATGATGAGCGTGAGCAGACCCTGAACCAGATGCTGGTGGAGATGGATGGTTTCGAAACCAACCTGGGTGTCATTGTGGTGGCCGCCACCAACCGGCCAGATATCTTGGATGCCGCGCTGTTGCGTCCAGGCCGTTTTGACCGTCAGGTTTACGTCACGTTGCCCGATATTCGGGGGCGTGAACAGATTCTCAACGTTCACATGCGCAAGGTGCCGTTGGGTACGGATGTGAATCCCAGCGTCATCGCCCGTGGCACACCTGGCATGAGCGGAGCCGATTTGGCCAACCTGTGCAACGAAGCTGCGCTGATGGCCGCCCGCAGAAACGCCCGCACCGTTGAAATGCAGGATTTTGAAAAGGCCAAGGACAAAATCTTCATGGGGCCAGAGCGCAAGAGCATGGTCATGCCTGAAGCAGAGCGCCGAAATACGGCCTACCACGAAGCAGGACATGCACTCATTGGCAAACTGATGCCCAAGTGTGACCCCGTTCACAAGGTCACCATCATTCCGCGTGGCCGTGCATTGGGTGTCACCATGAGCTTGCCAGCACAAGACCGCTACAGCTACGACAAAGAGTACATGCTCAACCAGATCAGCATGCTGTTTGGTGGCCGCATCGCTGAAGAAGTGTTCATGAACCAGATGACCACCGGGGCCAGCAACGACTTCGAGCGTGCAACCACCATCGCCCGCGACATGGTGATGCGTTATGGCATGACCGATGCCTTGGGGCCAATGGTGTATGCAGAAAACGAAGGTGAAGTATTTCTGGGTCGCTCCGTGACGAAAACCACCAACATGAGCGAACAGACCATGCAAAAGGTGGACAGCGAAGTCCGCCGCATCATCGACCAGCAGTACGCTTTGGCCCGAGAGCTGATTGAAACCCACAGCGACAAGATGCATGCGATGGCCAAAGCACTGTTGGAGTGGGAAACGATTGATGCGGATCAGATTGACGACATCATGAGTGGCAAGCCCCCTCGGCCACCCAAGGACTGGACACCGCGCAACTCTTCGGTTGGAGGTGGCGGAACTGGTGGAACTGGCGGCACCCCTGCGGCAACGCCAGATCCAGCTCCCACAGTGGCGTGATCAATCGGGTTTTCGTTTGTTCATGTTCGCACGGTATCAGCTGCTTGCGATGAACTGAGCAGTAGCCGTGAACTTGTTTACACC
>ERZ724524.1815-NODE-1815-length-14148-cov-13.071028_pt1 | contig 14148 bp, 14 predicted proteins | sample MGYA00376057_ERZ724524 | MGnify/ENA primary metagenome ERZ724524 (study PRJEB28724, sample SAMN07190888) | wastewater metagenome | isolation source: influent of sewage treatment plant in Hong Hong | place: USA: Christiansburg, Virginia | collected 2016-03-01 ...
AAAACCGATGAAAATCAATGCGCTGACTTCCAGCATGTCCAGCAACACGCTGATATGGAGAGAGACAATGCCCGACCCACGCCAATCAGGCGGGTGTCGGGCATGGGGTGAGGGACGTCGGTGTGGATGCCGCTTATACCACTGGTGGGCGGGTGTCCACAAATGACGGGCGCGCTTCCAGCTTGGCCATCAGCGTGGCCAGGTTGGGGTATTGTTCGCGCCATTTGATGTGCGGAAAGCGCAAATCCAGATAGTTCAGGCTGCAGCCCACGGCAATGTCGGCCAGGCTATAGGATTCGCCGTTGCACCAGGTTTTTTCACCCAGGTCGGTGGCCATAGCTTCCACGCCACGGCGCATCTTGCCCAGCTGGCGTTCAATCCAGCCGGGGTTCTGCTGGGTGGAGTCGCGCTTTTTTTCCAGAAAAATGGCCACGGCGGCATCCAGCACACCATCGGCCAGCGCTTCCCAGCGCTTGGTCATCGCCATCGGGCGGCTTTCGGCTGGCAGCAGGCGGGACACCGGCGAGAGCTTGTCCAGGTATTCGACAATCACCCGGGAGTCGTACAGCGCGGTGCCATCGTCCAGCACCAGCACCGGGACCTTGCCCAGCGGGTTGTAGTCCGGCACCTTGGTGTCTTCATCCCAGGGGATGTCCACCTCAAGCTGGCAGTCGATTTTCTTTTCCAGCACTACGATCCGGGCCTTGCGGCCATAGGGGCTGGTCAACGAACTGAGGATTTTCATGGGCGGTGCAACAGTCTTCAATAAGAGGAATGAATCGGGTCATCATAACACTGCGCCAGCCTCCGGCGCAGTGCGCACCGGCCAGCCTGCACACCCCGGCGGTGCATTATCTTGCCATATTCGCTTGCCGCTGTGGCGATCCTGGGTGGCTTTCTGCTGTCAGCGCCCGCCAGACCGCCGCAGATGAGGCCGGGGGCGGACAGTTTTGGCCTGAGTGGCTGATGGTCAAGGTGTGGCCCGCCCCGTCAGGGCTCAGGGCTGGGTCTGTACTGTGCCGTTGACCTGCACGCTGATTTCGCTGGCACCGGGGGCAAAGCCTGGTGCCGGGCTGGCTTCGGCGGCCATGGCCAGCTTGTTGCTGCGCGGCGCGCGGAACAGCTGCACACCGGGAGCGCCATTGTGTTCCACCCGCATGTCTACCAGCTTGTAATCGCGGCTGCCCAGCGCCCGGCTGATCAGCAGGGCCTTGTCACGAAAGGCGTTGATGGCTTGCGGAATCAGCTCGGCTTCGGTGTTGCGTCGGGCTTCGTCCGAGACCGAAAAACCAATCTGGCTGATTTGCAAGCTGCCCTGCAACTGGCCAATCAGCTGCGAGGCGCGTTCGATATCGCGGCTTTCCAGGCGGATTTCTGCCCGGCCACGCCAGCCGGTAATGCGGTTATTGGTGTCGTACAGTGGCCAGGAGCTGAGCTGACCGCTGCTGGTTTTAACCTGACTGGCTGCTTTGGCAACATTCAGCGCGCTGGCGATGCGTTCGTTCAGCAGTGCCGCCAGCCGGGCCGGGCTGCTGTGGCTTTCTTCGCTGAACAACACGGCGTTGAGGGTGTCGTTATTGACTTCGCGGCGGGCGTCGGCAGACAGCTGCACCTGGTTGTAGTTCAGCGGTTCGGCCAGTGCGCTGGCGCTGAGGGTCAGCAGCAAGGCGGCGAATGCCGGGGAGAGTCGGTTGACCATGTGCGCAGTCCTTGAGTGAAAAGTGGCAGGGCAAAGCTGTGCTGCTAGACGGGTGTGGGCATGGCAAGTTCCCGGCTGGGCTGGCAGGGGAGGGGGGCAACAGGCCGGTGTATGTCAGTGTAATGGAATGTTGTCGGATTTTGCGCCATGCTGGGCTTTGGCCGGCAAGAGTCACAGGCGGGGGAGGGGTAGCGTTCTCTGGCTGGGTTGTTCGCGCCATGCTGACCTGCAGCTTAAGCCGGCGCTTGTTCACTTTATCCAGGATGACATGCATGAGCATTGCACTGTTTTATACCGTTCTCCCCGGTGATAGCTATTTTTCCATTACCCAGGGCATTGATTTAAGTGCTGGCGTCAATTATCAGACCCTTGAAGCCGCCAATCCTTCAATTGCCGCCAGCCGCCTGATGCCAGGACAGGTGCTGAACATTCCGTCAGCGCACAATGCCAGCGAGATTGTCCTGCATTACACCGTGCGGCCAGGCGACAGCTATGCATTGATTGCCCAGCAACTGGCCTTGTGCGCCAACCTGACGGTGGCCGAGCTGGAAGCGGCCAATCCTGGCACGGCACCCACTGCGCTACAGCCGGGACAAGCGCTGCAAGTCCCCTGCACACAGGACAGCCCAGCGCCGGTGCCAACGCCAATGCCAACGCCGGTCGCGGCTCCGATCAACACGGAATTACCGGACGAGAGTGTGCTGGGCTACTGGTGCTGGAGCTGGGATGCCGGCAGTGCGCCAGCTGGGGCCAATCTGGGCATTGCCTTTAGCGGCTGGGTCAGCCCCGCCGAGGCCTTGAGCAACAGCCTGGCGGTGGTCAATCAGTTGCAGGGCAGAAAATTCATTTGTCTGGGCGGCGGCAATAGCAGCGGTGCCTGGAGCAATGACGCGGTGAATGCGGTGACCCAGGCGATTGAAACCAACCGTTTTGCCGGCTATCAGGGCATTGCTTACGATATTGAAGAAGGCAGCGCCGGCCTGGAAGCGCAGTTTGCCATCTCGTTTGCCGCCGCCAAGGCCAAGGGCATGACCGTGCTGGTGACGGTCAGCCATTCCTGCCCATACGGGATTGCTGACGCGGTCAGCCTGATGAACAGCTTTTTTGCCAATCGCGATATCGACCTGCTGTCGCCGCAGCTGTATACCACCGGTCAGGAAACCAGCAACGACTATACCGCACTGAATGTGCCATGGAGCGCTTACGCCCAGGCCCAGGCGGCCATTGTGCCCAGCATTGTCCGCGCCAATCTGTATCCGTCGGCACAAAGCTATTTTGCTGACCAGGGGGTAACGCTGGGCGGTTTTGTCCAGTGGGCGCAAAACTGAGCGACATCGTGCCGACTGCGCCCCGGCCAATACCGCTTACGCGGGGGCGCGCAGCCGGGCGCAGTCGGCGCGAAAATGCACCAGCGCCACGGGCTGGCCATCGCGCTGGCGCGCTTCAACGGCAAACGGCTGGAAACCCAGCGCCGGGTAGCACAGCAGCCCGGCCACATTGCCATTAAAGCAGGACACTCTCAATTCCTTCACCTGCCAGCGGGCTTGCGCCTGCTCGGCCATTGCCGCCATTAACGCCCGCGCCGCGCCCCGGCCTCTGGCCTGCGGTGCGACAATCACATTGCCAATGCAGGCATACTCGCCCGGTTGCTGGCGGTAGCAGTTGGCAAACCCCACTGGCGCGCCATTGGCCAGCAGCAGCGTGCCCAGTTCGCGTTCAGCCAGGGTGGCGGCCAGTTGCGCCGCCGTCAGCGGAAACTGCGCCCTGGGGTGCAGATAAAACAGCGTGTCGGCGTTGTCTACCCAGGCGCACACCGTGGCCAGATCCTCTGGCTGCACGGGCCGGTAGCCAAATGGCTCAGACGGGCTCTTCATCGCATTGCGGAATCAGCCCAAGCAGGTCGGTTTCGCCAATGTCCACCCCGCACTGCGACAGCAAGGTGCTGACCTGGCCACGATGGTGGGTTTGGTGATTGAAAAAATGCATGATCAGGCTGCCGGTCGGACGCACCGCCGGCACGCCTTTCAGGCTGTGATAGGGCAGCGGGCAGGTCAGATCGTCGGCCTTCAATTCGGTACACCAGTCGACAATGGTTTGATCGAGCTGGTGGCGATCGGCGGTCAGCGCGGGCAGGGTGTCGTGAATCAGCACATCCACCCGTTGCGGCGCGCTGGTGTGGCGAAACAGCTCCAGGCTGGCATGCCGGGCCGGGTGGCGGGCAAAGCGCGACAGCCACACCCGATCCCCCACCATGATGTGATTCAGCGTTCCCAGCACCGAGCGAAAAAATGCGCCGCGATCCTGAGTCAGCATGTCATGAGGCAGTTCTGCCGTGGCGGCGTACAAGCGGGTGTTGATCCATTGGTTGTAGTCCGCCATCAAGCGGATATGGGCAAGCAGGGCAGGCATGATTCCCTCCGACTTTTTGTTGTATGGTGCAGTGCAACATAAGCGTAGCACAGAAGTGCGCCGGTTTGATACGTCCAGGCCCGCCGGCGGGGTGGCCCGTCCGCCAGGCCACGTGGGGTGCGCAGCAGGATATTTGTCCGACATTATGCCATGACTGGCTGCCAGAACAGGCAGTGTTGGCCATGCTGAAAGCAGAGGCTGACAAACATTTTATAAAATCATATAATAAATCCACTCTCTTCACCGTTGTTACGGAGCCTGGCATGTCCCCGCTTGTGGAAAGCTTTTACGACCCCGCTACCTGGACCTTCACCTATCTGGTCTACGACCGCCCCGGTGGCACGGCGGCGATTATCGACCCGGTGCTCGACTTCGACCCGCGCTCCGGACGCACCCACACCACCTCGGCACACGCCGTGCTCGACGCCGCGCATGCACGCGGGCTGACGGTGGACTGGGTGCTGGAAACCCACGCCCACGCCGACCACCTGTCGGCAGCCGACTGGCTGAAAACCCAGCTGGGCTGCTCGATTGGCATTGGCGAGGCCATCAGCCAGGTGCAGCAGGTATTTGCCGGGCTGTTCAATCTGGGCGAGCACGCCCCGCGCGATGGTGCGCCGTTTGACCGGCTGTTTGCCGATGGCGAGATTTTTGCCATTGGCGAACTGAGCGTGGAAGTGCTGGCGGTGCCCGGCCACACCCCGGCTGATGTGGCCTACCGGATTGGCGACCATGTGTTTGTTGGCGACACGCTGTTTATGCCTGATGTGGGCACCGCCCGCTGTGATTTTCCTGGCGGCGACGCCCGCCAGCTGTACCGCTCAATCCGCCGTTTGCTGGCGCTGCCCGACACCACCCGGCTGATGATGTGTCACGACTACCCGCCCGCCGAACGCAGCGCGCCGTGCTGCCATTGCACCGTGGCCGAGCAGCGCGCCGGCAATCTGCATGTGCATGACGGCGTGGACGAAGCCCGCTTTGTCGAACACCGTCAGGCGCGCGACCGCACCCTGGACATGCCCACCCTGCTGCTGCCGTCGGTGCAGGTGAATATCCGCGCCGGCCAGCTGCCGCCAGCCGAAGCCAATGGCGTGCATTACCTCAAGCTGCCGGTTAACGCGCTGTGAGCCTGCAACTGTTTAATCTGCTGTGGGTGGGGGCGCTGATTGGCGGCCTGCAGGGCATCACCGGTGCAGGCGGCGGCATTCTTGCCGTGCCTGCGCTGGTGGCCGTGCTGGGCTGGGGGGTATTGCAAGCCGGACCCGTGGCCTTGCTTGGGGTGGCCGGCAGCGCCGCGCTGGGGGCCTGGGATGGCTTTCGCCAGGAGCTGGTGCGCTATCGGGCTGCCTTGCTGATGGCCTGTGCCGGCGTGCCGGCCTCCTGGCTGGGCAGCCTGCTGGCGCACTACCTGCCGGGCCGGCTGCTGCTGGCGCTGTTTGCCCTGGTGATGCTGTGGACTGCCTGGCGTTTGCGTCACCGGCAACCCGATGACGGCGCACTGCCAGCATCGCTGTGCCCATTGCACCCGGAGACCGGGCGTTTTGTCTGGCCGCTGCGCAGCCTGCTGATGATCAGCGGGGTGGGTGCGCTGGCCGGGCTGATGACCGGGCTGCTGGGCGTGGGCGGCGGTTTCATTATTGTGCCGGCCTTGCGGCGGATTTCTCCGCTGCCCATGCACAGCATTGCCGCCACCTCGCTGCTGGTGATTGCACTGGTGGGCGCGGGCGGGGTGGTGATGGCCGGCCTGCACGGCTTGCCGTTGCCCATCGACGTGGCCCTGCCGTTTTTGCTGGCCACCCTGGCCGGCATGCTGGTGGGCCGCCGCTTGTCGCGGCGCTTGTCGCAGGCCGCAGTGCAGCGCGGTTTCATCGGCTTGTTATGCGTGATTGCCGGGTATTTACTGCTCAAAAGCCTGGCCCTGGTGTAAGCGTTTTGTCGGCGTCTGACTGGCTAACGTAATTTTTTGGAGAATACACACATGAAAACCGCCCACGACCTGGTGCTGGCTGCGCGTGCGCAGATTGAAGAATTGTCCCCGCAAGATGCCCAGCGCTGGCAGGCGGCCACGGCGGCACGGGTGCTGGATGTGCGCGAGCCGGACGAGTTTGCCGCCGGCCATCTGCCTGGCGCGGTGAATGTGCCACGCGGCATGCTGGAATTTCGCATTGGCGAATTGCAACCCGACGGCGACGCCGCCATTTTGCTGTACTGCAAAACCAGTGGCCGCGCCGCGCTGGCCACCCAGTCGCTGCACAGCCTGGGCTATACCCAGCTGCGCTCGGTGGCCGGGGGGTTTGACCAATGGCAGGCCGACGGGCTGAGCGTGGAAAAACCGGTTCTGCCGTCGTTTGAGTAAACAGGCGGCAACACCGCCGTGCCGGTGAGGGCCACCCGCAGTGGACCATGCTCGGCAGCACGCTTCATGCGACTGTTGAGTTCGCTTTTGCACCGGCCATCCGCGCTGGTTGCTTTGGGCGCTTGGTGGGACAATCCGTGTCATACCTTGCCTTAACCGGATTGTTCGATGACTGCTGCCCGTTTTTTCTGTCGCATTGGCCTGGTTCTCCTGCTTGCCCTGGCTGCCAGCGCCCGCGCCGCCACGCCGGGCCTGGCGCTGAAGCTGAATCAGCCGATGGGCGAACCGCTGGCGCGGGCCATGCTGGCGCGGTTTGGCTATGGCGCAACAGAGCGCAGCCTGGCCGAATACGCCCGGCTCAGCCCCCGTGCCATGCTGCAGCGCGGCATCCGCGACGGTGCCATGCTGCCCGAAACGGTGCGCCAGCAGCTGGCCGCGTTGCCGAGTTCCCATCCGACCGACCAACTGTGGCGCGAGTTTGGGCCGCAGCGTCAGCAAGAAGTGCGCCGCAGCGGCGATGCCATGGCATGGCGCGCGCTGGATCTCGGCGGCCAGGCCATGGTGCGCTCTGTCGTGCATCGGCGCTTGCTGGCCATGGCCAATAGTGACAATCCGGCGCATGAAAGCCTGCTGAGCTTCTGGCTGAACCATTTTTCCGTGCATGTCTACCGGGGGTGGGTGCGCTGGGTGGCCAACGACTACGCCAGCCAGATTGAAACCGCCATGGCGGACGACCGGTTTGAACCCCTGTTGCGCGCCAGCTTTTACCATCTGGCCATGCACAGCTATCTGGATAATCTGTCCACCGTGTCCCCCGACAGCCCGCTGGGCCGGCGCGGGCGCAGCCGGCAAAACGAAAACCTGGCGCGCGAGCTTCTGGAACTGCACACCCTGGGGGTCAATGGCGGCTATACCCAGGCCGATGTGCAGGCGCTGGCGCGCATCATCAGCGGCGTGGCACCGCCGGATCTGGCCAACCCGGCCAGCCTGGCCGACGGGCGCGGCGGTTTTGTGCTCGACCCGGCGCGCCAGGATGATGGCGACAAAACCCTGCTCGGCCAGTATTACCCGGCTGGCGGCGGTCGTGCCGATATCGACCGGGCGCTGCACCAGTTGGCCAGCCATCCGGCCACGGCCCGGCATATCAGCCACAAACTGGCGGTGCGATTCCTGGCCGACCAGCCGTCCGAGGCGCTGGTGGCGCGCATGGCGCAGGTGTTTGTGCGTACGCAGGGCCGGGTGTCTGCCACTTTGTCGGTATTGCTGGCCAGCGCGGAATTTGCCCGCAGCCTGCAGCCGCCAGGCAAATTTCGCGAACCGCTGGACTATGTGCTGGCGCTGAGCCGGGCGGTGTGCCAGGAACGCCCGATCCTGTATACCGAGCCTTTGCTGGTGGCTTTGCTGGGCATGGGGCAGGCACCGTTTATGCATGTGTCTCCGGAAGGCTATGGCGCGCGGCAAAGCGACTGGCTGTCTCCGCTGGCGATGGTGCAGCGGGTGCGGGTGGCCGACAACCTGGCCATGCAGCGCTGGCGACTGACCGGCCCCAGCGACGCACCACAGCCCTGCCTGATTGACCCCGCCGCGCTGGCGCACAGCCTGGGGCCGGCGGCAGCCAGCACGCAGGCGGCGCTAACTGGGCTGGACGCCCGCCAGCAAGTGGTGGTCCGGCTGGCGGCACCAGAGGGATTATGGCGTTGAAAGATACGCTGATTTTTTCAGCGCATCTTTAAGTGCCCGCCTGCCGGGGCTTAGCGACCGCCCGCCATTGCCTGCGCCGGGGTCATGCCCTTGGGCAGGATGATCCACATTTCACCGGTTTGCTTCATCCGGCCCGCCTGCTCGCCGGCTTCCCGGCCAAAGCCCCAGAAAAAGTCGGCGCGCACTGCGCCACGAATCGCCCCGCCGGTATCCTGGGCGTACATCAGCCGCTGCAGCGGCTGGTTGCTCATCGGATAGCTGGTGGACAACCACACTGGCGCGCCCAGCGGGGTATAGCGCGGATCGACTGCCATGCTGTAACCATCGGTCAGTGGCACCCCCAGCGCGCCCAGCGGGCCGCCTTGGGTGTTGTTCAGCCGGCGGAAAAACACATAACTGGGATTGCTGTTCAACAGCTCGGCCAGGCGTGCCGGGTTGGCCTGCGCCCAAGCCTGAATGCCCTGCATGGTGGCCTGGCCTGCGGTCAGCTCGCCTTTGTCGATCAGCCATTTGCCAATCGATTTATACGGAAACCCGTTCTGGTCGGCATAGCCCACCCGCATCAGTTCGCCATTGGCCAGCTCCACCCGGCCTGAGCCCTGTACCTGCAGGAAAAACAGCTCAATCGGGTCTTCCACCCAGGCCAGCACCTCGGCGCGCTCCACCCCACGCCCGGCTTCAATTTCGCTGCGGGTCCAGTACGGCACCACCTTGTTGCCCTGCACCCGGCCACGCAGGCGCAGGTTTTTCAGCTCCGGATAAATACTGGCCAGGTCTACGGTCAGCAAATCCGCCGGTGGCGCATAAATCGGGTAACGGCCACGCGCGCTGCGCTGGCTGTCGCCACGCAACAGCGGTTCGTAATAGCCGGTGACCAGGCCCTGCAGTTTGTCGCCATCGCTTAAGCGGTAGGGGGTGAAGCGGGTTTGGTAGAACTGGCGCACGGCGTCGGGCTGGCGTGCGTCCACCTGAGCGGCGGCGTCGCAGCTGGCGCGCCAGCCAGCGCGTTTGCCCAGTGCCTTGCAGCTTTCGCTGAAGGCGCTGAAACCCTCGGCCAGATTGGCCGTATTCCAACCCGGCAGGGCAGCCCAGGTCACCGGGATATATTTGGCGTCGGCGTCGCTGGCGGGGACGGGCGCTTTGGCCACGGGGCCCGTGGGGCGCGGCGGCGTGGATGGCATAGATGGCGTGGGTGTGACTGGCGGCGTCGGGGTTGGCGTCACCGGTGGGCGGGCAGGTGGCGGGGGCGGCGCGGTCACGCAAGCAGCCAGCACCAGGGCGGCGCACAGGGACAGAATCGAACGTAAGGTCATCGGGCTGCACAAATGAGAATTAAGCCAACGCCGATTGTACCTGAACCCTGGGGGGGATGCGGCTTGTCACGGGTGAGCGCGACAGGGCAAGCCCAGTCACTCGGCTATACTGCGTGTTTTGCCCGCCCCGACTCGCCATGATTCCGATTACCCGCAGCCTGGCCCTTAACGACGATGAAATCGACGAACACTTTACCCGCGCCCAGGGGCCGGGCGGGCAACATGTGAACAAAACCGAAACAGCCGTGATGTTGCGCTTTGACGTTGTGCGCTCGCCCAGTCTGCCCGAAGCAGTCAAAGCCCGGCTGCTACAGCTGGCCGGGCGGCGGATGACGCTGGATGGCGTGCTGGTGATGACTGCCCAGCAGCACCGCAGCCAACTGCTTAACCGGGCAGATGCACTGGCCAAGCTGGTGGCGTTGATTCAGGCGGCGTGCCACACGCCGCGCCCACGGAAAGCCACCCGGCCGACCAAAGGTTCACAAACCCGCCGGCTGGACAGCAAGGCACGACGCGGTGCCGTCAAAACCCTGCGCCAGCGCAAGCCGGGGCAGGAGTAGGTGCCATCTCATTACCGCGCATTAAGTTGCCCATGACGCATGCCGCCCAATGATCTTGCCGCCATGGTCACTGGTTTATCAACACATGAGCGTTGGCTGGCTGCGGGCTGCTTTCTGGAAAAATCACGGCTTGCGCGCGCACAAGCGCGTGGCCAGATACTGAAAATCCACCTCCGGGCACGCTTCCAGCGCGGCAAACTCGGCCAGCAAAGCCTGTTCATCAGCGTTGCTGACCAGGCCAGCGCGCTTGAGACTGTCCGCGCCGGACAGCAATAAATCGCGGGTGTAGCGCAGCAAGGCCAGCCGGCGCTGCGGGGTCTGCCGGCTGCAGACAATCGGCAAGGACTCCACGCAGATGTCCTGCAGGCCCGCCGCTTGCGCCAGCGACGCCAGTTGCTGGCCAATAAACGGATCTGCGCCGGACTGACGCTGCAAGGTATTGAATCTTGCCCACCAGTCTTCAATCAGCGGGTTGTGCGGAAAAAACCGGAAGGTGCTGTTGTCCACCTCGGTCAGAATCACCCGTCCGCCCGGTTTCAGCACGCGCACCATCTCGGCCAGAATCTGCGCCGGCTGGGGCACATGCTCCAGCACCCAGATGGTCAGCGCCGCATCAAGCTGCCCAGCCGCCAGCGGCAGGCATTCGGCCTGGGCGCGGGTCAGGGCCACCTGACCCTGTGCCATCTCATCGCGCAAATACTCGGCTGCCGCCCCCAGATGGCTGGGGCTCTGATCCACCGCGTGGATATGCACATGCGGCCAGCGTGTCAACAACTGCCGGGTTTGCGCACCGACACCGCAGCCGATTTCCAGCAGGGTGCGCACATCGGCCAAATCCAGGCCGCCAAAAACCACCGACGCCAAGGCATCGGCCTGCGCCACCAAGCGGGATTGCTCGGTGGCGGAAAAACCGTGGATGTAAGTACAGGACATGGGAAAGGTTCGATCATCATCAGGAAAAATGCCGGGAACATTATACTGACGTCATCGAGATTGGGCGTGAACAATCCGTCAAAGAGTGTGTAGGCAGGAGATTCGGGAACGCATGCAGCGCGCAATGGCCGCGCTGCACACCGTGCAGGCCACTTGCCGCAGCCCGCACGGCATGAGGAGAGCAGAAAACAGATGGAACGCGGCAAGCGCTGGCGCTCAACACCCACTTGCCGTTCGTCAACCTGGCGCTTTGACTCAGAGCGAAAGCAGGGTTTTCAGGATCAAACCGATGACCGCGCAGCCTGCGATCACATGGATCACATTGCGCTTGAACTTGAACAAGGCGATTGCCGCACCAAGCGTGATCAGCGCCGCTGCCCAGTCAACACTGCCGGTGAAGCCTTTTGGCCAAAGCACGTGGTAGCCGAAAAATAGCGCCAGATTCAAAATCACTCCCACCACTGCGGCAGTGATGGCCGTCAACGGCGCGGTGAATTTAAGGTCATTGTGGGTGCTTTCCACCAGTGGGCCTCCTGCCAGAATAAAGAGGAAAGACGGCAGGAAAGTAAACCAGGTCACGACGCAGGCGGCTGCCGCGCCAGCCATGAACAAGGCATCCGGGCCAAACATGGCTTTGACGTAGCCACCCACAAAGCCGACAAAGGCCACCACCATGATCAACGGCCCTGGTGTTGTTTCGCCCAAGGCCAGGCCATCAATCATTTGCGTCGGCGTCAGCCAGCCATAGTGTCCAACGGCACCTTGGTACACATAAGGCAGCACGGCATAGGCCCCGCCAAATGTCAGCAGCGCCGCCTTGGTGAAGAACCAGCCCATTTGGGTCAGGGTGTGATCCCAGCCATACAAAAGCGTCAGCACGCCCATCGGCATAAGCCACAGCAAGCCGCCTACGACAGCGACTTGAAGCAGTCGCGTCCAACGGAACTGGGCGTGCTCTGGTGTCGGCGTGTCGTCATCAATCAGCGCCGGGCCATAACGCTTGCCTGCCTGGCCATGCCCACCGCCAGTTTTGAATGTGTCGGGCGCAAACCGTCCACCGACATAGCCAATCAGCGCCGCGACTGCCACGATGACAGGAAAGGGAATATTGGCGGCAAAGATGGCGATGAACGAGGCCGCAGCAATGCCCCATAGCCAGTGGTTTTTAAGGGCGCGTGAGCCAATACGGTGTGCGGCCTGCACCACAATCGCGGTGACTGCGGGTTTGATGCCGTAAAACAATCCCGCCACCAACGGCATCTCGCCAAAGGCGATATACACCCAGGATAAGACGATCAAAATCAGCAGCGATGGCAGCACGAACAGCGCGCCGGCCACGATGCCACCCCAGCTTCGGTGCATCAGCCAGCCAATATAAGTGGCCAATTGCTGGGCTTCAGGGCCAGGCAGCACCATGCAGTAATTCAGCGCGTGCAGGAAGCGCCGTTCGGAAATCCAGCGTCGGTTTTCCACCAGTTCCTGATGCATGATTGAAATCTGCCCGGCCGGCCCGCCAAAGCTGATGAAGCCCAGCTTGAGCCAGAAAGCGAACGCCTGCCAAAAGCCAATCGATTGAGGGGCTGAATCTGTGTCGGCTGCTGCTGGCGGCGTGGGGGGATTCATGGCGCGGGTGTTCCTTTATCGAAGCTGGCCAGCAAGCCGTCGAACACGCTCGACGCAGCGGCCAACAATTGATCGTCATCGGTGAGGCTCTCGCGCATGCCGGCCAGCACGCTTTCGATGCCTGCCGCCTCGGGCGGTTGAATGCCGCCGACATCAAGAAAATGCACCAGCAAACCCAGCCGGGCGAGCGCCGGGTGTTCCAGCCCGAAACTTGCCGTCAGCACCTCAAAAGTGACGCGACTGCCGACGTGCGTGAATGTCGCGCCATCGAAGTCAAAACCCAGCGCCTCAGCAGGACAGTCGGCAGGGCTGGCCAACCAGCGCAACTGCGCTTGGGGGTCGATGAAGCGGCGGATCAGCCACGCACTGGCGAGTCGATCCACCCAAGGGCGCTGGCGAGTGGCCCACATGCGCCCCTGATAGTCCGAGATCTGACGGCGTGGCAGCGCGCCTTCAATCACTTGAGGCTCATCGGGCGATAAGGTGCGCGCGCAAGCCGATTCCAACTCGCGTAAAGCCCCGTCTGTTTGCTGCTGCGCCTCTCCGGGGAAGAAATCTATCTCTGCGAGCGTGGCGAATGATTTGCGCAGTTTTCTGACTTTTCGCTGTATTTCTTGCGCCGTGTCTGCTGATAGCGCCTGCCGGATGTGACGGATTTCAGCAAGCAGCATGGCGAATTCCTGGCTGCGGTCAAACAGCGTCACAAAGTTGGCTTCCACGGGCACTTCCACGCGCAGCACGTAAGCCGTTCCTCCCCCTTCGCGGACCTCTCCCGCCAGATTCTCCAGCGTGCTGCGGCAAGGGTCACATTCCGGCATGAGATACACCCCGTCGCGCAGTACGGCGGCACCGGATGCCTTGAGCGCTCGCCATGCTCGTTGGCGCAAGGTCGCGTTCTCGGTCGGGAGGGTGGTGATCAGGGATAGCCAATTTTTCATGAATTGAATTCTACATATTGGTAGATATTCATTCAAATTTATTTTGGATATGGACCACCAGATGGCCAGAGGTCAGCGCTGGATAGGCTTGAAGCGCAATCGGCGTGCGGGAAATGTGTTTTGTGCTGAAGGGAGATCGGAGGAGACACAAGACGCGGTGGTGACGCCTCATGCCGTGCGCAGCCGGCACGGCATGGAAAATAGGGAGGCCATACGAACAGCGGCTCACATTACCGTGCCTGGCGGGCTTGGCAGCACGCCTGACTCGGTAGTGTAAGCCGCGCTGAGCAGATATGCCGCCGCCGGCACGGCCGGCGAGGCAAATCTGTCAGAAGGGAGGGCTCAGCGGTGTTTAACGTCGCTCACCAAACTCAGCGAAGCGGTCCTGGCCAGGCGTGCGGCCGCAGACAGTACAAGCAGTACGGCAAGGTCGCACAACGACGCCAGGAGGGTTTTGTGAGTGGCGCTTAGCTCACCCGCATCCCCGGCATCGCGCCATCGTCGCTATTCAGCAAAAACAGCCCGCTGCCGTCGTCCACGCCGCTGGCGCACAGGATCATCCCCTGCGATACGCCAAAGCGCATTTTGCGCGGGGCGAGGTTGGCCACCACGATCA
>ERZ724524.1821-NODE-1821-length-14134-cov-10.106115_pt1 | contig 14134 bp, 18 predicted proteins | sample MGYA00376057_ERZ724524 | MGnify/ENA primary metagenome ERZ724524 (study PRJEB28724, sample SAMN07190888) | wastewater metagenome | isolation source: influent of sewage treatment plant in Hong Hong | place: USA: Christiansburg, Virginia | collected 2016-03-01 ...
TGCTCGTGCTAGAAATTCAGAAGCAGAAATCGGTGGCATAAAAAAAGTATTTTATGAAACATTGCTGATAGTAATAACTATTAAACTCATTGTCAAAAGAGAATATATTGTAATAAATATCATATAAAATGAAAATTATATATTATTACTTGACATTATGTATAAGAATGATTAATATACGTTCGTTATCTATTTCTATTGGTATGAAAATTAACACACTTCTTGGCATTGCTGCCACCCTTTTTGCTACGACTCTTGCTACAACTACGCTCACGGCCCAAGCATATGATATCAATGCATACAATATGGGGGCAAAATCAGATACAGATAATATGATTCCATACACACGTGAGACAACGTTTGCTCCGTACTATTGGAACTATGCTACTGTAGATAAGAAAGATTCAGAAGTTACACATTATCGTCGTATGGTTCCAGTCATTGCTGGTGGACGCACAATTACAAATGTTGATGTAGATGATAGTTTTAACGGTCAATATATCTATACAAGTTGGCGTTATTACCAGGAGCGAACTGGTCAAACAAATTATCCAACAAACGCTATCTGGGTAAATACACCAAATGGTTATGGATTCTATGTTTCAACAACAAATAATTCAGTCTCCCCGACTACAACTCAATCTGTTATTATCTATATTGTATCAACTGATAAACAAACCTATGATCCAAATGGAAAAAAGGTTGTAAATCTCTCTGATCGAAACAATAGCAATAACTATAGCTACAATAATAACTCTTGGAATAATAATCTCAATGATTACTACCAAAGTTATAATAACTACAATCGTTGCCGCACCGTAACAGGTCAGGACGAGTGGAAGCAAACAAGTCCTAATGTATGGACACGTGTTCCAGGAGCTACTACAACAAAATGTGATGACAACTACAATTCGAATAACTGGAACTGGTATAACAATACCAACAACAGTTATAATAATTCTTCATCAATTAATTCATACAGCTATTCAACTCCAACTTGGAGCATCCCAAGTAACTATAACAGTTACAATAACTACAACGGTTATAATAACGGGTACTACTCTCCAAGCATAGTTGAACGCCCAAGTGAACCAACTCTTCGTATCAACTACAATACAGATAGCCGAGCTGGTAAACTCGTATGGAACAATGCAGGGTCTGTACAAGCAGACGAATGGAAAATATTCGAGAATGGCATCCAGATTGCAGCATCTCGCATCAGCGGATCAAATCAATCTGGGGAATATCACCTCAGCGAGGCTCGCATCGGTAGCGAATACCGCATCGAACTTTGTAAGAATGATTTCTGTACAACCTCAAAGGCTGTCGTATCATCTGGTCGTTACTAATATAAAAATTCCTCATCTGAGGAATTTTTATATTAGTATGGCTTATCCCCCAATATTCTGAGAAAGGTTCATAATAGGTTGAAGCACAGACAGCGCAACACCACCAACCACAACCGCCATAAATACGAGAATAATTGGCTCAATAATCTTCGAGATACCAGCGATCTGAAGGTCAACTTCTTCATCATAGAAGGTAGCAATTTTTACCACAACCTTCTCAAGCTCTGCAGTCTCTTCACCTACCTGTATCATAGAAGCAAGCATATCAGGAATCATAGGATCGTCAGCGACACTATCAGCAAGCTTGATACCACGCTTGACATCCTCAGCCATGAGGAGAATTCTTTGCTTGTAACGTTCATTACCAACTGCAAAAGCCGAGATTTTCAGTGACTCAACCACCGTAACACCTGATCCGAGAAGATTGGAGAAAAGACGACAAAATTTTGAGAGAGCAACTTTTCGAATAATTTTTCCAAATCCGAGTGGTATCTCGAGCATGATACTATCGAGAATGTACGCACCATTTCGAGTATTGTGATAAATTTTGAGCATAGCAATACCAATAATCACCGCCAAAATCATAACAATCCAATAGGATTGGAAAAATTCTGAAACATTGATCAAAGTCTGAGTCGATGCTGGAAGAGCTTGTCCTTCAAAAAGAGTCATAAGCTTCGGGATAACTACCGTCATAAGTACACCTACAGCAAGGAACATAACCGCAACAATCGTGAGTGGATATGTCAGAGCTCATTTGACTTTACGAGTAATCGATGCAACCTTTTCTACTTGATCAGCAAGTTGAAGGAGTGCCCCATTGAGTCGACCAGTTTTCTCACCAGATTCTATGAGAGCAAGTTCTGTCTCACCAAATGTATGTGGATAGAGTCCGAGGGCCGCAGAAAATGGTAATCATTGACGAATAGAACCAAGAACGGATGCAATAAGCAATTTCGCTTTTTTATTCTTCTCTTGCTTTTCAAGAATAGAGAGCGAACGCATAAGAGGAATACCTGCATTCACCATAGTCGCAAGAAGTCGGTAGAATGCAACCTTCTGAGAAACATTCAGAAGTGAATTCCGAGGAAGCATTGCTTTAAGTACATCGATAAAATCATTTTCTCTAGGCACTTGTGCATCCCCACTTTTATCTCGATCGATAATAATGAGTCCATCATCGAGAGGTGTCTCAGATGTATTTGAAATATTTGGCATAAAAATAGAAATTAGTTTCCTTCTTTCGCAGCAGCATACACTTCTTCAAGCGAGGTATGTCAGAGAAGTGCTTTGATGATACCATCTTGTTCGAGTGAGATCATACCATCATCGATAGCGCGTTCATTGATCATGGTCGCACTTGCACCCGAGAGAATGAGCTCCTTGATTGGGAGAGTGATCTCAAGAATCTCATAGATACCAACTCGTCCAAGATATCCGGTATGATTACACTGTTCACATCACACAGCTTCATAGAACTCAGACCGAGCAAGTATTTCCGGAGAAATACGATCAATCAACTCTTGCTTATCCGTGCGAGTAATTGCTCTTCTGAGAGAAGTTTGCATATTCTTTGGTAGTGTATCTGCCTTAACCGGCTTTCGACAGTTTTTACAGAGTCGACGTACCAATCTCTGTGCAATAATTGCATTGATTGCTGCAGGAAGAAGAAAGGGTTGTATTCCCATATTCAGAATACGAGTCAACGTCTCAGCAGCAGAATTTGTATGGATGGTTGAGAGTACAAGATGCCCAGTCAACGCAGCTTCAATAGCAATATTAATCGTCTCATGATCACGAATCTCACCCACCATGATAATATCCGGATCTTGACGAAGTGCCGTACGAAGAGCGCCAGCAAAGGTATATCCAATATCAGGAAAAATCTGAGATTGGTTTACGCCATCGATCACATTCTCAACCGGGTCTTCGATCGTCATGATATTAACATCTTCATGATTGAGTGATGTAAGACATGAATAGAGAGTAGTTGATTTACCAGATCAAGTTGGTCAGGAAGTGAGAATAATACCATTTGGAAGTCCTATTGCTTTTTTTAGCAATCTGCCATTCTTTCCTTCGATTCCCAGATCTGAGATACTTGGAATTTTTTTGCTCTTATCCACAATACGCATTACGATCTTCTCACCATGCACGGTCGGAAGTGTTGATACACGAAGATCGAGTGATTTATCTGGAAGTGTTATAGAGATACGTCCGTCCTGAGGCATGCGTGATTCATCAATCTTGAGGTTCGCAAGAATCTTATAGCGAGCGACAATCTGAGAATGAAGAAACTGTTGGTATTCGATGGCTTCATAGAGAACTCAGTCAATACGATAGCGAATACGGACAAATCCGGAGAGTGGTTCAATATGAATATCAGAAGCCTTCATAACAGCTGCAGCATTGATAACGAGGTTACAGATGAGTTGAGTATTCTCTCCTTTGTATATTTCAGCAGAGAGTTCTTTGAGGAGTGGATGGGAAAGCATAGAACAAAAATACAGAAAAAATATACAAAGTGGCTTTATTTACCCGAATCAATAGCAGCGTCAACTCGAAGCGAGAGAGAATTGAGCGCACGAGAAACTTCAGAAATTTGAGTATCAAGTGAAGTCTCTGCAAGACTGGATGGAAGGACAGAGATATTTTCTCTTTGTCCATCGAGTGATGTAAGTTCTCTTTGAAGAGTACTGAGCATAGCACGCTTGGAGCCATTTTCTTTGTTTTCCTCAAGAGCACGATCAATTCTGGTATGAATATCATGTGACCGTTCTTTGAGAAGTGCAAGAAAATCACCATATTGTGCAGCACTCGGAGATCGAAGATAGATAGAGAGCTGGAGTGTCGCGGTAATCTCACTCGTGTCACCTGCTCGAGGAATCTCGCTCGGAACAAATCCTGTAATGCGCACGAGAGGGCTCGAGAGTGGTGTTTTCATTTCAAGAACTGATGATCATGTAGAAGAGTTGATATCAGGGAGAGTGCCTGCGGTATTGATAAATTCTACAAAATCATATATATCCTTACTCAAACCTCGAATTTCAAGATTCACAGGGAGGAGAACGACATTTTTAATGCCTCCCGAAGCGCTTACAGCCTGCATACCATCAAAACCAATATTCGAAGTTGATTGAAGACGATATCTTGAAAGCCAACGAACTTCGATCAGACGAACGTAATCAGTAAGAGTCATATTACCAGCACTCGATGAGGCAGAAGAAATAGTGGGAATAATAGAGGTAATAAGCCCTTCTCGACGAGCAATCTCAGAAAGAGTATCGGCTGATTCATATCAACTCATTTCATTTAAAATCCATTTATTATAGGGTGCTGACACACTAGTAGGCTTTACGATAATAGACGCAAAGCGAGCTCGATCACTCGAATCAAGATTTGCAAAAGACGCAAAGGTATTGATATCGTCTCTTGTAGGACCATCCTTCGTGAGTTTATCAAGACGATCTTTGAGAGTATTTGCTGTCTCTATCTCGAGAGCGAGAGCACTTCTTTTTGGGAGTATATAACTGTAGAGAACTCCTGAGAGCAGAACAATTATTAAAAATGAAATAATAATCGTTTGCGCCTGTGCTTTCTTGAGGGATATTTCTTTCATATTCAGATAAATTAAGGCATAAGAAGGGGGAGCGCCTGGAGATCAAGATCAAGGTGAGATTGAGTTCCACCTTCCTTGAGTATTTCAAGAGGAACATTTTTCGGAGGATTTTTCAGTCGAAACATCGAAGCAGGAGCATCGATAGAATCTACAAATTCGAGAGCAGCAACACGTGCGCTCAGTGTACTGCTGGTTGTGATTTTATCAGGAGATGATATATCACACGATCATTTCAGCTCTCCATTATCAGAAATGCTGAGTATTTTACACTTGTACGTAATACGAGAATCCTTTGACTGAGTAAGATCTTCGAATGCTTTAATCATGGCAAAAATATTGTAGCGATTTTGTGTACTTGATTTGATAAATAGAACTTCTGGGTTTTTATCAAAAAATTCCACGAGTCAACGCTTATAAGCAAATGATGAAACCTGAGCATCGTACAGCAAGAGAAGTGCTTGGGTGTCGTTTGTATATTTTTCCTTGAGCCCTATAACACTGAGATTATTTGGATTGGATTCTCAGTGAATACCAAGCGCCATATAATTTGCAAGACCCGCGGGTATGAAAGCTGGTGTTACCACACTCGAACGAACAAATACATCAAATGCGAGCAGTGCAACGACTACAACTGCAAGACTTGCAAAGATACGGGAAATATTGGCTATCAGAGCCATACGACTTGCATGTACCTTCGGTAGAGCACCTGCTCCATGAGAGAGTTCTTCAGAGAGCTCAGCAAACGGATTTTTCTCATCCGATGCAACACCGATCGATGACGGTGGAACAGGATTTGGAATATTTGTATTCTCCATAAGAATAGAAAGAAGATTAAATCACATCCATACTAACACACATCATTAAAAAATACCGTAATTTTCTATTGCGGTATTTCTATTTTCTGTTTTGATAATTTTTTCTCTCGATAGAGATCGAGAAAAGATCGAGAAGGAACATGATGTATCTTGAGTCAATTTGGAAGAGCATCAGTAAGACGAGCCCCCCATGATGTCGTCACCAACCGATCATCAAATATAATAATAACACCAGTATCTTGAGGAGATCGAATAAGTCGTCCTATCCCCTGTCGGAGTTTGAGAATCATTTCTGGAATAGCATATTCAGCAAATGGATCACTATATTCAGCGGAACGAGCTATATAAATAGGATCTGTGGGTACGAGAAATGGAAGTTTAAATATTGAGAGAAGTGAAAGCCCATCTCATGAAATATCAATTCATTCCCAGAAAGCATCCGTGCCAAAGAGAGCACTTCCATGAGCATTATTACGGAAAGCTTCAAGAATTTTTTTTCGTGAACCATTTCATTGAGAATAGAGCTCAATTCCGTGTAACTTGAGGCGTTGCTTTACTGCTTGGCTTGCTTCTCGAACCTGATCATAGGAGGTAAAGAGCCCCAATGTGCAGCCATGATTGATCTCGATAGCTTCGCCAAGTATTTCATAAGCCCTCTCTCGTGCTATGACCGACTTGATATTCGATATATCAGATGGAATCAGCACCACCGCCTGACGACTATAGTCAAAGATTTCGCCGTATTGCAACTGACGTACTCATGCCATACCGAGACGATTGCAGATATATTCAAAATTTCCATTAATAGCAAGTGTTGCAGACACTCCGATCACCACACCAACATCTTGGATATAAGACTGAAGCGGTCCAGAAATTCGGACTGGAGCATATGATAATAATACCTGATCCCTACGCTGATTGATCGACCTCACCACTCATGGATTGGCACTAAAATACATCTGAAGAAAAGTAATACCATCATGAATGGCTCGCTCAATTATTTGAATGAATCGTACTGACTTCCCATCGAGAAGTGTATCGATCGTTTGCAAGTGGCTTGAGAGCGATGAGAGGAGAAATGATTTCTGACGAAAAGTATCATCAGAGAGAATATTTGCATCAACATAGACCTCATAAGTTTTTCATTTACCGTACCCGCCACCCTGATCACGACCGAGGGAATTTCTCACCTTCTCATGATCAAGTAAGAGAGATACAAGCATTTCCATCTCAAGAAGGACACTCTCACTGTGACGAACAAAATCATCAAATACTTCTCTCCCAAGCTTCACTTCAAAATCACTACGTCGTGACACAAAACGATCACATAATTTCCTGATAGATTCGATATCAAATCGTGCCGTCATTACACTCGTGATCGAGGATTCGAGAGCATGGGTCTCATCAACAATCAATGCTCCTATATGAGGCATGATTCGATTCATGAGATCCGACTCAATCTCGGTCGCAAGAAGAGAATGATTAATAACAATAATATGAGCCTGGGAAGCCCTCTCACGAGCACATACAATTGGCTCAAGGTCAAAATAAGGATTCGACTGAGAGAGGGTTTGAGGATGAGATGCATTGAGACTCGAGAGGAGGGTCATATCACTTGCATACCAATTCATCGAATCAACATCCCCAATAGGATCATCGTGAATCACCCGAAGCATACGCATAATAAGTATCGCATCTCGAAGAGAATAATGAGATTCTTCGAGTGCATCGAGCACCCCAACAAGCGATACATAATTAGATCGTCCTTTGAGGAGAGTATATGAGAGATCAATATTCATACCCTTTGCCATGGTCGCGAGTCGAGGGAGATCTTTTTCGAAGAGTTGATCCTGGAGTGCTTTGGTACGAGTAGATATAGCTATATGACTCTTCGTAGCATTCGCATAAGCAATGGATGGGAGGAGATAGCCAAAAGTTTTTCCAATACCTGTTGGCGCCTCGATGAGAATCGATGTCTTGTTCTCAAGACAAGAGAGTATCTCTTGTTGCATTTCCCTCTGTGTCGGTCGAGGTTCCATCCCCGCTTTTTCATCAAATATCTTGGCAAGTTGACTAAAGAGTTCATCGGAACTCTCGTCTTTCACGTTTTCTTCACTCTCTTGTACTTTTGTAGATTCACTGAAATGAGTATTCGATAATACTTTCTCTCGTACCAAAAGGATAGACTCACGAATTTGATCGTAGCTTGCAAGCTCGAGTGAGCGAGCATTCTCAAAAAACTGACGAAATGGATGTGCTGGATCAAGACGAGCGATAATATAGCTATACCACACCCAAAGAGTTGGTGATATGGAGTCAATTTCTCATTCAAATTTTGCAAGCAAATCAAGACTTGCAGCTGCATCACTCCAAGCACGGTGTGCATCCGTATGGATGATCTCGTAATATTCCGAGAGTGTTGTGAGAGAAAGTGATGCAAGGTGAAGTGGCGCAAGGACTTGTGCAAGGGAAAAAGTATCAAGCTCTGTAGTATTTGCAAGAACAGCGATACTCTCATCACCAGACGTTCTCCTGAGTCCATTGGATGAGAGAAATTCAGTATCAAAACGGATATTATGACCCACAATACAAGTACCCTCAATCCGATCCGCCACTTCATTAATAACTTCCTGAATATCTGGTGCATCATCCACCTCTGCCTGTGTAATTCCTGTAATATCTATAATCTCTTGAGTCAGTGGTTGCTCTGCATGAACAACAGTCGTATAGATCTCTCGCTCAGCTCACGGGGTGGGAGTAACAATACCAATCTCGATAATCTCATGATTGCGATGATCGAGTCCTGTTGTCTCAAGATCCAGACCTACATAGCGAATCTGCTGTGATGATGCCATAGTTTTTGGCTACTATAAGGAGTGAGTGTGGGAATGCAAATACAAAATACCCAAACAATAAAAATAATTTTGTTGAGAATTTGTATCTTGTATTTTTCCACTCTTGAGGAGTGCTGTGGGCGGGGCGGATGTGTTGAATCAAGAGATGACAAAATCCTCGTCATTTCGAACAAAGTGAGAAATCTCTTATACGTAAAGTTCAGTGAGAGTATCTTGTGTAAGGGATTTCTCCTCACGTCGAGATGACGAATGCAAAAAAGTATATCCCCGCCTACGCGAGGATGACAGATTCAAATGAATTATTATGCTATACCACCTCGCAATGAAAATCTCTATGCAGCTTTTTGGTATCATTGAAGTTGTTTGAACCGAACAATCAGAGGATTCAACTGAATATAGGGACGAATGTCGCGATAATCTTTACCGTATTTATCTGCGATATTTTCTATACTAGTTGGAACTTGATCCCAATAATCAAGTGGCTTTGCCGTTAACAGCCCACCATCAACTTGTTGTGTTGGTATACCATGAGAATTGAGCGGTGAATCTCTAAAGACAATATTCTCAATCCATACAAGATCTGGATTATTTGCCGCATGTGCAAATATCACCTCTACCGATTTTCCATTCCAATGAGTCTCGCCAACTGTGGTCCTAACGCTACCAAGATGCTCATGACTCATATCTGGTCATTTGCGAAATCATCAGCGAAAATTCATATCAAATTTTGGATCGATAGGGATCGAGCTTATTTTTTGTTTCACATTCCCAATCGAAAGTCACTTATCTAAATCCCCAAATGAATCTGCGTTTTGATACAACTTTGTTGATTGAAACTCATGTTTATATCGTTTTCTAAGATTTTCCATTCAAGACTTATCTACATTTGTAACTCACATTTGTGCTTTCCATATTTTAAGTAAATTTGTATTATTACTATAATCCTTAGGAATATCCTCAAACATTTTACTTAACTGCGAATCAACGACCGTCCCTTTTTCATATGATAAACCAAATTCACCCTGTCCTTTAGAAATAATATAGCTACTATCACCCTGAAGCAATACTCATTGAGAACAATGCCAATTTCCTCAACTTTGCGAAAAATAAAACCATCGTGGTTCATATACTCAATTTACTTTTGTATATCAAAGAATTGTTTTACGGGCTCAAAATGCACTCGATACAAAAAACTCTCTTCATTCAATCACTATTTTATACTTTGGCTCTAAACCAGGAGTATTGCGAAACATTTTCTCTGCATCTCTTGAGAGTTCACCACGAGGAAAACTTGCAGGATCAATTTCTGTCATTCGAGCTTTTCATGTACTCACCTCCTCTTTTTTTTCTGGTTTTTGCTGATTCTTTTGATCTTCTCCTGACTTTTGCTTTTGATCTAATGATTTTTTCTCTCGATCTTTTATCAATTTTTCAGCCTCGACCGATGGTATATATCCTTCCATCGATATATCTTTTTGAATCCGAATCACTCCGTTCTTATCTTTCCATGACACATCCCAGAGACCTGTTTGTTCATTCCAGCGCTCCAGTCGTACCTTTCCGATAGATCCATCACCAAATCGATAATTGATCGTCTGTCATTTTACAAAGAGTCCATCAACCGGAAAGAACCTTTGGCGAATTTGTGCAATCTTCTCTGTTATTTTGAGAGAAACACCACTTGGGAGATGAACACTATTCCTGATGCTCAAGCTAAGATCATCGAGAAATTGTTTAAGTTTTGTGATTGGGATGGATTTCATATCTCCAAGAAATTCCTTCAACTGCACAAGTTTTTCTGAGATATCTTTTGACCAATCGATAACATCTCAGTTATTTATGATTTGATTTTCACCAACATCTCAAAGAGTATTCACAACTTCATCAATCGTTTCAACGGTTTGACCATCCAAATATTTGTCTGGGTTCTGTTGAAATCGATCACAATCTTTGAGAATCTTATCAAATTGTTCTGGATTTCTTGATATGAGTGCCCGTTGCAATTCTCGATAGAGACGATCAGCCTCATCTCCTATTTCACGCCCACGAGGTCAGAGTTCGGAGAGTGGACGATGGGTACTATAGCTCGTCATCATTGCAAAGATTCGTGATTGCACTTCACGGGCATGCGGATCATGAATCAAGCGTTGATCTGGAAACATGAGACGATTATGTGTGTCAAAATAGGTATCTGCTTTCTTGAGAAGAGCTTCTACCTGTTGCATATTACCAGCATTCTCAGCTGCAATCAGATCTTTTCGCATTTGGAGGAGCATCCTAGCGATATCGGGGTTCAATGTGCTTTCTTTTGATCACACCGCGAGAAGTCGGGCAGACATTTCAGAAATTCGTTGATTGAATGCTTCAGGAATACCTCTTGGTGAGGTTGATTCTCATTCTCATATTTTTTTCTTTTTGAGACGTTTTGCTCCAAATACAAGATCTCCAGTCTCCCCCACTCCAACTGCCAATGCTCATGTTTTTTCAAGTATCTTTCATCCAACTTTTTGGCTTAATAGTCAAAACTCTGTGGTTATTTTTCTCAGTTTTCCTCATAATAGAGCGGTTTATCCGCTCTATTTTAGTTCTATGAATAAAAAGTGTCCAAAATGTAGCTCTATTTCTGTGAAGAAAGACGGTCACAGAAATCTTCGACAAAGCTATAAATGTAAGGATTGCGGTCATGTGTTTCAAAATGCTTCAAGAATATCTTGAAAGTTGAAGAGAAAGCTCTTCAGAGATTATTCAGTACATAAGCAGACACTCTTAGAGCTGTCAGAAAGCACAGGCTATTCGCTATCTACCATACACAGAAGAATTACAGAAGCTCTCGCTTCTAAAAAAGGGGTACTCATAGCAGTATTCGTTTAAATACTAACCTCTCATTCTATACTTCTTCCGTTCTCATTCTCGATGCTACCTTCTTTGGACGGAAGTGATCAAAAACGCAGTGGTGAATACTGGTGGCACAAGATGGAATCACAGGAGATATTCTTGCCTCAAAACACATTTTTCAAGAAACAGTTGAAGACTACAAAGAATTACTACGAGCCATGATGAATACTGGATATCCAAGACCACATTTTGCAGTAATTGATGGAAGAAATGGGATAGAACGAGTAATACAAAGTTTCTACTCAATTCCTGTACAGATGTGCCAAGCACACAAAATTGCAACCGTAGATAGATATCTTCTGAAATATCCAAGAAGAGAATCCTACCGTGAACTCAAACATATTGCTCATGAGATGGTTCTTACTGACAAGTTCACTTTCATTTGGATGCTTGAAGAATTTCGAGTGAAGTATGCAAAAGATTTTAAGGCGAAGGCTCTCAATCTAGAGACCCTCCGATATCGTGCAAAATATCCAAGGCTTCATCAAGCATACAAGAGTATCCTTCGTGATATGGATAGATTGTTTATATGTCATGATTTTCTTCAAACTATCTGAGTAGAGGTAAATACGAGCAATCGTCTTGAGGGAATATTCTCTCATCTCAAACCTAAAGTAAAACTTCATCGATGACTGACAAAAGAAAGAAGACTCAGTTTAGCACTGAGTCTTCTTTGGAGGGACTAACCAGCCACAGAGTTTTGACTATTAAGCCAACTTTTTTAAGCTTTGTTGCTCATTCCGCCTTTTGGATTGTTGTACCGAGTGCTTCCATTCATTTTCAGAATTTTGCAACTCACTTGAGAACGATTCATCCGCCAACAAGAGTGCCGATGATGAGACCAGGGATTCTTCCGATTGCTTCAGCTTGTTCTCATTGAGGTAATCCACCAATTCGCTTCATTTCTTTGGAGATCACAGCACCAATGATGGTGCTTGCCTTTTCCCATGTTTCTCATTTCCAAGCATTCTCTGTGAGAAATTCACCCACACCGACTATGAATTTTGCAGTTGCATCGCGAGTTGACTCTTGTGTTGCAAAATGAACACAAAATACAGCAAGATCCGGTATGGACTTGATCACCATCCACACACTCTCACCGACTCATTCTACAAGTCCTTTTGCACCGCGAAGAGCATTACCTCCAGCATCTTTCCAATTCTCACCTGAGCCCAATGCTCGAGCTGTCGTTCCAGTCATTTCAGCCACAGTTGGTACAGCGAGTTTATCACCAAGTATTCAAGATAATACACGAAGTGTTGTATCCATTTCTGATTTTTGAGCTGGCGTAAGATGTTTTGCTACTTTTGGTAGAATATTTTGAATTTCCCGAAGCATAGCTGCAGCCTCTTTTTTGAGATTCTCAATAATGCTTTCATACGTTGCTTGCACTGTTTCTCCACCAAAAATACCAACAATCTTGTCCATTCATTTCATGACCAATCCTGTGTCTTCTTTGTGTTGTTGGTTGATGACATCAAATCGTGATCTAATATCTGCAGCACGATTTTGAAATCGTTTAATAACACCTTGATCAATAACATCACGATCAAGTGCTCCAAGTTGATTCTTGGTTATTTCTTTGAGACGCTCACTACCCCCCACCATTTTTCTATCAATGGTTCAAGATTTTTTCTGTATTAAAGTGTCTTGTTTGGGTGTGATCTTATTTTTTGGTGTATCTCCCGGTGGAAAGTTCTCAGACATATGAAAATAGTGATTATTTTTTCTATGCTACCATAAAAGAATACATTATGTCCAATAAATAACATTGTAAATTCATAAATATAATGTATAATAATAAGACAGCCATACTATGAACACAAAACTCAATTTAATACCACAAGCAACCGTACATAGCATTCGCCCCTATCAGAGCGAGGCTATATGAGAGATCACCGATGGAACAAAAGATGCGATACGAGAACAACTCCATACTGATGCTCTCTTTTCGAGCGCAATCTTGATCGAAATGGCAACAGGGAGTGGTAAGACATTTACTGTTGGACAATATATGGATCGTATGCTCCATATGATCAAACGCCATCCATATCTGAGAGAATCTATGAAGCACCTCAAGGTAGTGCTCATCTCCAACCGTATCGATGGAGTATGACAGTTTCGAGATGATCTCACGATCGGGAGAATAGGGGCCCAGGCAAAACCACCAATTCTCTCAAGAGAGACTCTCTCACAACTCAGGATATCCACCTACCATTCACAGGCAGATGGAGAAGATCTGCGGAGTCGATCAGAGCAAACCGAAGTATCCAATGTACTCTGAGAGCATGAGCTCATCTGCGTGACAGATAAGACTGCGAAGCTTCATAATATTGCTGAGCAGATCTCTCATGTTGACCTCATCATTGTCGATGAAGCACACAATACCAATCTCACTTGAGATCTCTTTGATGTACTCACGAGTCTGGAGCACAAATGACGTGCTGGTCGCTCCCCTCTCATCCTCGCACTAACCGCCACACCAAGTAAGATCACCAAGGAGCTCTTTGGTGAATCTCGATTCACATTTGGTCTTCCAGAATATCTTGCCTCTGGGCATGCACCTCATGTCGACTATCATATTGTCGCAAATATGAGTGC
>ERZ724524.1824-NODE-1824-length-14125-cov-4.413575_pt1 | contig 14125 bp, 10 predicted proteins | sample MGYA00376057_ERZ724524 | MGnify/ENA primary metagenome ERZ724524 (study PRJEB28724, sample SAMN07190888) | wastewater metagenome | isolation source: influent of sewage treatment plant in Hong Hong | place: USA: Christiansburg, Virginia | collected 2016-03-01 ...
TCCCATTACTGGCTCAAGTTCACGCTCTGCTGCGCAAAGCCAATCTTGAGTGCCTGGTTGGTGTCGAAGGTGTAGCGATGTGAGCCGGGGGTCTGATAGTTCACAAACAGAATCCCTTGGCTAACACTGCTCGATACCTTGCGGTTCATCTCTGGAACCTGTTGGCCTGGAATAAACTCGAAGTAGGTCTCCTCCAGATCCCGACGATGATCCCGCAGAAGCTGCTCTCGCTGACCGAACCACTGCTTCGCTGTCATGTCGAGGAGCTTCTTGAACAACGTGGGATTTTTGGGCAGCACCACCGAGATCAGAACCGGGGAGTTGTTGTTGGCATCTGTGGCGATGGTCATCTGGATCCGCCATGGATGAGTCGCACACCCAAGCAGCACAGCACAGAGCAGCACCGGTAGGAGCCCCGAGACTGTCGTCCGTCCTGCGCTGGCCCAATAGAGTCCTTGACGAACCAAGTACGACTACTCCCCGTTTCGGAATTATACCGTCCTTAGCGGGATGTATGGAAGCGCGAATCTGCGATAGGCGTGCGGGATTGTTTGCGTTCAGCCAAGATCATGGGAATTCAGGCGTTCGAATCGCACCAGCCTGGAGTCGAAAGACTACGTGGATGCCACGCGTCGCACCTAGTGACCCATGTACTCCAGTGAGTACCCTTCTTCGGGAAGGACTCCGGTGACTTTGAACTTCCCTTCGGCATCGCTCATCACCGATATGTGTTGACCGCCATCGAACAGGAGTCGAGCAGAAGCACCGGCGACCGGTTTGCCATCCTCATCGACGAACTGACCCTCTGCTTGGAAGCCGGGCTTGATGTCGACCACCTCGATGGAAAATCCCTCGCCAGGGAGTCGGCCCGGCACCAAAAAGGAACCGTCTGCTCCGGTTTCCAAAGCCACCAGATCACCGCCATCGAGCAGCAATCGGAGCGTCGCGCCCGCCACCGCTTTGCCCTTCTCGTCCTGAAGCTTGCCCTCTATCGCGATTCCGCCAGCCGAGATGAAGACATCGAACTCTTCTTCTTCGACGAAGCCCTTGACCTTGAAGGCACCACCACCATCGGTGGTTGCGATCACCGCGTCGCCATAGGCAGGCTCGATGGTGATCTTGGCATCTTTTATCGCTTTGCCGTCGGCGTCTTCGAGCTTTCCACTGACCTCGATGGTGCCATTGAGCGTGACCGCATAGGCATCGTGTCGCCAGAAGTCGTCGAGCTTGTGATGGCCGCCGCCGTCGGGTGTTAACTCCTGCGGTGGCTTGCCCTCGGGTGGCTCGAACACCGAGACGAAGCCTTTGACCGCGGGACCATCGGAAAACACCAGCTCCCACTCGATCGGAACTTTCGCAGAGTCGTTTGTGCTGTCTGATGTCTGGCTGGCTTCTTTTGGCGCGTCACTCTGCGGTTCGTTCTGCGCGCTGCCTTTGTAGAAAAAGACCGGGAACAGCGGGGCGGGCGTTGCTGGAAGCAGTGTCAGTCGTCCCGCCACGATCTGCGCCGCCGCGAGCCGAATCACTTCCTCATCCCGAAGTAGGTGGGTCTGGGCCGAGACATCCGCGCAGCGCAGGGCCTCACGGAGGGTTTGCATCGCCGTCCGATTGGTCGAAAACCGACGGAGCAGCAGCTCCACATCGCCCGCGCTGCTGTAGCTCGGTGCCGGCTCTAGCGACAGGCTGGCTGCGGAGGCTTTGAGGAGCCAGCGCATCTTACGGCTTCCACGCAGGCCGCTTGCTCTGCGGATCGGCCTTCTTCACCGAATCGACGATGCCCCCCGAACCGCCCGCTTTGCCAGTGGCCGGTGCCTTGGCGGTCCCAGCTCCGGCAGCCGCTTGCTTCACGCCGCCACCGCCGCTACTGCTACCGCCAGCAGCAGCCTCGCCCTTGCCACCGAGAATGCCCCCATCAGCCTTCGCAGCCCCTGGCACCTTGGCATTTTCCGTCGTAACACCACTTCCTGTCGATTGGACCGGCTTGTTGGCGTCTCCCACTGGATGGTCACTCGAAGGGACCGCTGGCTGTGGCGCGTCAGATGCAGGAGCCGCCAACTTGTTGTCGGCTGCCGGGACTCCGTCTTGCTTCGCCTCCGCGCCTTTTGCTCCGTTCTTCGCGTCTCCGGCTGGTACTGCCGCGTCCTTCGCATCTCCTCCCGGGGCTCCTTCCTTCTTCGCATCCCCGGCCGGTACTGCCGCGTCCTTCGCGTCTCCGGAGCCGCCCCTTGCATCCCCGGAGCCGCCCCTTGCATCCCCAGAGCCGCCCCTTGCATCCCCAGAGCCGCCCCTTGCATCCCCGGCACCGTCCCTTGCATCCCCAGAGTCGCCCCTTGCATCCCCGGCGTCCTTCTTCTCGGCTCCGGCCTTGGCCTCATCCTTCTTGGCATCGGTCTGCGCGCCGTCCTTTTTGGCGTCGCCGCCACCCGCCTGCTTCTCTTGCTGCTTCTTTTCGACCGCCTCGGGATTGGTGGAGTCCGCCTGCGCCTGCTTGGCGTTCTTTTCGGCCTCGCCGGATTCCTTCTGAGCCTTGGCCGCCTGACCCGCCGCATCGGCCGCTTTCTGCTCGACCTGGGCCGCCGCTTGCTCTGCGCCTGCGGAATCGCCGCTCGCGATCTTGTCGGTCGCTTTGGCGGCATCTTCGACGGCCTTGAGCGCCGACTTCACCGCATCCATCGCCGTGTCACACGCTTTGGCCGCCTGTTTGCGCGCATCTTCGTCAAAGACACCGACGGCGCTCTTTGCGGCTGCCATCACCCCCTGCCCCGCTGCCATCGCGGACTTACCGGCACCTACCGCGCTCTGGGCCAGGCTGCTGCCCGCCGAAATACCCGTCTGCACCGATGCCGAGGTCGTACAGCTCGCCAGATCCACCAGCTTGCTCGCGCCCGCCATCGCCGTCTTGAACTCGGTTGCCGCCGTCGCCATGGTTTGGTTGGCTTCGCCGAGCAATTTTTCCGAGGCTGATTTCACCAACCCTGCAACTTCCTTGGGCGCATCCACCGTGCTTTGAAACGCCGCCGTCGCTTGCTCGATCACGCCCCCGGCCTGACCGACCACCCCGTCGACCGTTTCCTTCACCGACAGCACATGCGCCTTCATCTTTTCGAAGTGGCCGCGCATGGTGTCCCAGCTCTGTTTGCCCGTCTCGAACAGCTTCTTGGCCTTGACCACTACCTCCATCGCGCCGCTGATATCGAGGTTCTTGGCCTTCTCGACGCCATCCTTGACGCTCTGCACCACGTCCTCGACGGACTTCTTCAGCTCGTCGATGCACTTTTGAGCATCCTTGATGATCGCGTCGATCTCATTCTTGATTTCGTCGACGTGCTTTTTGACCTTGTCCTTGGTTTCGTTGAAGAGCTTGACCGACGACTCGCCGACGCTTTTCCACTGATCGACACGCTGAGTGATGGCCGTCGTCACATCGGAACCGAGCTGAGACACCGTCCCCTTGACGCTGCCCGCAAAGCTGCGCGCCGCATCGAGTGTCCGTTGCCCTGCCGAGGCGATCTTGCCGACCTCGGCCTGCACTTCCTGCCCGACCGCCCCCAGCTCGCCCCACGACAGCCCCGCCAGCTTGCCCTGAAGCTCCTTGATCTTTTGCAGCTTGGTCCGGGCGTCGTCCTGCTGCGACATCGCATCGCCCACCGTCTTGTGTAGCTCGTCCACGGACGGACCGGGCGTATCTAGCTGATGGGCCGCCTCGCTGACCTTGCCCATCGTATCGAGCGTGATGCCGCGCAGCTCATTCGAGGTGCTCTCGATCTCCGAGACGATGCTGCGCGCCGTGTCCACCGCTTGCTTGGCCGCAGCGCTCGCGGTCACCGTCACGATCGCCGAGAGCTTCTGGGCAGTGGCCTGCGTCGCGGTAGAAATCTCATTGACCCCCGCGTCAACCGCCCCACGAATCTCGGTCGCTCCGGCTTTGGCTTGCTGGACCACCCCGACGACATCTTCGCGAGTCGCCGCCACCGCTTCTTTGGCTGCCGACTGGGCCGCTTCCAGGTGCCTTTTCAAGCTGCTGGTCAGCCCATCGGCTGCCACCGACAGTCCACCAATCAGGCGCTTGATGGCATCGAAGCACACCTCGCCTTCGTGGACCGCCGCCATCGCCGCTTTCTGCGCATCCCCGGCCCGACTCGCCGCGAGCTGAAAGTCTCGCTTGGCCGCCGCTTGTGCCGCTTCACGTGCCGCCGCGATCGCCTGCTTGGCATGCTCAAACGCAGCAGGACCGTTGGTGCTGAGCACGTCGAAACAAGTGGTCACATCATTTATGACCTTTTCGACCTTGGACTTGATGTCCTCAAACGCCGCCACGGCCATTTCGACGAGCTGACGAAGCCTCGCCTCGATGTTGGCCAGCGCCGCTTTGGCCTTGTCGATGAGCGGACCCACGACACCAGCAACGGTCGACTTCACCTTGTCGATGGCGTTTAAGATCGTGTCCTTATACGAAGCAATCGCACCGGTGATCTTGCTGACCGCGCCTTGGATCTTGGCAATGACGCCGAGTGCTCCCGACGCTGCGGTCTTTTGCACCGACTTTTGGGCGTTGTCGACGACCTGTTTGACCTTCTCGACCGCTTGCTTGACGTCGGCTTTGGCCTTTTCGACGGCAGACTTGGCATCCGACAGCGCACTCTTGGCATCGGCAGCCACTTTGCCCTGCACTTTTTCGACACCAGCGGTCACGCTCTGAACCGTCTTGAGTCCCTCGACCGCGACCTTGTTCAGTTCATCGATGGTCTTTTTGCTGACCTTCTCTACGTCAGACCGGACCGAGGCAAGCTGCTGATTTACGTCCATTGCGGTTCCCCGTTTCTCAAGCGATTTCTCGGCTCAAAAAGGAAGCAAATCACTACTGGCTTGGCGCGCTGCTTGAACCAGCCGACGCAGGTGGCGGCGGGGCCTGCATCTCGGCCTCGATGATGAGCGCGGACACGGCTTTCACCACATCACCCAGTCCACCGATCAGGTTTTCGGCGATCCCGACGGAGTGCTCGGCCCCATCTTTGGCAGCGGAGTACGCATCTTTGACATCGGCATGCGCGTCCTTGGCGTCTTCCGCAGCGCGAATCGCAAACTCTTTCGCGTCTGAAACAGCCCGAACGATGTCACGGGCCGTCGCACGAGCAGAAGCCATGCTGCCTTTCGCCGAGTCAACGCTCCCCGCCATCGCGTCATTGCGAACCTGCTCCAGCTCGACGAGCAGCTTGCGGACCGCACCAATCTGCGTCTCAGCCAGTGCGATCGCTTTCTCTGCGTTCACCACGTCCACACGAACGTTTGGTCGTTTCAGGACAAACGTGTACTTGTTGCCCGCCGTGAGCCCGGACAACCGCTGCCCTAGGGTTCGGATCTCGCGCTTTACATCAGCCATCGATTCCCCCGACCATCCGGCTGTCCCCCAGCTCTCGTCGAGCCAAGCGCACAGCACCAAATGCTCTAGCTTAGCAACGAGCGGTGCCGACCGACAAGGGAAGACAGTGCCGCCTGTGGGCTGACCGCCAATCGCCTTGTCGGACACCGGCCTCGCATGACAAACTAGATGGCAATGCCATCCTGCTCAGGTCGCGTCGGCTGGGGAGCTTCGATGAGATTGCTCCAGCGCCAGGCCCAACTGCTGGCGATCTGTGGCCTGTTGCTCGCACTGACAGCCTCCTCAGTGGCGCATGCGGAATCGGACGAACCGCCGCCAGGCCCAGCGCGAGAACAGCCCGCAGCGCAGCCAACTGTTCCGGCCCCGCCCGAGGCCAAGCCAAACGAAACCGCATTCGCTCTCCTCGGTGCGCCACCCAAGGCCGAGGTCAAGCTCGACGGCAAGCTGATCGGTCTAACGCCTCTGCCGGGCCGCACTGCCCTTGAGCCGGGTCCGCACCAACTGGTGGTCACCAGACGCGGCTATTCAACGTTTTCCTCGGATTTCACCGCAATTGCCGGACGTCTGGTCGCCGTGGAAGTCGAGCTAACCCCCCTGTTGGCGATCCTCAAGGTGCGCACGAACACGCCCGCCGCGCAGGTCTTCGTCGACGAGGATCTCCGAGGAGAAACCCCCGTCGAGCTGGAGCTACGACCCGGTCCACACGTCGTCCGCGTCCGGCGCATCGGGTACTTCGAACAAACCTGGCAGATCGCTACTGTGGCTGGGGAAGAATACGAGCGCGATCTCCTGCTCGAGCTTCAGCCCGAGCAAAAGCGCCGCGAGGAAGCCGTCTACAAAACCGAGAAGCGCTGGTACTCGCGGTGGTGGGTATGGACGCTGGCTGCCGTTGGGGCCAGTGGTGTCGCCGCCGCCATCGTCACCCCAATCGTGCTATCGCGCCGCTCCGACTGCGACAAGCTCAACGGCGAGGTCTGCTTCCCAATCAACCTAACCCCCGCCGCCCTGCGCATCGGGCTCACGATCCCGCTAAAATAGCCAAAAACGTCCATTTCCGACGAAATTCGGTCGAAACGCTGCTGCGCCCGAGCCGAGTCGCCCTCCACGAATTGGTGTCTACGAGCGCGTTTACACGCCCCGAGTCGGCTGCTAGGATGCGCCCACTTTCTTTTGCCTGGTCGGAGTTTACGTGCATGCGGCGACGTGCTGTGCAAAGACGCCTTGGGTTTCGGACGAGTGAGCGGCTTCCTTCTGTGGAGCGCGCAGGGCTTCCAACTGTAGCTCTCTGTCTCCTCAGTATTTCGTCCCCCAGTCTGGTGCGAGCTGAAGAAGCCACGCCTCCGCCGGTGTCACCGGTATCCATCGACCAGCGCCCACTTGAGGTGTCTGTCATCGTTGGTGGGCACTTCTTTTCATCGACGGCGGGGCTCGGGCGCAGTGACTATGCGACCCCGGGCAGCGATCTCCGTCACAGCGTCGCGCTGGGTGCCCGCATCGGCTACGGGCTGAGCCGCCACTTCCTGCTGGAAGGTGAGTTCGTCGCCATGCCGACGCAGCTCACCGAAAAACCCGCGCAAGTGCTGGTCTACACCGGACGAGCGCACCTTCTGTTTCGCTGGCCGTTTGGCAAAAACGATCGCTTTCAGCCGTTTATCCTCGCCGGTGGTGGTGCCATTGGGGTCCGCCCGGATCCCGGCCTGCCGCTCCACAGCGAAGTGCTCGGAGCGTTCCACACCGGCCTCGGCATGCGCTTCGATCTCAACCGCTGGGTCGGTCTACGCGTCGACGGACGGATGGTCCTGCTCCCCGAGGTCCGTACGCCGAGCTTTACTGCGGACTACGAGGCGCTGGCCAGCCTGTATGGACGCTTTGGCTACGGCTCCGACAAACCGGCTGAGCCAGCCAAGCCACTCGACATCGACCAAGACGGCGTCCCCGACAAAGAAGACCGCTGTCCGAGTGAAAAGGGCGCGATCGAAAACGGCGGCTGTCCCGATCGCGACGGCGATGGCGATGGCATCGTCGATCGCCTCGACAAGTGCCCGGCCCAGGCGGGCCCAACGGAAAATGGCGGCTGTCCTGACAGCGACACCGATAGCGATGGCGTCGTTGATCGCCTCGACAAGTGCCCAACCGAGATCGGCCCGCAGGTCAACTCGGGCTGCCCGGATGTCGACACCGACGGCGATGGTATCGTCGATCGCCTCGACAAGTGTCCGCAGCAGGCCGAGACGGTCAACAACTACCAAGATCAAGACGGCTGCCCCGATGAAGTCCCAGTCAACCTGGCACGCTTTGTCGACAAGAAGATCGAGGGCGTCCAGTTCCTACCCAACAAGGCCGATCTGGTGCCGACCTCGTTTGCGATCCTGGACCAGGCGGTGGACGCGCTCAAGGAAGTGCCAACCGTACGCCTGGAGGTCCAAGGTCACACCGATAACGTCGGCAACCCGAACGAGAACCTGACGCTATCGCAGCTTCGAGCCGAGGCGGTGAAGACCTACCTCATTGGGAAGGGCATTGATCCGGCCCGGCTCCAGGCAGTCGGTTACGGCTCAACTCGCCCCGTCGCGGACAACAATCTGCCAGTGGGTCGAGCGCAGAATCGCCGCGTTGAGTTCAAGCTCCTGCCGCCCGCACGACCGACGGTGATCCGCAAGCCACAGCCCGCACCGGTGGGGACACCGGTCGCGCCAGGAACCGCACCCGCGCTCGCTCCCGTCGCACCGGGAACCGCACCCGCGATGGTTCCGGTCGCACCAGCCCCGGTCGGAACGGCACCGGCACCTGTTGCCAAACAGCCGGTGACTGCCCCAGCCCAAATGCCTCTGCCTCCGGCGGTTCCGGCTGCTCCGACGGTTCCGGCGGTTCCGGCGGTTCCGGCTGCTCCGGCGGCTCCGGCGGTTCCGGCTGCTCCGACGGTTCCGGCGGTTCCTTCCGCTCCGGCGGTTCCTTCTGCTCCGGCGGTTCCTTCTGCTCCGGCGGTTCCTTCTGCTCCGGCGGTTCCTTCCGCTCCGACGCCGCCCGCTGTGGCCCCGCCGCCCGTGCCGTCACCTCCAGCGGCTCCAGTGCCTCCCAGCGAGGTCGTACCTCCCAAGGTTCTGGTTCCCCCACCTCCGGTCTAGTCCCCCCCCCATAGCCGCTCATTGTATGCCCCTTCCCTGAAGCGATATGATGACGCAGGGTGGTGGCTAAGCTCTTGCGATCACGTCCTTCGGCAAACTCGATCGAACCGCAGCCTCGCGTATGTCCTGCATGTAAGCGCCCGAGCCAGACCGTCGGTGAGCAGTTCTGTCCGCATGACGGAGCCATCCTGATCGATGCCACCGAGCTCGCGAACGCCCACGACGATCCACTGCTGGGCCGCCGAATCGAGAGCTTTGCAATCGTGGCGCGGCTCGGTGAAGGCGGAATGGGCACCGTCTATCGTGCCATCCAGGTCGGGATGGATCGCGAGGTCGCGCTCAAGATCCTGCGGTCCGATCTGGCGCACGACGGCAGAGTGGTGCAGCGATTCCATCAAGAAGCCCGCGCCGCCGCCCGGCTGTCGCATCGAAACCTTGCGACGGTGTACACCAGTGGCAGCACCAGCGATGGGATCTACTACATCGCGATGGAGCACCTCAACGGACCGCTGCTGGAACAGGTAATTGCCGCAGCGTGGCAGAGACGCGACCACATTCCGGTGTACACGTTGGAGCGCCCCCGCGCTATGCGGCTGTGGTGTCAAATCGTCGCTGCACTCGCGCACGCTCACCGCTTGGGAATTGTTCACAGGGCACAAGTCGCCGCTGTCTCAGCGATGGAATCACTCGACTCTACAGCGGTTGAGGAAGGCCAGAGGAAGTGCCCAACAATCCTCCTATCCAACCACGTACGAACAGACTCCGGTCCGTGCCTTACCCAGAGTCGGTCTTCCCTGTAGGATGGTTCCGTAGGACTGCCCCGAACGACCACCTGATGGCTTCCTGTCAAGACCGCTTGATAGACAAAAACGGCCGGACCCTACGGCCACCACTTCCCTTCCCGCCCAAGCGATGGTTAGATCGGAAGAAGTGGTCGTAGCGCATTCCTTACGCTACTGACGGTTAGGGGGACCGTTTGGACATCGACTCTCACCATGCTGGAACGTATGTTGTAGCTCGACTGGCGGGAATGACACACCGTGATGCCGAAATCGTCGCTTACTCTGCACAGTATGTGGACGACGCCACCAACGAAGGAGTGATTCGCTTCGACACGGGTGCCAGTTATCGTCGAATCTGCTCGGCGCACAAGATTCTCGACTATCGCAACGCAGAGTCCCTGGCAAGCGCCAGAGTCTGGGTACCGTTTCACTTCCTACCAGGTAACGGCGGCGTACCGGCGGGTCAGGATCCCAAGGGCGGTTATGTCGACAAGCTCATCTGCAGACCCAACAGCCCGGTAGCAAAAGACATGGTGCGCGCCGCGATCAAAGGACACGAAGCACCATATGCGCTGCATCGCTTGGGAATCACTGCCCATGTGTATGCCGACACCTGGGCTCATCAGGGATTCACCGGAACCAATCACGAAGTGAACAAAGCGCACGATCTGATCGGCGCAAACGGAGAGCCAGATGTCTCGATGATGTCGCGGCTCAAGGGATTCTTCGTCAGCAGCGCGTTGCCGCTCGGGCATGGTGCAGTGCTGGGACATCCAGATCGACCATACCTGGTCTGGGGCTACACAAACGGCAGAGGAGAAAAGATTCTTCGCAACAATCCTCAAGACTTCATCACCGCCTACGATGCGATGTGTCAGATGTTCCGGCGCTATCTGGCGAGCAATCCAGATGCGGATGTTCCCGGTTTGCTCGATCCAGACCGAACCTTGATCATGGCCCTGTTTCGTACCTTGACCGATCCCAATGGCCACGTACGCCACAAGCAGTGGCTTGATGCGCTCTCCCAAGGTCACTTCAGCTTTGGAAAGGTGAACCTCTCCTACACACCCAAAGGCGAAGGCTCATGGAAGTACGCTGCGTTAGGAACGCTGAAAGAAGTCGATGATGAAGACGATATCTTTCCATTCCGTCCGGAGTTTCTGCAAAGTGACTGGAAGCTGTTCCACGACGCGCTCCAACTCCATCGTTTTCACATCGTTCACGAGCTACTTCCGCGCTATGGCATTTGTACGGCCTGAACTTGGACTTTGCATACCGGCCCGGACATGGTCTGATGCCGCGTGCCTTCGCACTCTCAACCAATGTCAGCGGTTCCGTCCTCGCAGTCCTTGACTCTCGAGCGCCTGATGTCGATCGGAGCACTGGTCGTACTGGGTGCCCAAGCGGCGATCGACCCTCGCAGCGCACGTCTGGCAAGTAGCTGCACGGCCCTCACGGCGCTGCTCTTGGCACTCCTTGCCGCACGGCTTGGGAATGCGCACAGCTGCATCATCGCAACGCTGGCTGCGGCTCTGGTGCTCGCCCAGCAAGCGGCTCTGCCTTGGCAACTCTCGATGACCCTGGCCCTGCTGGCACTGTTGGGAATCGGTAGAGTCCTACCCGCGCAGCGTCTGGCACCAAGCTCCTGGGCAAAAGGAAGGACTCCCATCGTTTGGATCCTGATCGTCGGTGGTGTGACCCCTTTTGCGCTGTCTGCTTGGCTGTTTACTGCACATCCCAACCTAAGCGACCTCACCAGTTCGGCCTTCCTTCAGGTGCCAAGGATCTGGTTATTATGCGGTAGTGTCTTGTTTGCCATCATCAATCCGGCACTCGAGGAACTGATCTGGCGCGGAGTCTTTCAGACCTATCTCCGGCCACTGTGGGGAGTCCCGGCCAGCATCTGTCTCCAGGCTCTGTCCTTTGGAGTTCAGCACCTTCACGGATTCCCCCGTGGACCTATGGGAGTGCTGCTCGCCACCGTTTGGGCGCTGATGCTCGGATTCCTGCGCGATCGATCCCAAGGACTGTGGGCACCATTCCTGGCCCACGTCGTAGCAGACGCCACGATCGCCATCCTGGTGTTGGGATTTGTGATCTAGCCGGTCTAGGGTGCAGGCTCAATGCTGAGCCAGTTCAGCATCGTGTACTCATTAAACTGACCAGCTTCGATCGTCACGTTACCGTCCTTCACATCTACAGTGATCGATGATACGGCGTAGGAGTTCGTTGGGGTGGTTGCCACGTTATCGAACAGGACTTGTCCTTCGACCACCACTCGATTCTTGGCGTAGGTCTTACCTTGCCAGCCAATCGATACCGTCACTTTGTAACGACCATTGTCGATGTCCCAGTTGAACGTATCGGTGCGTCCATAGTCGTTGTAGATGATGCTGCGCTGAAGTTCATTCGGAGCGGCGGCCACGTAGGCATACTTCATGATCAGGGAGTCGCCAATGAAGGGTCCGAACCAGCCGTAACCGCGCTTGGCATCATAAGGCTCCCACCCAACCTTCAACCATTCCTGACCATTTACAACGAGCGGACTCGCCTTGGGGTCGGAAGCGGGATCTTGAAAGTTGATATAATAGGGAGCACGTGGATGCGCTCCGATCGGCTTGGAATCAAGCACCGGCCAGCCATTGACTTTTCCTTCAATCTTCAAACCAAGCTGGTTGCGCAGGTTCAGTAGTGCGCTGCTATCACGAGTATACGCCGTCGGAGACGATACCGCAGACTTCACTGTGGTGTCGACCGCCGCCGCCACATCGGGAGTCTTCGGAAGCATGCCACCGTTCGCAAGGAGAAAGTACTCGAAGTCCTCGGTTCCTTCGCGCAGCAGCTCCCAGCGAATCGAGCTGACCAGTTCGCCGTTTTTCGGTGGATAGAGCAGGAATCCGTCTCCGTTCTGAGCAGTTCCCATGGGCCTGGGGTTGTTGTACGGATCCGTGCCCCACCCCGTCGTCGAATAGTAGGCAAAGCCAGAGACTCGGTAATTCCAGGCACCCCAGAAAGGAATTCGCGTCTCAACGCCGCTGTGATCGATCGTGATCGGATTGAAGTTCGGCGGCAGATCGCCATACAGGAAGTACCACCAGACGCTCTCCCCTTTGCTCTGGCGCAGCTTCGCATAGTCTGGCTGAAACGCTGACAGATCCGCCATCCAGATGTCGTAGCTCTTCCCGTTGGCTTTGGGATTCTCCGCAATCGCAGGCTTTGGCTCCTCTGAAACTGCAATCCGCAGGTTGGGCGCAGCGGTCTTAGACAAGCTCGCCAGATATGCGGCCAGGTCGGCGTCCGCCTGATTCTGCGGCTCGTTCTGAACGTAGTAGTAGCCCTTCCCTTGCCAGTTGTGAGCCACCAAGTAGGAGTCAATCGCCGATAGTAGCTTGCTCCACGCAGCGTTGTACGCTGCCGTTCCATAATGGTCTGGACCTCGGGCAACCCCGCAGAATGGATCAGGACGAGGCGTGCTGTTGTTCACAAACTGCATGATCTGAAACGATGGGAATCCGGCTCCGTTCCAGTTCTTACCGTCGATATACTTTGGACCAAGCTGGCTAAAATCGTACGGATCGGCGGGATTCTCTTTGAAGGTTCCGCTCGCGCAGTCATAGTTGATTCCGCCGTTGTAGTTCAGGCCCGCTGGCCACGAAACACTGGTCGGAGTCAGGCGGTGTTCGTAAAAAAAAGTCTTCAGTTTCTCCACTTCTGCGAGGCTGGCACTGCCTCCTAAGGCTTGAAAGCTCGAGTTCCACTGACCATCAAAGCCGATTCGGCGAGGGAGCGCGAAGTTGTAGACATGCAGCTTGATGGGAATGTTGACGCTGCTACCGCCACTATTGACCGTCAGTGTCGTTTGGTAATCGCCCGGATTGGCACCCTCTGGTACGTAGACCGTGATCCAGAACGGCTGGTTCTGCGCAGCCGGAACGCTCTCTGCATTGCCCAGCTTGCTCGGTTCCAACGGATCAGGAATGAAAGCACTCTTGATCGCGCTCGCATCGGACGGCTGGCCAATCTTCACATAGCCCACCCGACGTATCTCGATGCGATCGATGGCGGCACCTCCGGGAGCAGCCCCCGCCGGCGCAAACGGAGTCATGGTCAGCTTGACACTGCCAGCGACATCGGCACGGACCGCAATCTGAAATGGTTCAAACTCATTTTTGGCCGCGTAGAGCTGAATCTGTGGCAGATCGATTGTGGGCGGAGTGGCCTCACGAAGGATCTTCTCTGTAGTCGGCGCGGTCCACAGCACAGTTCCACTTGGAGATGGCAGCCGACCCACCATCGTCCCCGTTGGCGTGCAGTCCGTACAAAGCACGGGAGGGTCCGACGGACCAGTATCCGTGCTGCTGTTACAGGAGTTCCCCAGCAGGGCCGCAGTCAGACAGAGCAGCGTCCAGAGACTCTGCGTCCTCAACAAAGAGGGCCGCTTCCTCGATAGCAAGGCAGTAGGTAGCCTCATTCGATGATCTCCTCTTGCTGGCTTCCCAGCGTTACTAAGGCTTCAGTCCGACCCGCGCAAACAACCACAGCAAAAGCGAACACACCCACATCCGAAGCAGCGCCAACACCCCACTCGGATGAGACAGCGGCATCGATTGCGGAAGGGCCCACAGTCTTTCAAAGTGCGCAGTGAACGCAGCGATCACGGACGATGAGCGGGTCTCCAAGTCCGTCTCTAGATAGGCTCCGCTAAAAGAGTTCGGAGTGAAGTTCGCTTGCCCACCGATCAGCAGCGACTGCGGCCCCAGCCTCACCACAGTCTTTAGATGCATCATCGCCCCATGTTTTGCATCGTGAATTCTTAGCTCAAAGCCTGCAGGAACGAG
>ERZ724524.1833-NODE-1833-length-14098-cov-8.648508_pt1 | contig 14098 bp, 10 predicted proteins | sample MGYA00376057_ERZ724524 | MGnify/ENA primary metagenome ERZ724524 (study PRJEB28724, sample SAMN07190888) | wastewater metagenome | isolation source: influent of sewage treatment plant in Hong Hong | place: USA: Christiansburg, Virginia | collected 2016-03-01 ...
TGCGGGTGGATTGGCCTTGGTGAATACGGGTGGTAATCTGGGGTTTGCAGGTGGTAACAACGTCGCCCTGCGTTGGATCACGGAAAATCAAAATGAAGATTCGTATGTGTGGCTTCTGAACAATGACACAGTCATAGAAAATGACTGTTTGTCAGAAATGCTCGCACATCTTCAGTCGAAAGAAAAAACCGGACGATATACCTGTGGCTCACTGGTCAAGTTTTATCATCAGCCCGGTGTAATTCAGGCGTTGGGTGGGGCCAAATTCAATCGCTACACTGCAATTGGAAGCCAGACATTGGGTCGCTTTTTGAATGATCAAGATGATATTGATCACACCCACTATCAAAATGAAATGGACTACATTACGGGATGCAGTTGGCTTCTTCCCGTGGATTACCTCACAGAAATCGGTTTGATGGAGGATCAATATTTCTTGTATTATGAGGAAATAGACTGGGTTATCCGTGGAGAGAAAAAGTACAAACTGACTTATGCACCCAAGTCAATTGTGTATCACAAGGAAGGCAGCAGCATCGGTTCGAAAACCATCAACAGAACAGCGCCGTCTCTGTTGTCTGAGTTTTACATGGGCAGAAATAAGCTGCTGTTCATAAGAAGACATTATCCACACAGGATTTTGATCGCCTATTTGGTTATTTTTCTTCAGGCAATTAATAGAATAAAGCAGCGTCAATTTAAAAATGCATTAATTTTGCTTAAAGTTCTTTTGGGTAAGTCGAAATTCAAGTAAATATCATTGCATGAAGATCGGAGGCCGTTCCTTAATTTCTGTGTCGCTGTTCATAGCACTGTACACGGGGTTCCAAGGGGGAAGGTATTTTTTTGCAAATCGCGTGCAAGAGATAGGAATACTTTGCGTTCTTGCTCTTTTTATATATGGTGCGGTCATGACCGCATTCAAAACCACTAAAAAAGAGTTAAATTGGAATTGGTGGTTTTTTGCAACCATATTCATGATTGCGTACACGTTTGTATTGCCTGCTTATTTGTTTTCGGTCAATGCAAATGTTGCGATGCTTCCAAGCTTATTTGCCTCAAGAGAGTTTCTGCTGATTTTTCTGTGCCCATCACTCTATTATTGTTATAAATTGGGTTACACGGTTGAAGAGATAGAAGATATTTTTATCAAAACATTGGTGGCACTCATTCTGAGCTATTTGTTTCATTACTACAGAATGGATCTCCGTGCTGCCTATTTTTCCACTGACCATGCAGTGGCTGGGTTGGTTACTTTTGATCCCTGGCGCGGATACAGACTGAAAACGCCATCGTTTGCATTTTATTTGCTGACAGTGATGGCACCAATGTTTGTGTATTTCAGTGATAAAACAAGCAAAAAAATAGCCTGGATTGTGATGTGCTTTTTGCTGGTACACATCTGGATATTGGTTGCGCAAAGATCGATGATGGCCACCTTGATCCTCTCTGTGGTGGCGTATAACGTGATGTTTGCAGAAAAAACGCGACTCGGTGTTTTCTTTTTTATTCTCCCCGGTGCCCTGATTGGAATTTGGATAGGTGTGGGGGAGGCATTTGATCATTTGTCCAAATTGGATCCTGAAACGGATGGTGTTCGATTCAAGTCGTACATGATTGCCTGGGATTCGATTCAGGATCACCCTTTGTTTGGTTTTGGCCAACAAAGCAACTCAACACTGACAGAACAGAAAATATTTTGGTATAAGTTTTTTTCGGCGGATTTGGGAATTATTGGAATTACTTTCAAGTATGGATTTGTGGGTGCTTTTGTTTACATCATAATCAGTGTATACATGATTCAGAGAATGATCAATACGCTGTGGCTGTATAAAAAAACTTACAAAAAAATAAATCCGATTTTGCTGGCGCTTCTTGTTGTCTATCTTGCATTCACGATCAATATTGCGCTGACACCAGCCTTTACATATATTCCCGGAATCACAGCTGGTTCATTTGGTATTGCCTTGTCAAGTATTTGGCTGGATAAAATGAGAAATCAACAAAGTTCGTGAGTTGATATTTCATTCAATACCATGGAAATCTGTTTTTTCAGTTGTTCACCACTGTGAAATTGTTTGTTTGCGGTGAGTGCATCTATCAGGCTTTTTTCAAACTCGCAATCACTGGATAAATAGTAATCACGCTGATCTACCCAGGTCTTCAGGAAATCCTTGAGTTTGGGGACACCATTTGATTTGAGGGCAATGACCTTTTGTCCAAATGAATATGTTGTAATTGCTCCATGCAAACTGGTGCCAACGTATCCATTTGATAAAGCCAACGCACACATGATGTCCATCACATGTTCACTGTTTAAAATGCCCGCAGGATAGCCTTCTGAGGACAGTTGTTTGAATAATATTTCCAAAGGAATGTGATCTTCATGATCGGCAGCTCGACCGATAGGGACAAACAGGGGGGCATAACCTGTTGTGTCATAAACTTTCTTGATTTGCTGCACAATAAAAGGAATTTGTTCAATCAATAATCTTTTAGCACCCTGGAATGAATAATAGGCATTGAAGTCAAAATTCCCTGTTGTCTGAACTGTTTTTTTCCAATCCAATGTTTGAAGATGAGTTTTTGGAAATAAAACGGACATTGGCAAAGCTGTGTCAGGAACGAGTCTGACATTCAGTCCGTTTTGTGACAGCAGATTTTTTATATCTTGATCGCGAACAGAGATGCTTTCACATTGCTGAATTAAGTTCACAACCGTTTCAATGTGTTTCTGATTGCGATTGAAACCCGCTCCGCCAACTGCTGTATAGATAATGGATGCATCCGTATCTTTTTTGCTGATGACATATGGGTAAAAATTCTTTTGACCCAGCAACATTTTCGCCAAAATGTTGGTGATGTGAATCCCCATCAGTTTGCGACCTGCTCTGAACGCCTTGTTAATCAGCGGTGTGCTGAGATTACCTAGCATCAATAGCCAATCTGCAGACAGAATATCGCCACCACACAAAACAATTAACGTGTTCTTGTCATGCGCTTCTGACAGCATGGATTTGATTGAAGTGGTTTGGTATCCACCAATATTTCGCATGTCTGACGCGGATACGGCTGCGTATTTGATGTTTTCTTCTTTGAATCCATTCAAAGTCAATATTTTAGAGTGTATCAATGGAAAAAGAATGTCACCGTAATTGTGGCGATCAAATGCACCAACGAGGTAAATTTTCTTATACATGATATTTATGCTGAATGATTAATGTGAGTGGCGATGAGTTTCTTCAGTATGCTGTGCGCAAAAAATAAAGAAACAAGATTTTTGAATGCGAGGCCCACTGCGAATGCAATCGCAATGCCAGTGATGGAGTACAGATAGCCCAAAATCAGCATCATGATCACCATCAGAACCGAGGAGAGCACCATCAGCATCAGTTCTAGCTTTTCTTTGTGAATCATGTTCAGCAGCAAACCTACCAGGCCTGTCGCAGAGTAAATTAACTGCCCGGCTGCCATGATTTGAAGCCAATGTGCACCCGCTCTGAAGTCTGCTCCGAATATGCCAAGAATCTCACTTGGAAAAATCATGAAAATGAGAAACAACGGCAAAAACATACCCATTGATATATATGCAGTTTTTTTAAGATCTTCATACAAGAGGGCGTAATTATTGTTGTTGTAGTTTCGTGCGAATCGCGGGCCGTAAATGCCTGAAAGAACCATCATCACATTGACAATCACGGTGATTAAACGGTACGCCGAGCTGAAAATACCCGTGTCATGAATATCCGAGAAAACAGGTGCAAACAGAAGAGGCATACTCAGAAACCACATGCCCAAAATTGAAGACAACCAAAATGGAACCAATTTCTTGAAATTAACCGATTCGGGTACCACAGATGAGGTCGTGGTTGACTTGTTTTCTTCCAGTGAGTGCAGCTCGTGTTTGCACAACAGCCAGCTGATGCATGAAAGAATCAAAAGAATGCCAATGTGTATATTCAGAAAGGCTTGCGGTTTATCGCTTATTGAGCTGTTATTGAGCAAGTAAAGGGATACGACAAGAAAAAAAGGCAACAGCAGCGATTCGATGAGCATCGCTATATTCAGCTTGTTGATTGATTTTAAAATTTCAGAGAAAAATTTCAAAATAATAAACACGGTGGCAGCTACAGCAGACAGTTTTAATATGTATCCATTCGCCGCACCGCCTGCGGCAATCTGGGCCAGTTCATTGCCGAATGTATAGAATACAATAATCGATATCAGGCCAGAGAATAAGAAAAACTTGAGCGAATAAATAATGAATTCTTTGATCTGCCTTGGTTTCTTTTCTGCATGCAAGATGGATATGTGCCTGATTGCATACTGAGGCAAACCGAAAGAAACAGCATTCGACAGCAGGTTGAACCAGGATGTGTATATCGAATAAATACCCGCTCCAGCCGTGCCAAGCAATCTCGCCACAGCGATGCTCAGAGCGAACTGAAAAAACAGCCCAAGAAGCCTGATTGAAAATGAGTATACAAACCCCATTGATTTGCCAATGATTTTTTTCATTTCTTTTTTTCTTCTATCCAGTTGTCTGGCATTTGGCCTCTCTCTGAAGCATGATCTTGTTCATCGGTGATCGTTGCCTCTGCTTGGCTGGTTGGTTGGTATTTTTTCAGATTCGTAATTATTTTGCGTGCCAAAATGCTGCCAATGACAACAGTAAATCCAAGAAAAACAAAGCCTATGAATGAAAGCGCAGAAATCGTCAACCTTTTGGGTGAGGATTTGAACATGGGTGGCAAGGCTGGCTGTATTTCCTCCAAAGGATAATCTTTTTTTGCGTACAGCAAGGTTTCTGCCGCAAGTTGTGCCTCCAGTAGCCGAAAAATGGATTTTTGTAGCTCAACATTTTTGATGGCAACCAACTGTTCTTCCAGGTATTTTCTTCTTTGTGAAATTTCCGAGAGCGCTATTTCGCGGGTGTATTCGTTGAACCGTTTGACAAAATTATTGGCCAATTTTGCTGATAATTCAGGATCGCGCGTCTTGAAATGAATCAGAAGTAACCCGCTTTTTTCATCCAGTTCTATTGCGCGAATGCTTTCTTGAAAAATGGAGGTGGCTTCCTTTTTATCAGGGACAAAATCACCTTTCCATATCTTTTTTTCACTGTCCCAGTGTTTGTGATAGATATATGGAATGAGATTGTTTTCGTTGATGAAGATGTTGCTGAATCGAACGGATCGCATTCGAGCCAGCATGCGTTCACGTTCATTTGCAGGCGTGGCTTCAATAATCAGGTCATGCTCCAGCAAACCGATTGCGTTTGTTGTTCTGAAGTCTTTTGGTGCCACGCCACCAGGTTTTTCATTGGTGTTGATTGCCACAACTGCCGAAGATGTGTAGATGTTGTCTTTCAGCAGGGTAAGCCCCAATACAATGACCGCTCCAATCAGTGCGATTGCGCCGATTTTGTACTTACTTTGGAACAGTGCACTGACATATTCAAGCAGATCAATCTGACTGTCTATGCCCAATGGATCCGATTCGTTGGTTGCATTCGACATTTCAATTGAACAAGAATGCCATGCTGGCTGCCGATATACTGAGTTTGTAAACCATATCGATCCATGATTGTGCAAACTCACGTCCATTGATTCTGTCCACACTCATGGGAACCACAACGGTGGATCCTGGTGTGGTGTGGACGTTTCTGGGTGTGGATAACCAACCCCATGTGCTCACCTGTGAGCGTAACGATATCACTTCTCCATTGGCCTGAATGACAAACGCATGTTCTCTTTGTGCCAGTTCTTTCGTGCCGCCACTGAGATTGATGTAGTCCATTGTGGCCCTGTCTTTTCTGTATTGATGAGATGATGGCATGTAAACTTGACCTACCACAGAAACTTCATCGATATAAGCGGGTACGTGAATTCTGTCCATGTCTTGCAAGACGAAATCAAAATCAGGATCACATTCTTTGGCTGATTTGTTCATGTCCACAACCATCCGGCCTGCAGCCTTGTTTGGTTTCAGTGACTTGATCACTTTATAGATGTCATACGTTTCCTTGTTAACGGGCATTTTTTTGTCCTTGTCGTAGCCCGGTGACAAGTGAACTTCAGCGAGTAAATCATCCAGTTCATTGAATATCTTGTCCATTGCTTCCTGTTCGCGCTTGCGTACGCTTTCTCTCAGGAATACCGTGCCAAAAAGATATGCATCTTCGTTGAAACCGCCAACCCTCCGTATGAAGCTACAGATGGTTTCTCTTTTGGCTATTTTGTATGTCCCAGGGAATTTCACTTCTCCGGTGATGGTCACAGTTTGACTTGACTTATTCCATTCCGGTTTTTCTCGAATCACCAGGAAATCACCTGCTTGCAAACGGGTAGCGAGATTGAATTCTGAGTCCGAATCAAGCATGCGGACATTGAAACTGCTGATTTTGCTGTATTGTTGCTGAATCAAGTTGTCTCTGGTCAGGGTGGCTGACTCGGTGTATGCCTGCTCTTTCATGCCACCGGCGGCATCAATAAGAGCCTGAATACTCATTCCAGCGGTCATTGGGTACCGTCCTGGCTGAAAAACAGGGCCTTTGATCTCCACCACTTTCGATGGTTGATCGGCCTTCGCTTGCTTGATGATGGCCTCTATCTCAGGCTTCAGCATTTGATCGCGATCAATTTGGAAATCAAAGAAATACACTCTATCCAACGGTTGAATGATTGGATTGTGATCGCTCTGCGGGTTGGTCAGTGTCTCACTCAGCTTGATGTGAAGAGGGGTGTAAGAGCCATCCAGATTGTTTCGCCTGAAAAGAAGCGCATAGTTTCTATCAGTGCCAATCTGAAGGCCACCACTTATTTTGATCAAATCAGATAATCGCGTGTTTTTCTGCAAAGGAAACACGCCATTGTGTTTGAAAAATCCCTTCAGTTCAACGGTGTTGGGCGGCTTGTTCGCTGTAGATTGAAGTTTGAACTGTTGAACCACGTCTGCCAGTATGTTGCTCCGGGAGTCGTGTGTCGAAAAAACAATGATTTCATCTCTGGCCTCCAGTTCAATGGACGATGTTCGGCTGTCCATTTCTTTCTGGAGATTGATGTAAATAATTTCTTTTGTTTTGTCGAAATTATTTTCCCTGACAATCGCTGCTGTATCCATGTCGGTATTGAGCCGGATATTCTCCTCATTGATCAGATCGTAAAACTTGATGCCAGGTTTCCACTCGGCGCTGCCTGGCTCAAGAATATTGCCTTTCAGAATGATTGCATTCTCAATTTTTGAATTGACTGGATATATTCTCAGCACATCGCCATTCGCAATTTTTTGTTCATGGCCGCCGCGTGTCAAATCAACCTGTATCAATTCAAACCGGTCACTTCCCCGGTTCACTCTCTTGAGTTGTGCTTTTTTGGGCGCAGCTGTGGCCAGTAATCCGCCGGACAGATTGATGATGTCCCTGATATTCTGCTCATTCTTCAGTTCGTAAATGGCAGGTCTGACTACTTCTCCGGCAATGCCTGCTGTGCGTCCTATGGGTGGAACAACGATCACATCGCCATGTCTCAAATAAACATTGTCTTTGTTGTGTCCTTTGATGATGACATCGTACATGTCAACCACCGAAATAATGCGCTGTGATCTTCTGAGTTGTATGTTTCTCAACGATCCAGTCTGCTTCACGCCGCCTGTGCTGATGATGGTGTTGATGAGCGATGACAAGCCGCTGACTGTATAAATACCCGGCTTTTCCACTTCACCTACCAGCGTAATTTGAATTGTTTGCAGATTTGAAAGTGTGATTGCGGTTTTGACACCGATTCTCAGTTTGATGGATTTTTCATTGATGGTGTATTTGGCCTCTTCAAACGTCATCCCGCCAACCTGAATGTCTCCGATTTCAGGCACCAATATCCGGCCATCTCGGGTGACCACCAGTGAATATTCAACATCAACAGGTCCAAAAATTTGTACCTTGAATGTGTCACCTGGCCCGATGATGTAATCGTTTGGAACTGGTATGTTTTCTACCGGAGCGAATGTGGTGGGTGATTTTTGAAAAATGTCATAACCAAAAAGTTGTATTTCACCGTCGATTTTTCTTTCTTTTTTCTGTTCCTTCAAGGTGTCAGCTGAAAGGGCCTGATTGATGTTCTTGGGTGTTGAATTGCCATCAGCCTCCATGCTTAATTTTTCACCGGCAGGCAGTCCCTGTGAAAGCCGGATCAAAAAATCACGGATGCTCTTGTCATTTGGCTTGTCTTCAAAAATCGGGCTGGCTGGTGCTTCCAGTGCTTCGTCCTGACCGGACGGTGCTGCTTTCACTGCATTGAGGCGTTGTTGTTCATCCGGAAACAGCAGTCCCATCCGCTGAGACGATGACTGGGCCATGGCCACGCCCAAGTGGACAAACAGCAGAAGTGCACATAGGTACTTCATCGACAAAATTTTCATGTTGTTCATTTTTGAATGAGACTGCATCCCTCGTGATTCACAATTGATCTTGCAGGTGTCTTGTTGCATTGATCTTTGTAATCGGGTATGCCATCCATGTCGGTGTCAATCGGCGCTGAATAAATCATTTCCTCAATCATGTGGTTCGCATTCCTGCCTTGTGCGAGATGGTCGGCAGTGATTGAAAATCCGCATTCATCCGCTCGTTCTATTTTGGATGATGAGAAATGATTTGTTGGCCCAACTGAGTAAATACAGATGCCTTGATCACTGCCAAGCCAGTGGCTTTCACCCATGCCGATACTCAAGCCTTTTGGGGATTTCATTCGCTGCCGCAATCTGTCAATCGCGTTTTCATCACTTTCTGTGATGCTTGAGAATTCTTTGATGACGACCAGTGCCGCAGGTTTTTTTCTGGCTGTGAGTTCTTCGGCAATTTTGTCGATCCCTTGGTGAAATATGTTGGTCGCAATATGCTGTTGTCCGATATCAAGCTGATTTGGATGCTGCAATCTGTAGTTTTTATGGCTGCTGCCAATTGACCAAATAGTGACGGATGGGCCATTGCCAGGAATCGAGTAAATCAGTCTTCTCAGTATTTCTTCTCTGTATATATTTTCCGGTGTATTTCTGATTTGTTTGGGGTATGCAGTTGTTTCGTCGATCGCAATGTCGATATGGGTAATTTTTTTCTTTTGTTGTCTGGCTGCTATTTTTTCGCTGATGTCGATGGGCGTGAAGATGTGAATGCTATTTTTGTGGGTTGATGTGTCGTAGGGCTGTATTTCCAATTCTTCTTGCTGAACTGGAAATACCAGTGTTCTTTCGAGTGAACTGCACCCCGACAGCGCTCCCAGTGAGATGATGGCGGAGAAAGCCATGAAATTAGCTGATTTCATATCACCATTTCAATGATTTTTTTTATTGCATCTTCAATGTGCATGTTTTCGATCAAATCGATGCCCATTTCTTTTTTGATCTGGTACAGCAACACAAGCAAGGAGTATGCTGAATACACAATACCCAGTGTGATGATTCCTGTCACGGCAATTGAAAGCAGTTTTTCCGTGGTTTTCTCTTTTCGGCTGTTGTTGGCATCCAGTGTTTTTTTTCTTCTGTCTTTTCCACTCAGAATCACAAAATAGTAGCTCTGAAACAATATTCTGAATGTGAATCTGATATCCAAGCTGTGGTGGCTGCTTTCCACCTGGTCGATCAAAACACGGCGCAACTCTATCAACTGCACATCCGTGAAGCTTTGCCGAATTTCGGGCTGAATCCGGCTCAGCGTGAAGTCCGCAAATATTTTGGACGATTCATTTTGTTTTTTTTCCACGGTATTCGAGGGTGGCCACTGGTGTGGCCACCGTGTCATCAGCTTCGACCGTACATGTCTTCAAACCGGACAATGTCGTCTTCACCCAGATACGAACCCGATTGAACCTCAATCAGCTCCAATGGAATTTTTCCCGGATTTTCAAGGTAATGAACCGCACCCACCGGAATGTAGATGGATTCGTTTTCAGTCAGCAACTTCTCTTCATTGCCATTGAGCACCTTGGCTGTGCCGGAAACCACAATCCAGTGCTCAGCCCGGTGGTGGTGCATTTGTACCGACAGTTTGGCACCCGGTTTGACGGTGATGCGCTTGACCTGGTAGCGGGTGCCATTGTCAATCGAGTCGTAATTGCCCCAAGGGCGGTACACCTCCCTGTGCAATTGGTACTCAGGGCGCTCCGCACTCTTGAGTTGATCCACAATTTTCTTGACTTCCTGCACCTTGTCTTTGTCGGCCACCAAAACGGCATCTTTGGTTTCCACCACCACAATGTTGTTCAAACCCACTGTGGCCACGAGTTTGCTGGTAGACAACACGAATGAATTGTGGGTGTCATGCAGCAGCACATCGCCTTTGGTGGTGTTGTGATTCTCATCTTTTTGGCTCACTTCCCACAGTGAAGACCACGATCCCACATCACTCCAGCCTGCATCGAGGGGAACCACAACCGAGTTGCTGGTTTTTTCCATCACGGCATAGTCGATGGATTCTGAGGCGCATTGTTGGAATTCTGCTTTGTCCACACGCACAAAATCCATATCCTTCTGGGTGTTGCCCATCGCCAATTCGCAGGCTGCCAAAATGTCTGGACGGTATTTTTTCAGCTCATTGATGTAGCTGGAAGCCCGGAACATGAACATGCCGCTGTTCCAGTAATACTCGCCGGATTGCAGATATTCGGTCGCTTTGGCTTGGTTGGGTTTTTCAACAAATCCCTTGACGCGGTAGCCTTCGTGTCCTTCGATGTTTTCACCGCGCTGGATATAGCCGTACCCTGTTTCAGGCTTGTCGGCCACGATGCCGAAGGTAACCAGATAGCCCTTTTCAGCCAGAAGGGCCGCTTTTTTGACCTGCTGCTGAAACACATTTTTCTGTTGAATCACATGGTCGGCAGCCAGAACCAGCAACACCGGGTCTTGCTCTGCTTTCATCGCGTACAGCGCAGCCAAGGCAATGGCCGGGGCGGTGTTTTTGCCCATGGGTTCCAGAATGATGTTGGCTGTGATTTTGTCAGTGCGCAGCTGTTCGGCCACGATGAAACGGTGGTCTTCATTGCAAATCACCACCGGGGTAGAGGAGGTGAGGCCGGTACAGCGATCCAGCGTGGCTTGCAGCATGGTCTTGTCTGCGGCCAATGACAAAAATTGCTTGGGATACATGGCTCTGGACAGCGGCCACAGCCTCGTTCCCGATCCACCTGCCATCACTACTACTTTCATGTATTTCTCCTGTGTAAGTGAATGAATCAACCTGTCATTTATATCCGCAGACCATGGGTATTTTTCTCTTGACCGAAACTGCCTTGTGCAGTTGTACACCGAGGATGCGTCATTTATGCTTTGGACTGTCTGCCAGTGGATGTTTGGGTGGACACTTCGATTCTTGGGCCAGTAGGCATTCAAGTGCATTCCACTTTTGATCCAGAGACATGAACACGACCATCGCCGCACCATCGCCATCCATTGAGGCCGAGCTGGAACCATTGCGCATTCTGGTTGTGGATGATGACATCGTCCCGCGCATGCTGGTGGCCGCTTTGCTCAAAAAAATGGGGCACCATGTGTTGCAGGCCGACAGTGGCCGTGCGGCACTGGAGCTGATGGGGCGTGAAGAAGTCGATCTGATTTCGCTGGACTTGGGCATGACGGATGGCGACGGCTTTTATGTGCTTGCCGAATTGCGCAAGCAGCGTTCAGACCGGTGGATACCCGTCATCGTGATTTCTGCCCACAACACCGAGAACCTGATCATCAAGGCCTTGGATTCCGGTGCAGACGATTTCATGACCAAACCCGTCAACTACGGATTTCTGCGGGCCAAAATCCGCAATTTCCAGCGGGTAATCGGTGTGCAGCGGCGCAACCTGTCGTTGCTCGAAACCGTGTCGCAAACCAACCAGAAGCTGCAAGCCCGTCTGGACTACGAAGAACGCTTCAGCCAGCGTATCCAGAAAACGCTGCTGCTCGGCTCCATCCCTCCCATCACTGGAGGGGTTTATGTGACAGCACGGGCCGAGGCCAGGCAAGGTGTGAACGGCGACTTCATCGAAGTCACCTCCATCTTCCCCAACACGGTGGATTTGATTGTGGGTGACGTGATGGGCAAAGGGCCGCTCGCGGCCCTGATGGGGGCCGACGTGAAGCTGCAAATCCAGCGCTACATCGCCCAGAGCGTGATCGACAACCCCAACCAGTTGCTCTCGGTGGCGCACATCATCAATGCCATCCATGCCCAGCTGACCCACAAACTCAGTGAGCTGGACAGCTTTGTCACGCTCGCCTACATCCGCATCAACTGCACGCTGGGCACCATCAGTGCGGTGTCGTGCGGGCACATGCAGCCTTTGTTGATCAACGGCAGCCGGGTGCGTGCTTTTGGCAGCCAACACCTGCCGCTGGGCGTGCTGGAAAGCGAGGTGTACACCGAAGAGGTTGTCGAAATGGGGCCAGGCGACAGCCTGCTGTGCTTCTCCGACGGCGTGACCGATGCCCGCAACCCCGAGGGAGAGGCGTTTGGTGAAGAGCGGCTGATGGCCTCGGCCACACGCTGTTCACCCGCTATCTGGGGCCCGGCGGCCCGCATTGACTTGTTGCGCAGGGATGTGAAAGAGTTTTTGGCTGGTTGCGCTCCTACCGATGACCTCACCATGCTGGTGGCCGTGTTTCCGTTGCTGTCGCCCGTTCCCAAGCGGTTGCAGGCCAGCAAGGAGCTGTCACAGATTGCCCAGGTGCAAGCCTTTCTGTACGAAAACACCACTGAATTCAACTTGCCAGACCATGTGTGTTTCAAGTTGGAGCTGGCCGTGGTGGAGGTGTTCACCAACGTGGTGAGGCATTCCCAGGCGGGGTTGCAGCATTCATCGGTGGATTTGCTGATGTGGTGTGAGGGCCAGATGGTCTATGTGGCGCTGGAGTCGATTGGCAACGAGTTCGATCCCTCTCAGCACGTGGTTTTTGACCCCGATGACCTGTCCATTGACCACACCGGCGGTTTTGGCCTGCACATCATCACCACGCTGACCGATGATTTGAAATACGTGCACGACAACGGCATCAACCGTATTCAGCTGGGATTCAGTCTGGCGGACAGCTGAGGGGGCTGGGCGCACACAGGACTGGTGGTGATGTGCAACCGCAGGCCTACCCCGGAGCCAGCAGCACGATCAGCGCCCCGGCCCCGCCATCTGCCGGGCGGGCCTGCACAAAGGCCAGCACCTCGTTTTTCTGCACCAGCCAGCGTTGCACCTTGTTTTTCAGCACCGGCACCTTGCCGGGTGAACCCAGCCCCTTGCCGTGAACCACGCGCACGCAGCGCCAGCCCACCTTGTGCGCCTCGCGCAGAAACTGGCCCAGCGCCACGCGGGCCTCGTCGCTGCGCAAACCGTGCAGATCCAGCTGGCCTTGCAGGCTCCAGCGGCCACGGCGCAGGTGGCGCGTCACGTCCGGCCCCAGGCCGGGGCGGCGGTAGCTCAGGCTGTCGTCGGTGTCCAGCAGACTTTCCACATCGAACTCATCCGAAATGGCCTCCTGCATCACGGCGCGTTCGTCCAGCTCGCGCTGGCGGGCCAGGGGCAGGGCGCGTTCCAGCTCCAGCTGGGCTCGCAGCTGCGCTTTCAGCGGTTTGACCGCTCCCACTGCGTTGACAAACAGGTTGCGCTCGGCCTGCGCCTTGCGCTGAATTTCAGCCGCAGCGGCCAGTGCGGCCTGGCGCTCACGCTCCCGGTGCAGCAGCACCTGGCGGATGGCCGCCAGCTGGGCGTGGGTGGCAGAGGGCTGGAATTCCATCGTCGTCATGTCGGTCTGTCTGGGTGGCGGCTCGGTTGCCCGCATTGTGCAAGAGCGCTGCCTGGGCACGCCCCTGCCCACGCACATGCCCCGCCAAACCAGCCGGGTGCTACACCAGCCCCAGCTCGGCCATGCTGGTGGCCCCGTGGGCCGTGACCACAAAATGGTCCAGCACCCGCACATCCACCAGGGCCAGCGTGGTTTTGAGCGTGCGGGTCAGGGCCTCGTCGGCGCTCGATGGCTGGGTGCTGCCGCTGGGGTGGTTGTGCGCCAGCACCACGGCGGCGGCATGGTGGTGCAGGGCGCGCAGCACCACCTCGCGCGGGTACACGCTGGTCTG